>JAEEGI010005161.1_pt1 | contig 30250 bp, 31 predicted proteins | sample 8958751 | NCBI WGS metagenome assembly JAEEGI01 (sample SAMN16246545, study PRJNA631951) | gut metagenome | biome: gut microbiome; feature: rumen; material: KS-attached | host: Bos | place: Iran: Karaj | collected 2018-10 | reverse complement strand
GGCTTCTGAGTATGAATCGTAAATTGATTCAAGGAACTCGTGAACTGCCTTAAACTGTGGACCTACAACATTCCAGTGTAGGTTGTGAATCTTAATATCTGAAACTGCAATATCTGCAAGGTACTTATTTGTCATATTTAAAATATTATTTGTCATAATGATTTCCTCCTTAAAAATTATCTCTACTATATATCAAAATTTCTTGTTAACTTGTTTCTTAGGAATTTGTATTTCCTTTGTATGACTAAATTATATTGCGTACAATTAAATTTGTCAACACTTAAAATCTAAAAAAGAAATAAACTAATAGTAAATGAATTATAAAGTGAGAAACATTTTCGATAAAGCCAGTATTTATGCTATAATTCTCATAATAAACTAAAGGTAGGATGATTATGAAGAAGTTAGAAATGGAATTTTTTGATGAATATAAAAGACTTGACGCAACATTAAAGAATAAGTATTCCACTAAAACTGGCGTAACAAGTTATATTGAAAATATGGATCGCATTCATGATGCAGAGCGTTTCGTGCCAAACTGGCGCGAGGATTATAAGGCCTTGAAGCATTACCGCTGGCTTAGAAATAAGTTAGCCCATGAGGCCAACGAAGAGGTGGATTTAAATAAGGACGATCTTGCAGGCCTAAAGAAGTTTTATGCAAATGTATCGAAGAATAAAGATCCATACGCAGTTTATATGGCATCTAAGAAGGGAAAGAAGGGCATGACAGTCTTAAAGATTGTGGCTTTTCTTATAATAGTAGCAATTTGCCTTGGCTTATTATATTTTGCTAAGCAGCATGGATTGTAGGATAAAAGTGTAAGATTAGAGTAAAAGTTCCTAGGAAAAAGTGTAAGATTAGAGTAAAAGTTCCTAGGAAAAAGTGTAAGATTAGAGTAAAAGTTCCTAGGAAAAAGTGTAAGATTAAGGCAAAAGTTCCTAGGAAAAAATGTAAAATTAACTTGAAAGTTCCTAGGAAAAAGTGTAATATCAGAGTAAGAAATATCGACAAATACTGATAAAGGAGGCAATTATGGAAAGAACAATTTATCACAAGTTGATAAACTGGAAAAATAGCAAAAACAGAAAGCCTTTAATTTTAAACGGTGCAAGACAGGTTGGTAAGACTTATATTGTTAAAGAATTTGCTAAGAGAGAATATAAGAATTTAGTATATATTAATTGTGATAACAATAATGATGTTAAAGAGCTTTTTAAAGATTTTGATATGGATAGAGTAATTAGAACATTAGAGGCCATTTCTAATGAGACAATAACTCCTGGTAAAACACTTATTTTCCTTGATGAAATCCAAGAGTTAGATAAGGGTATTACTTCTCTTAAATATTTTAATGAAGAAGCAGGTGAGTATCATGTTATTGTTGCAGGTTCCCTTCTTGGTATACATTTGCATGAAGGAACTGGCTATCCGGTAGGTAAAGTGGATGAATTAAGGTTATATCCTATGTCTTTTGAAGAATTCATAATGGCTTTAGGCGAAGAGAAGCTACTAGAATTTTTAGAAGAAGCTAAATGGGATGAATTAAGTCCTTTAGCATCTAAGTACAAAGAATTATTACGACAGTATTACTATGTGGGAGGAATGCCTGAAGTTGTACAGTCTTATATAGATAATTCTGATTTAAAGACTGTTAGAAGATTGCAAAAGCAGATCTTAAGTGATTATCAGAATGATTTTTCTAAACATGCTCCAACAAGTGAGCTTGCTAAGATTAATATGGTTTGGAATTCGATTCCATCACAGCTTGCTAAGGAGAATAAAAAGTTTTTGTATGGAAGTTTAAAGAAGGGCGCAAGAGCTAAAGAGTTTGAGAATGCTATACAATGGCTTGTGAATATTGGGTTAGTCTATAAAGTTAATCGAGTTAATAAAGTGTGTAAGCCGATTAAATTTTATGAAGATACAGCTGCTTTCAAGTTATTTGTTAGTGATTTAGGTCTTCTTGGGGCAATGTCTGATACTCTTGCGAAAGATGTTTTAGTTAACAATAAGGCATTCGTTGAATATAAGGGGGCTTTTACTGAGCAGTATGTTTGTCAGCAATATGTAAGTGCAACAAGTGAATGCCCTATGTATTATACCAATGAGAAATCGACACTAGAGTTAGATTTTGTTATTCAGCTCGATGAGGTTTATCCATTAGAGGTAAAAGCAGAGGAGAATAGAAGATCTAAGAGCTTAACTACTATCATGAAGGAGAATGAGGAGCTTAAAGGGATAAAGATGACTATGTCTGATTATAAAAAGCAAGATACAATAACTAACATCCCCTTATATGCTGTAGAAGAGTGGTTTAAGAAGAGGGAAGAAGCTATGTTTTAGCTTGTTTTTTCACTAAAAATTTAAGCTGTCTAAAGACGATTTTATCAATCTTTAGACAGCCTTTTCTTTGCTTTTGAAAATGTTTCTCTTAATCTAAGTTATTACAAGCTTATTTCATCATCTCCTCAAGCCAATTTACATATTCCCTTTCACGTCTAATAGCGTGATCTAGAATTAGATAATGACCGTAGTTATTATCCCTTTCTTCTTTAGTAGAAAAGAGCAATTCCTTTCTATCAAGTAGATGCTCTAGCTTTTGCTTTCTTTGTCTATATTGCTCCTGCAGCAAATCTTGAAGTCGTGGGTCTTTGCGACTTTTTATAAAATACAGTTTTAAAACAAATTCATCTTTATTCACATTTAGAATGTCAGAATAGGAATCTAACCAGGATTCCAATCTTTCCTTTCCTTTTTTTGTAATTTCGTAATATGTCTTTTCTATTTTATTTCCATAAAAGCCAGTTGTGGACTTGATTTCCCCATTTCCCTCAAGACGTTTGAGTTCTAGATATATTTGACTATGTTTAACAGACCAGAATTCTCCAATTTCGGTTTCAAAATCTTTTTTAAGGTCGTAACCTGTCTTTTTCTCTATATTTATTAACCCTAGAAGGATCATCGGAAGTAAATTTTTTTGCGCCATTTAAAATCTCCTTGTTGACATTTTTATAAATTAAGTATAACATAATCAACGAAATATAAACATGTTAATAATTACATGTATATATTTACATAAAAACTTACCTCATCATTTTTATAACTGAATTTGTAAGAAAGGAGAATATAAAGATGAAGAAAGAGTTTAAGGAATTATCAGATTTTCTTGGAACACATTTTATTTATACTTACGATAATGGTTGGGAATATGAGTGGTACTGTAAGAATGACCACACATGTTGCTATAGAATCCATGGTGGAATGGTTGCTGGTAGATGGGTTACAGATCAGGAAATTAACCTTTTTAAAATAGCTGACGGAATATATAAGGTTACTTGGACTGAGCCTACAGGTACAGATGTTGCCCTTGATTTTATGCCTAACGAAGGTAAGATTAACGGCGTTATCTTCTTCCCTAAGTGGGTTAAAGAGCATCCAGAAATCACAGTTTGCTACCAGAATAAGCACATCGATAAGATGCATGAAGCTCGTTTAAAATACGAGACATATCCTAAGTATGTAGTTCCTGAATTTGCTACAATCACATACATGGCAGATGCAGGAATTGATAATGATGATGTTATTAACGAAACACCTTATGAAGGTATGACAGATGATATTCGTGCTGGTAAATTCTATGATGAGAATTACAAGCATGTATCTAGAAAAGCTGAATAAGAATCTTTTTTTAGATAAATCAAAGACCTATATATAATCCAAAACAACTTTCCCGCTAGCATAAACTATATGCTAGCGGGGTTTTTCTTTTTTGCTGGTTTTTCTAGTTTTATTATAATATGGAGCAAATAGAAAAAATTGTTCATAAACATTTTGAATTATTAAAATGTTTTTGATATAATAGTACTATACCGCTTAAGGTATAGTACTATCATTTTTAAAATATATGAAAATGGGAGAATAATGATTATGACTAAAAGTGTAAAGATGTTATTTGGACTCGCATTAGGTTTAACACTAGGTGCTTTAGCTTCGATAAAAATGGGGATATTGGTATTACCGTTATTTGGATGCTTTGGAATGGCTTGTGGAATGATTTTGGGTTCAAGTAAAAAAAGATAATAAATAGTGATGAGTAGATTAGGATTCTAATCTATATATCTGTCATATTTGTGATTTGTCCGTTGCATTTTTATTAATAAGAAAATTGGGTCAGTTGTAACACGAAAACTTGAAGGTGTAAAAACCTTCATAATTATTTGTGCCGCCAGCCGAAGGCGGCGGAATGGAGATTAATATGAATTTATCAAGATTTATAAAAAAAGATTTATTTGTAATTCTTTCTATTGTTTTAATCATTTGCATAGTTGATCAACTATATATGATGATGGAATATAAAAATATCTCAAAAGAAACATTTATTTTCACAGTTTTATTAACAGGAATTAGTGTGTTTTTTGGTTTCTTTTATAAAAGAACGAATGAGAAATTATGAAAGGAATGACATGCAATGAAAATAGAAAAAAATTTTAAAATATTACGTTGGATGCCGATATGTTCTTTTTTAGGGATTATAATAGGTATTATAGTAGCAGTTTCTATTGATAGAAATGTTGGGATTGGAATTTTGTTGGGTTGGTCAATTGGTTTTTTTGTTGGTGCGGTAATTTCTCTTGTTGTAAGTAAGTTACGCAATAATGAGACTGATGATATAGAATGAAGTAGAATATTGAAGGAGAAATTGCATGAAGAAGTTTTGCCAATATATTTTAGTTCTGGTGATATCCATTTTATTTGGAATAGGAATTGGCACATTTATGATTGAGTTTGAGATAGATAAGCTATTTGAACATAGAATCTACTATGCTACTATAATCGGATTGTTTGTATTAGCAATGTTATTTTCTGTTACGCTTCATGAATTATCTCACGCATTTTATTTTTGGATAAACAAGGTTCCACTTAGGTTTGTGGCTATATTTTTATTTGGCTTTTATAAGGATGATAAGAAATGGAAATTTATATTTTATCCAAATAAAATAACACTTACAGGTGGAATCGCAATACCAGATCTTCCAGCAGTAAACAATGAGAGTCAATTTAAAAAAATTCGAAAAATATATAGTAGAGCATTGCTGTTTGCACCAATAATATCCTTTGTAGAGGCAATCGTAGCAATGGTTGCATACGCTACATTGTTATTTTCCGAGCTAATTACAAAGTATACAAATGCAAGTGTATTTTTAGTGTTTTGTATTTTTATTGGATTTACAATATTTTTTTCATCGTTTTTAAAAGCAGAAAATATTTATGGTGATTTTCCTGCGTACAAACTGTATAAGGAAAATGATAAGAAGACTATTCTTCAGCTTGGGGAGTATTTGATATTTGCGAATAACTGGAAAAAGAAAATAATGGATAGTGATTGGCTTGTTGATGAAATATTAAAATATGCAAGAAGAGCTAATGCTGAACCTGGAGATTCAACTAATCTTGGAATGCTTGACTGGGTTATTCAGATGGAGTATCTAGGAGTTTTTGAGTTGGATGATGAAATAAATGAAACTCTTAAATTAATGTTTGAGGAGAATAAAATACTATCAGAATATCCACAGAGTGAAGAGCGAGATATATTTTATTTTCATATGATATACAAGCTATTAAAGGATGGACAGGTTGAAAAGTGTGTATTACAGGAAATGATGAATCAGTCGTCGAAGAAATTGTTGAAAGGCATGCCATCGAATGAGTACTACACTAGGTTGACAAAACACTTGCTGTATGATTGTGACTATACTGAATGGTTAAACAAAAATATGAATCCAAGCAGTTCGTTTACTTTATTAGGCTTGTTTGAACCAGTTAAAGAGATAGAGCGTAGAATCATTCAACAGAATGTAACGGTAACATAAAATGAAATAAAAATATCGGATTCTAATTATATAATAAATAAAATAATGGCTTGATTCGATATCAACTAAGGAGGAAATTAGTATGAATAATAAAAAAATCAAAATATTAGTGCCAATGATACTTTTTCTACTCCTTATTAATGGTTTGGTATATATTATGACAAATGGTGTTAAGAGGGGAATTATAGTTGAATCGGCATTTTTCTTATTGGAAATCATTATAACAATATGGCTGATGAAAGACGTTTGGAACTCGAAGTCGTAAAGCTGGATTTCGGTAAAACGTTCAAAAAAATCTTGTTAGTTTGAGGAAAGTACGATCACAGTACTTTCTGAGAAATCGCTGTTTGTTGTATTTATGTCCATAGCGGATAATGTTCTGAGAACCACAATAAGTGCATTTATTTGTATATGAAAGGACGTGAATTATGAAAAAACATTATAAAAAGTATTATGGATATTATAGGAAAAACAAGCGAGACTCTCTTATATGTGGGATAGTGTTTTTTTTATTATTTGTTATTGTATATATGATGCATTTTATTATTCCGATACATGACAATATGGGTTTTTACTCAGCTATTATTGAATTCATAACGTCTTGGTATTTTATTTTTAATGTTATTGATGTTATTCGGATTCAAAAAAAGGCAATAGTAAATGAATATGGGAAAAAATGTATTTTCTTTCATAGATATTTGTCTATAGGAATTTTTTTGCTTTCTGCATTTTTTACTGTATTGAGTTTGTTTTATGAGATTGACTATAATATTACAGTGCTTATCTATCTGGCATTAGGTTTTATCAGTTATGCATATTTTATAATGCTTTTTATGTTTGAAGAAGATTATTACTATTCCGGTGGTTTTAAGATTTTCTATTCTGAGATTAATCATATTGAAATTGAAGATGAAGTACATACTTCAAAAGGGATTGTTGTTGTATGTAAAATGATGAAAGATGAAAAAGTCATTGGCTATGATCGAATGCTGATCCATGACTTTATTTGTTTGAAGACTAAGATTGATGAGAATAAGAAAAAAGGAATAGATCTGCACAATAATAGAACGAGGGAAATAAAGGTAAAACATGAGATTTTATTGCATAAAACAACATGACATCACGGACTGCGGAGCTGCTTGTCTTGCAACTGTTTGCAAACAGAATGGATATTATTACAAGGAACTGATTGACAGTGTATTACCGGATGGACTCAGAAAAACATTAATTACTATTTCAATAATAATTTCTTTAAGTACTTGATATATGGGAGGATGATATGAAGAAAATAATTATTACAATAGGAGCATTTTTGCTTCTGATTATAGTGCTTGTTATTGTCAAGTTATTGTTGGTTAATTTTTTTCAACAGCTTGAAGGTAATAAGATATTGAGTTTTATACTATATTTTGTTTTTGTGCTTGGATGTATTCTTATAATAAAATATTATCTGAAAAATAAATAATAAAATGAGGACGGTTCGAAGAATGAAATATTCTTGTATCAAACAGCATGATATCACTGATTGTGGTGTTGCCTGTCTTGCTGATTTCCTAATAATAGGTTTTTAAGAGGAGGTTTTTGATGAATGACATAGAAATTAAAAATATTTATTCTTGTGGGCGCTTTTTAAATGTTGTAGCTTTAATATCTGCAGGTGTTTTTTATTATTTTAATTTATTTTCTGATAGTTTAATGTTGATTGCTATTTTTGTATTAGGAATTATTGGTTTTTTAAATTTATCTGTTTATAAGAGTATTATGAGAGAAGAGAAAATATCACTATATTCGAATATGATGGTTGCAATTACTATGGTGGCTGTAAGTGGTTATGTTTTGTGTATATTTTTCACGCTCGGAAGAATAGCGGTGAGTAGATTAGGATTCTAATCTATATATCCGTTATATTTGTGTTTTGTCCTAAAAAATTGAGTCAGTTGTAACACGAAAACTTGAAGGTGTAAAAACACTTTCATAACTATTTGTGCCGCCAGCCGAAGGCGGCGGAATGCTTGTCTCAAAATTATAAAAACTCTGATAATATATTGAACATTTTACAAACTTAATATAAAATAATGTATATTGAGTTTGCAAAATAGCGATTTTGGAGGGCTAAGTGAAGGCGAGAGTAAGTGATAAGAATATCGTTTTGTTCCTTGTGTTATTAGCAATAGGATACTTAGGCGGAATTGTATTAGGTATTCATTTATTTTTTTAGATGCTATTACAAGGTAAATTGAAATCTTATTATTCTAAACTTGGATATTAAGGTTTATGATGTAAAAGAGCAATATGACAGAGTGCTACTTTGTATATTGCTTTTTTTTATTACTCAATTAGGATGGTTTGATAAAATGAAATACTATTGCATAAAACAACACGACATCACTGATTGTGGTGCTGCCTGTCTTGCGACAATCTGTAAGCAGAATGGCTGTTAAATAGTGCAAATCTTTAACTTTACCATGAAATCTGCCTATGTCATAATATTGATAAAGTGATTAGGGAGGCAAGATTTATGAATATCGCAGTGGTGAACCCATCTTTTGATGAAAAAACAAGAGCACAGATTGAAGCTGTTGCTAAAGAAATAAATTATGAAATAAATTTTTATAAAAATGAGACAGAGGCCAGTGGTCATCTTTCCAATGCGGATATAGTTTTTGGCTATATTCCAAGTATTGTGTCAGAATGCAAGCAAATGTCTTGGCTTGCGCTACCCTTTGCAGGGGTTGAAGTCTTTTTAAAGCCTGGAGTTTTAAGGGATGACGTGATTTTAACTAATTCTTCAGGTGCATATGGTCTTATTATTTCAGAACATATAGTTATGGTGCTTCTTATGCTTTTAAGAAAGGAAGCAGGCTTTGTAAAGGGTCAGCTTGAGCATGTTTGGGAGACCCCAGTTTGGCAAAGAACTATTAAGAATAGCAGAATTGTAATTCTTGGAACAGGGGATATTGGTGGAAATACAGCTAAAAGACTTAAAGCCTTTGAGCCAAGTAAAATTATTGGTATTAATAGATCAGGTAAAATAAATACAAAATCTGCTAGTTATTTTGATGAGATTGAAACTATAGAAAGATTAGATTCTGTCTTAGAAGCAGGGGATATTGTAATTATGTGTATGCCAGCTACTAAAGAGACCAATAATCTTGTAGGACAAAAAGAATTAGAAAAAATCGGACATGATGGAATAGTTATTAATGTTGGCAGAGGTCAGGCTCTAGATCAGGACCTTTTGGTTGAGAAGCTTGAAAAGGGTGAGCTCTACGGTGCGGCCCTAGATGTATTTTTACAAGAACCAATTAATAGGGACTCTAAGCTTTGGGATACTCCAAATTTATTAATAACACCTCATATTGCAGGAAAATTAACAAACGACTATACTATAGAGGTGTGCGTAAAAATTTTCCTTGAAAACCTTAAGCGTTTCGCTAAGGGTGAGGGGCTTACGCATGTTGTAGACAGAGTAAAGGAGTATTAAAATGTTTACTAGACCGGATGATACGTATAATAATATAAGAAAAAGATCTCTTGAGCAGTGGCTTTCAGAAATGGAAAATCACGAGGATGTGGCGGTAAGAGGAGGAGTTAAGTTAACTAGGGAGTACCTTGCGCATCTAGAAGAAGAGATTAGTAGACTTAAAGATGAGTGTAAGTTAAAGGATGACTACCTTAAAAAGATGTCAAAAAGATAAAATTAAATGAGGATTTAAAAAATGGGATTTTTATCGGCTTTATGCATATTTTTTGCTGTTTATAAGTTTTCTAGGAAGGCAAAGGAGAATAATATAGATAATAAAACGAACACAGCTACATTTAATAGAATTAAGAAAAAGGAATATAAACCACCGGTTATAACTTGCGATTATTGCGGTTCGAAGGTGGATACAGCTGTATATGACAGATGTCCTAACTGTGGTGCTAGTTATGATTTAGATTCAGAGTGGATTAATAGATTTGATGCTTATGAAGAAGAATCAGATTATAATCAATATTACAATAGCAGCAATACAGGTAGCATATATCAAAGAACATTTCAGAATTACGGACCAAATAAAGTTAAACAAAAGAAGACAGGCTTTTTAAAGAAGACCTTTATTATTTTGACAAGCATTTTTATAGCGATTTTTGTGTTGTCAATTATAGTTTATATATTTGATTACGATAGTTCTGATATCGGAACTGATTATAGAGGCAATGAAAAGGTAAATGAGTATTCTTATGAGGATTATCAGCTTGTTGATTATACAGTTGAGGGGGATGGACAGATTCTAAATTATTATTTTGATAATGATGAGAATCAGAATATAACAGTTACTTTAAAGAATATTTATGAGGATCATAGCTCATATAGAGATGGATATAAGTTTGAATTTGAAGTGGTTAATAATAGTGATAGAAATGTAAAGATTGTTTTTTCAGCTCACACTTTTAATAGTTATTCTGATTATGATGGCAGTTATCTTTATTCTAATGACAACTATAAAAGACACAGTACTGTTACAGTTTATGAAGAATTATCTAATGTTGCTCAAAGTGGGATTAAGAATATTTCTTTTGAACGATGTAGTATTTTGACAACAGATAGTTCTACTATTTATGACAGAAGTGATGTTGCTACCATAACAACGACTTCAACTATTGATGTAGGATATAATTTAACGAGATATCATGTTATTTATTCAAATGATTATGTTGATATTTACAGTGCTTATGATTATGTCACAGATAGTAATACTTATATTAACTATGATGAGGGTCTGAAATATTATATTGTAAATAAGACAGAAGATCTTTCTTTTGATGTTGAAACTGATGGATATTTGGGTCAGGGTGAGAGTTTGTATACGTATGGTTTATATAATACGGTATCTATTCCTGGAACAACCCTTTTGACCTCAGAGATTTATTCTTATGAAGATTATTTTAGTGATGTAAAGAATAAAGAGTTGTATATTTCCTTTGATTTTAAGTGTAAGGAAAATCCGTTGGAGAGTTTTTCAACGGGGTATATAGATTTAAAGACCGAGTATTGGAGGTCGGAGGGATAGAATTTTTTTAAGACACGCTTGCGCTTGGCTAGCCCTCTTAGCAGTACTAAGAAAAGCCCCTCTTTTTAAGAGGGGCTTTTCAAGTGCTGAAGGGGCTAGAACAGTCTTAAAAAAACTATCCCTCCTCCCAGGCGAGTGTAGAATTGCCGGGAGTGCGAACTGCCGGGAGGGTGGAGTACGGCAAAGGCGCTTCGCTGTTTGCCTACCGGGAGGTGAGTTAGGCCGGCCGGCAAAGGCGCCTTCGGCTGTTTGCCTAGTTTTTTTTAAGGAGGATTTTATGAAGGAGTTTGAATTTAGAACAATTAGACTAGATGAGATTGACCAGGCGGTGGAGATTGAACAAATTTGTTTTCCTCCAAATGAGGCTTGTACAAGAGAAGCTATGACTAGAAGAATTAATAAGGACAAGGATGATTTCTTTGTTGCGATTGATAAGGAGACTGGCCTTATTGCTGGTTTTGTCAATGGCTTGGCAACAAAAGAAATTACTTTTAGAGATGAATTTTTTACACAGGAAGAATTGTATGATGTGAATGGTGATAACATCATGATTCTTGGTTTGGATGTACTTCCTGAGTATAGAATGCAGGGACTTGCCCGAAACATCGTTTCTAAATATGGTGAATTACAGCTAAAAAGAGGCAGAAAGTACCTTACTTTGACTTGTCTTGATTCTAGAGTTTCTATGTATAAGAAGTTTGGTTTTGAGGATTTAGGACAGGCTAATTCCACATGGGGAGGAGAAGTTTGGCATGAGATGAGGAAGAGTCTGTAAGGCTTTCTCATTTCTGAGTACGGTGATTTAGCTCCATTTGAGATATATTTTTGATAGTAATAATTAGTTATCAGTGACATAATTAAAATGTTTTAGTGGCTTCATAAAGGAGGTCATATGAATAAGGCATTCTTTATAGACACGGAAAATGTGGGCGATTCCTGGGTTTACTTGATGGATGAAAACATGGATAGCAAATTTTATGTTTTCTACACAGGCCATTCCCCAAGACTTGAGTACGAGACAGTGAAATATTTGCTGAAATATCCTGATAAAGCTAACTTTATTAGTTGTCATGAAGGCAACAATAGTCTAGATTTTCAGCTGGTGACATACTTAGGCTATCAACTTCATGAGGATTCTAGCCAAGAGATGATTATTGTTTCAAATGATACAGGGTTTGATGCAGTGGTTAGTTTCTGGGAAGAGAAAAACATGAAGGTTAAGAGAATGAATCGTCCGGTGCATTTAGATAACAAAAAAATTTTGGATTTAACAGATAATCTTAATTCTGAATCCGTTTTAAAACCTGTATCGGATAAGGATGAGATCAATACAATAATTAATTGTATTGGAAATAATAAGCAAAACTTGAATACTGTATTTACTTGCTTATATGGTAAAGATAAGGGTAGAGATATTTATGAGTTTAAAAAGTCGTTAGGCTTTTTTGCGCCTGAAGTTTACTGGACAAGACAAGAAAAATTTGAAAAGCTTGTTGATATTATTTTTAAGCATAAATTAGAAATTGAGGATGGTAGTAAATCAGAATTAATAGCCTTTCTAAGAGATAATTTTAAAGATGATAAACAGCAGTTTTACAAGAATCTTGTTTCTAAGTACGGGAATGAAGGTGCAGTTATCTATAATATCCTAAAGCCATTTTATCAAATTTTATATTTTATATGATGGATTTATAAATTAATTAAAAGCCGCTAAAACACTAAGCTCACATGGTTTTCATGTGAGCTTTTTTATATTTATGTCCAAAATAAAACAACAAACACATAACTACAATGAGAGAAATCCTTTTGACTAATGCCATTAAGAACTTACCAAGAAATTATGACTTTAGTTTTCCCCATAAGAAGGCAAGAGTCTTGGATTTCGATGATTATTTAGTTAATACAGGAAGAAAAGTGCTGTTTACCAATTCAATTATTTATAATATAATTATACTATAAATAACATTCGTGATTTTTGGAGGTGAATATGGCAATAATATCATGTCCTAATTGTGGAAAAGAAATATCAGATAAAGCTACTAAATGTGTACATTGTGGCTTTGAATTAAATGGTGCAGCAATTCAATGCAAAGAGTGCGGGAAATACATAAGTAACACAGAAAAAGAATGTCCATATTGTGGATGTCCTGTAGAATTTTTAGATGATACAAAGAAACCGGATGCACAAAAGGTTGAATTAACCAAGGTAAGCGTTAAATTTCATTTAAATAAAAAAATACTTTTTTCTGTTATAGGTGCGGTTGTTGTAATTGCAGCTGTTCTGATTTGCTTAAAGATAAATGATAATATTGTGAAGCAAAAAAGAGAACAAGAATCAATAGAAGAAGCATCAAGGGTAAGTGAAGAATATAGAACTAATGCAAGAAATATAATGTATGACATGATTAGCGTTGCTGCAGATGCTGAATCTTGCGGATCATTAGTTGGAAAAGTATGGAGTAATAGTATCTGGAGTACGAGTGATACGGAAACTGATCAATACACAAAGAATAGTTATGGACAGTTTTATGATGATTTTAATGATGCTTTAGTTGATTTATATACAACGAAAAGTTTTGAAACGAAGATAGATAAATTAAGTAAGAAACAGTCTGAAATTACGACGAATATGAAACTGTTAGCAAATCCACCGGAGGAATGGAAAGATGCATATAATCAAATAGAAGAGTTCTATGATGAATGGTATTCTTTTGTATCTATGGTTGTAAATCCATCAGGTTCATATACAAGTTTTGTTTCTAAATATAACGAATTAGATTCGGGATTACTTGATAAATACAATAAGATTATAAATAAATATGACCTAGGATTTTAGCCAAATGTATAGAAAATATCTTAATTATTTACGGAATTCACATTGTTTTTATTGCTTTAAAGTGATAAACTTTTATAGCGTAACATCCCTAAGAAATAAAAGATGTAGTAAATGTAATAATAGCTTAGGGTTTTCGTGGCAATTTTATTTGTCACAGAATGGAGGAAGAAATGAATTTTAATGACGTGAATTTCGACACATATTTTAAAAACTATCCTAATGAAAAGGGATATTTTGGACCATATGGCGGTTCTTACATTCCAGATGAACTTCAGGCGGCTATGAATGAAATTACAGAGAGCTATTTTACAATCTGTAAGTCAAGAAAGTTTATTAACGAATTACGCCGCATCCGTAAGGAATTCCAGGGTAGACCTACACCAATTTCTCATCTTGAGAGATTATCAACTAAGCTTGGAAATGTGCAGCTCTACGCTAAGAGAGAGGACTTAAATCATACAGGCGCACATAAGCTTAATCACTGTATGGGTGAGGCTTTACTTGCAAAATATATGGGAAAATCAAAGATTATTGCTGAAACAGGCGCAGGCCAGCATGGTGTTGCTCTTGCTACAGCTGCAGCATATTTTGGTTTAAAATGTGACATTTATATGGGCGCAGTGGACATCAAGAAGCAGGCTCCTAATGTAGCTAGAATGAAGATTCTTGGTGCAAATGTTATCTCAGTAACAGATGGCTTACAGACCCTTAAAGAGGCGGTTGATGCTGCATTTACAGCCTATGCAAGAGAATATAAGGACGCAATTTATTGTATCGGTTCTTGTGTTGGCCCACATCCATTCCCAATGATGGTTCGTGATTTCCAGAGTGTTGTTGGTATTGAGGCAAGAGAGCAGTTTGTCGAAATGACAGGAGAACTTCCAGATGCAGTAGTAGCCTGCGTTGGTGGTGGATCTAACTCAATGGGTATGTTCTCAGGCTTCTTAAATTATCCTGTAGATATTTATGGTGTTGAGCCTCTTGGTCGCGGTCCAAAGCTTGGGGATCACGCAGCTAGCTTAACTTATGGAACTGAGGGCATTATGCATGGCTTTAATTCTATTATGCTTAAGGATGAAAATGGAGAACCTGCTCCAGTTTACTCAATTGCCAGCGGACTTGATTATCCATCTTCAGGTCCAGAGCACGCTTTCCTTCGTGATTTAGGCCGTGTTAAGTATGATGTTGTAGATGATGAAGAGACAATCGATGCATTCTATACACTTTCAAGACTTGAGGGTATTATCCCTGCAATTGAGAGTTCACATGCAGTAGCTTATGCAATTAAGCTTGCCAAGAAGATGGGTAAGGGTTCAATTCTTATTAACCTTTCAGGTCGTGGAGATAAGGATATGGATTATATTATTGAGAAGTACGGAATTCGTGATGTAGAATAGTAAAGTGAAGGGGCTTCGCCCAGATGATTTAATCATCTAAAGCGATAGCCCCTTTTATAGTTTATTTCCCACAGCTACGTTTTCCACAGCCATAGCTTAGTTTTTATGAAATTCTTTTATTTATCTTGAAACTTCGTTTCCAGCCTTTGAAAATGCTAACTTATTAACTTCTTCAGCAGTTACTAAGTTAAAGTCACCAGATACTGTGTGCTTTAAGCAGCTTGCTGCATTAGCAAATTCTACTGCCTTCTGTGTATCATAGTCATTGATGAAACTATAGATAATACCAGCACAATAAGCATCACCAGCACCGATGTAGTCAAGAATATTCATGAAATATTCCTTGCTATAATAAGCCTTTCCATCTTTATAAATCATAGACTGAAGCTTGAAAGTTGTAATTGTTCTTTCTTCTCTCCAAACAGAAGCTACACACTTAAAGTTAGGGAACATCTTTGTAAGTTCGCCAGCGATGTAAGCGTTCTTTTCTACATTTTCAGCCTTGCTTGGATCCATTGAGAAGATGCCGATTGCATCGTCCTCGTTAGCAATACAAACATCTACATACTTACAAATCTCTGTCATAACTTCACAAGCTTTTTCACTAGACCAAAGCTTGCTTCTGTAATTTAAGTCACAGCTAATTGTAAGACCAAGTTCCTTAGCTTTTTTACAAGCAATAAGTGTAATCTTAGCCATTTCATCTGAAATAGCAGGTGTAATTCCTGAGAAGTGGAACCATGTTGCGCCTTTAAAAATCTTGTCCCATTCAAAATCTTCTTCCTTAGCAAGGGCAAATGCTGAACCAGCTCTGTTGTAAATTACATTAGTTGGTCTCTGTGATGTCTTCTTTTCTAGAAAATAGATACCAATCTGATCGCCACCACGAACAATGCTATTAATACCAACGCCATATTGACGAAGAGAGTTTACAGCGCTTTGTCCAATTGGATGACAAGGTAACTTTGTAACGTAGTCGACATCTACGCCAAAATTTGATAATGAAACAGCTGTGTTGGCCTCTCCACCACCATAAACTGCTTCATAAGAGTGAGCCTGTGTAAATCGCTCATTGTTTTCCGGTGAAAGTCTCATCATAAGCTCACCGAATGTGATAATTTTTTCCTTCTGCATTTTATTTTAATCTCCTTAACTGCCTAATAAATTTTTTATTAAACACAATTACACATTGTAGCACACTAAAGTCAATAATGCTATAATGAAAAATGAGAGTTTTTCGCTTGAATAGTGGATTTCTTCGACAAAAAAATAACAAAATAATAACAAAATAAGTTATAATTAGGAGAGAGAATGATTAGAGAAGTTTCATTAGATGAGATATCTGATGGTAAGTTATATACAGATAATGATTTAGTTAAGGCAGAGACTAGTGGTTGCAGTGGTTGCGCTGCAATGTGTTGTAAGGATATGGATAATAATATCGTTCTTGATCCTCGTGACATTTTCGAAATAATAAGGGCTAGTAAGGAGGCAGAAGAACAGGAGGCGGGTGAAAGCCTTAAATTTAGCGACTTTGACTCCCTTTTAGCTAGTGAATATATCCAACTTAATCTCGTTGATGGGATTATTTTACCCAATATTAATATGAAAAATGAATCTAGAGCCTGTAGTTTTTTAAATGATAGTGACAGATGCACTATTCACAGTTACAGACCAGGTATTTGCAGAATGTTTCCCCTTGGACGTTATTGGGAAAGTTCTGATAAATTTTATTACATTTTACAAAAGAATCAGTGTTATAAGGATGGCTTAGCTAAGGTTAAGGTTAAGAATTGGCTTGGAATTGAGGATTTAGAGGAGTATTCAAGCTTTTCTTCAAATTGGCATAAGTATTTATGTGATGTTAGAGCTGAAATGGCCAATTTATCAGAAGAGAATAGACAGATTTTTAATCTTTATAATCTTAAGAGCTTTTATAAGACCGCTTATAGAGCCAAGAATTTAACAGGTTTTTATAGGGAATTTTCTATGCGTTTGAAAAAAGTTAGAAAAGAATTAAACCTTGATTAAATAAATATAAAGTTATATCAAAAAGGAATTTTTTGTAATAAAATCTATTAATGCAAAACAATTAAAAGGGAGAGATGTATGAAGACAGATTTGTTTACAATCGGCAATTTTACTGTACATGGTTACGGTTTTATGATTGCCTTGGGCTTTATTTTTGCCATGCTTTTAGCGGAGTTTCGAGCTAAAAGATATAAATTAAAAGACGAGGCAATTATTGATATTGCGATTATTGCTGGTATTTCAGGTTTCTTAGGAGCTAAGTTCCTCTATATCATAGTGGAATTTGACTCATTTTTAAAAGATCCAATGGCTGTTCTTGGCTCTGCAGGATTTGTGGTTTATGGAGGAATCATATTTGGTGTTTTATTTAACTTCTTATATTGCAAGATTAAGAAGCTTAATTTCATGGAGTATTTTGATTTAGTAATGCCAGAAATCGCCTTAGCACAGGGTTTTGGTAGAATCGGATGTTTCCTTGCTGGTTGTTGCTATGGAGAAGTTACAACTAGCCATTTTGGGGTAGTATTCCCAGAGAGCAGCTTATTTGCACCATCAGGCGTACGCCTTATCCCAACTCAGTTAATGAGTTCTGTTGGGGACTTTTTAAATATGGCACTATTAATCTTTATCTCTCGTAAGTGGGGCTATACAGCTTGGAAGAATATCCACGGTGGAGACTCATCAAGAAAGCACTTACTTCCTGGTGATGTGGGATTTCTTTATTTCTTAACTTACGGCGTAGGTAGATTTATAATAGAAATTTTTAGAGGTGATGTCAGAGGTAGTGTGGGACCTTTATCAACATCACAGTTTATCTCTATAATTATGGTAGTTATTGGTATTGTGTTACTTATATTAAATCATAAGCTATTTAGGAGATTCTATGAAAAAGAGGGGCAGAAGATTTCTTAAAAAATTAAGTAAGCTTCAATTGAAACATTTGCTAATTGTTGCAGTTCCTGTACTTATTGTTTTGGCAGTTATCCTTTCATCTGCCATTAAAAGCAATAAAGTAAAAAATTCTGTAAAGGTCACTTTATCCGACATGCCAAGTGTTGCAGCGGACGAAGAAAGCATAAGAGAAACTGAAGGGGTGCAAGAAGAAAGCACAGAATTAGACACGGCAGAGAGTACTCAGATGGATGTCATAATTCAAACTACTGATAGCGCGGCTCTAGAATCTGGCAGTGCTGTTAGTGATAAAGAGGGAGCAATTGCCTATGCTCTAGTCTATTGTTGGATTAGAAGCGGCAATAATGACAGAGCTAGTAAGGTTGGAGAGCTTTACTATGGAGATGAAGTTGTTGTAGTTGAAATCGGGGAGAATTACACCAAAGTAGCCACAGATACAGATGAGGGCTATGTTAAGAATTCTTACATTTCTGCAACGAAGCCTATTTGGGTGGGTAATTTATACAATTACCACAAGATAAATATGAGCGTCCTTGCAACTGCAGCATCAAGGTACGAATTAGATGATTTTACATGCTTTTCCCAGTTGCCAGATATGCCATCAGGCTGTGAGATAACTTCACTTGCCATGGTGCTTAACTATCTAGGGGTGGATTGCGATAAGGAGATCCTTGCAAACTATCTAGATATTGGCGAGAAAGGGGATAACTATTTTACAAAATATATAGGGAATGTTTTTACAGACTCTAGTTACGGTTGTTACGCAGAGGCTTTGTGTAATTGCGCTCAAAATTACCTAAAGGCTAGAGGCGTGAATAGTTTAGTAATTGGTAACATTTCCGGAACAGATGTTGACTCTTTACTTGGCCTTGTTGCCGCAGGTCATCCAGTAATTGTCTGGGCTACCGAAGACATGAAGTCAGTGGGAGATAACAATATTTTATGGACATATGAGGGACAGCCCATGGGCTATTTAAGAGGAGAACATTGCTTAGTATTAATTGGTTTTGACAAGGAAAATGACAAGGTCATTATGGCAGATCCAATGAAGGGGTGTGCAACGGAATATTCCCTTACAGCATTTAGATTAAGATACAAAGCACAGTTTTCTCAAGCAGTATTAATTTATTAAGGAGGATCAATGAAGAGAATTCTAAAGGCAATTGCGCCTTATTGGAAGACAGTAATCCTTATTGTAGCACTACTTGGTCTACAGGCTTACTGTGATTTAGGCTTGCCTCAGTACACATCAAACATTATTGATGTGGGAATTATCAATGGTGGAGTAGACCATGTACTTCCTGAGGAGATAACATCAAGCGATTACGAATTTGCCAAATTTTTCATGAATGAAGAAGAATTAAAGATTTGGGAAAATAGTTACGATTTCGATGAGGAATCATCAAATTATGTTTTAAATGTTAAGAGTGAAGAAAAACTCTCAGAATATGACGAGGACATGGCATTTGTAATAATGATAGTAAATGCCGTTAGTCAGGAGATGGAGTCTAGTGCTAATGCAGCCGATACAACAGCGGCTGATGCAAATCAAGGCTCTGATGCAAGCGCTTATGCTGCAACTGGTGTAACTGACTACTCAGCTATGGTTAGTCAGATTAGAGAGGAATTCCAAAAAAACTATGACACAATGGGCGAGAGCCTAATTAAGACTACTGCAATTACTTATGCTAAGGCTGAGATGGAAAAGGCAGGAATGGATATGGATGCATATCAGACACACTACCTTATAATTGCAGGTCTTAAGATGCTTTTAATGGCACTTGTTATTGCAGTTGCAACAATCTTAGTTGGCTATTTTGCATCTAGAGTTGCCGCTGGTATTGGTAGAGATTTAAGAGGACAGTTATATACAACGGTTATGAGTTTCTCTAATGCAGAAATGGATCAGTTCTCAACAGCTTCTCTTATTACAAGAACAACTAACGATGTTCAGCAAATCCAGTTCGTGGCAGTACTTATGCTTCGAATGATTTTATATGCTCCAATCTTAGGTATTGGTGGTGTTATAAGAGTTGTTAATACAAAGGCCGGAATGGGTTGGGTTATTGCTCTTGCGGTTGTTGTTATTCTAGGCTTTGTAGGACTTTTAATGGCTATTGCATTACCAAAGTTTAAGGCAATGCAGAAGTTAGTGGATAGAGTTAACCTCGTATCGAGAGAAATTTTAACAGGTATTCCAGTTATTAGAGCTTTTGGTAGAGAAAAGCACGAAGAGGAAAGATTCGATGTTGCCAATGTAGACCTTACAAAGACAACACTTTTCACTAATAGAACAATGACTTTCATGTTGCCAGTAATGACAGTTTTAATGAACGGTCTTTCAGTACTTATTGTTTGGGTTTCAGCTAAGAGAATCGACATGGGTGTTATGCAGGTTGGTACAATGACAGCCTTCTTAACATATGCAATTCAGATTGTAATGTCTTTCCTTATGCTTACAGGCCTTTCAATTATGTTACCTCGTTCGATTGTAGCAGCTGAAAGAATTGATGAAGTTTTAGTAACTAAGCCAAGTATCAAGGATGCAAAGGAAACTAAGGAAGTAAGTGATGTTAAGGGTGTTATTGAGTTTGATCATGTAGACTTTATGTACCCTAATGCTAAGGCAAATGTGCTTACAGACATTACATTTACAGCAAAACCAGGAGAAACTACAGCTATTATTGGTAGTACGGGTTGTGGTAAATCTACCTTGGTTAACCTTATCCCTAGACTCTACGATGTTACAAAGGGAAAGATTAGCCTTGATGGCGTAGATATAAGAGATATAAAGCTCCATGATTTAAGAGATGCCTTAGGCGTTGTGCCACAAAAGGGCGTTCTTTTCTCAGGAGATATTGAGTCAAATATTAAGTTTGGTAGAGATGAGGCAAGTCGTGAGGATGTTGTAAAGGCAGCCGAAATTGCACAGGCTACTGAATTTATTGATAAGAAGTCAGATACTTATAGCAGCCCTATAGCTCAGGGTGGTAGTAACGTTTCAGGTGGTCAGAAGCAGAGATTATCTATTGCGAGAGCTATTGCAAAGCAGCCTAAGGTATACATTTTTGATGATAGCTTCTCAGCTCTCGATTTAAAGACAGACGCTAAGCTTAGAGCTGAACTTGCTAAAAATGTATCTGATGCAACAGTAATTATCGTTGCCCAGAGAATTAGCACTATCCTTCATGCAGACCAGATCTTAGTTATGGAAGATGGTGAAATTGTAGGTAAGGGTACACATAAGGAATTATTGGAAAATTGTGAGACTTACAGACAGATTGCAAGTTCACAGTTGTCAAAGGAAGAACTCTACGGAGGTGATAATAATGGCAGATAATACAAACAATCGACCAAGAAGAGGCCCAGGTAGAGGAATGATGCCAGTAGAAAAAGCCAAGGATTTTAAAGGCTCTATTGGAAAATTACTTGCCTACATTGGCCGTTATAAAATAGCCATTATTATTGTAATGATAATGGCAGCCATATCTACTGTATTTTCAGTAGTAGGTCCAAAAGTTTTAGGTAGGGCAACTACAACACTTTCAGAAGGTTTATTAAGTAAAATTGCTGGAACAGGTGGAATTGATTTTACAAAGATTGGAAAAATCTTAATATTTGTTTTATTACTATATGCATTTAGTGCTTTATTCAGTTTAATTCAGGGCTGGATTATGACAGGCATTACTCAGAAGGTAAGTTATCAGCTTCGTAAGGAAATCTCATTAAAGATTAATAGATTACCTATGAAGTACTTTGAAACAAGAACTTACGGTGAGATTTTATCAAGAATAACTAATGATGTTGATACCTTAAGTCAGGGCTTGAATCAGAGTATCACACAGATTATTACATCAGTTGCCACAATGATTGGTGTACTTGTTATGATGCTTAGCATTTCCCCATTAATGACTCTTATTGCATTAGTTATTTTACCAGTATCTATGGGACTTATTTCTTTTGTAATAAAGAGATCTCAGAAATACTTTAAGGTTCAGCAGGAATACTTAGGCCACATCAATGGTACAATCGAGGAAACTTATGGTGGTCATTTAGTTGTTAAGGCATTTAACAAGGAGAAGGATTTCGTAGATGATTTTAATAAGACTAATGATGTCTTATACAGTTCAGCTTGGAAGTCACAGTTCTTCTCAGGTATGATGATGCCTATCATGCAGTTTGTTGGTAACTTAGGTTATGTAGGCGTTGCCTTAACAGGTGGTTTACTTGCAATTAAAGGCACAATAACAATTGGTGATATTCAGGCCTTTATTCAGTACGTAAAGAACTTCACACAGCCTATTCAGCAAATGGCACAGGTAATCAATCAGGTTCAGTCCATGGCTGCAGCTTCTGAAAGAGTATTCGAATTCCTCGATGAGGAAGAGGAAGATCAGGAAGTTGAAAATCCAGTATCTACTGAAGGTATCGAAGGTCATGTTGAATTTGAACATATTAAATTTGGATATAATAAAGAGCAGACAATTATTAAAGACTTTAGTGCTAGCGTAAAGCCAGGTCAGAAGGTAGCTATTGTAGGCCCAACTGGTGCTGGTAAGACAACTATGGTTAAGCTTCTTATGAGATTCTACGATGTAGATGAGGGCGCAATTTTAGTTGATGGCCACAACATTAAGGACTTTAACAGACGTGATTTAAGAGATGCCTTTGGCATGGTATTACAGGATACATGGGCTTATAAGGCTAGTATTATGGAAAATATTAGATACGGCCGCCTAGAAGCTACAGACGAAGAAGTAATCGCAGCCGCTAAGGCCGCCCATGCTCATCACTTTATTGAAACATTGCCAGGAGGCTACGACTTTGAGCTTAATGAAGATGCAAGTAATGTATCTCAGGGCCAGAAGCAGCTTCTTACAATTGCAAGAGCAATTCTTGCCGACAACCCAATTCTTATTCTAGATGAAGCAACTTCTTCAGTAGATACAAGAACTGAGATAAGAATTCAGAAGGCTATGGATAACTTAATGCGCGGAAGAACAAGCTTTGTAATCGCTCATAGATTATCTACAATCAAAGATGCAGATATTATTCTAGTTATGAAGGATGGCGATATTGTTGAACAAGGTAGCCATGACGAGTTAATTGCAAAGAAAGGCTTCTATGCAGACCTTTATAATTCTCAATTTGAAAGCAGCGCCAGCTAAGAATTAGCTGGCAGATGCCATAGGCAAAGCCTCATGGCATCAACACGAAGTGTAGCTGCTTTCATGAGGAAGTAGCGAAGCGGATTCCGAATGTCCTTAAGTTAAGGAGCCAGCTAAGAATTAGCTGGCAGATGCCAAAAAGACTTGTGAAAATGTATCATCACATTTTCACAAGTCTTTATTTTTTCTAATCTTTAATGTAAAGTCTACACTGCGTTCAAAATTTTTACACCCAATCCTCTGCAATAGAGCAATTCATAATCTCTCTAACATTAAGACCATTACTAGCTGCAAGCCAAAGCTTACAATACTGAGAAATAATTGAAGATTCTCTTAAAGGTATGATGCCAAGTTTTCTATATTCCTCAACAGTTTCATAGGCTTTTTCGCTATTAGATAAACCAGTAATATAAACTGGGATATTAAGCTCCTTAGCCCTGTTAGTTAATTCCTCTAATTCCTTTGTGACATGAATTGTGCCTGAATGGAAACTTTCAATTAAGATAGCTTCAAGACAATTACTAAATTTCTCATGTCCCTCTTCTTCGTTAATAATATTATCCTGGGCTAAATTTTCAATATAATCATCTAAATCAGGATAAGTCATTCCCACATATGGACGAATACGCATTACCTCGCTAGACTGATTAGTTAAGATAATATCCTTAGCCTCAAGTCCAAGCTTTGTAAAACTTTCTAGATTCTTGTCATCGCTTTTATACTGATCATTTAATTCAAATGTATCGTTTAAATAAATTGCATAATGACTCTTCTTAACACTTTCCACATCTGCAGATAATGTTACAGGTGGCTCAAGTCTTGTAGCTCTGTGGATTGTAGGGATTCCACCCTTGTTACAGTAACTTACAAATACGCCCTTGCCAAGCTTTGCCTTCATAAATTCCACCGCAACATGGTAATTAATAAGGCCATTTGCACGCTTATCCTCAAGAACGAAATCAGAAGAAACAAGAATAATAGGAATTTTTGCATCATTGAAAATGTATCCTAAAACAGCAGCACTGTACTGAAGTGTATCTGTTCCGTGAGTTACGATAATACCGTCAAGCTCTTCATTTTCAAGAACCTTACTAACTTCCTTAATGAGTAAATTCAAATGGTCACCATCAAGATTCTCGCTTAATAAAGTGTAAGGATTAGAGCTTGTAAAGTTGATAGTCGTAGCATTTGCATAATTCTTCTTATAAAAATTGATTAGTTTATAGGGACTTCCCTTATCTGTGGAAATAAGGTCGTTATCCCCAAGGAAACTACCAATAGTTCCTCCAGTAAATATTGTATGTAAATTCATAGAAAAACCTCCTAAGTAAATGTTCTCTCTTATTGTAACTGTTTCAAAGACAAAGTTTCAAGAGGCAGCCTTTATAATTTATAACTAATGATTATGAAAATGTGATAGAATTAATTTAGGTTAAATTACGCCAAAGGCATTATTTAAGGGAGATATCATGAGTTATTATAGTTTAACGCAGTGGATTATATTTTTTGCATTGTATTGTTTTATTGGCTGGATTTGGGAGTCTTGCTATGTATCAGTAAGAAAAAGAGAATTAGTCAATAGAGGTTTTTTACATGGACCCTTTTTACCAATTTATGGGTCTGGAGCAGTAACAATTTTAATAAGCACAATAAAGTTTAGAGATAATCTAGTGGCGGTTTTCTTTTTTGGAATGATAGCAGCAACAATTCTAGAATACATTACTGGGGCTGCAATGGAGAGAATCTTTGGAGTTAAATACTGGGATTATTCAAAGAGATTTTTAAATATAAATGGACACATTTGCTTAATCGCAAGTCTATGTTGGGGAATTTTTTCTTGCCTTATGATTAAGGTGATTCATACACCTATTGAGGGGCTAGTTTTAGGACTTCCAGTATATGTAACAGAGATTCTGGCTTTTATCTTTACAGCATATTTTAGTGTGGATGTGACAGTTTCTGCTAATGAAGCTCTTGATCTTAAAGCAATGCTTAATAAGATTTCTTCTGAACATGAGCATCTTAAGTTTGTTGCTGATAAGTTAGAAATTGCCTATGCCTTTGCTGAAGACGAGTTTGCTGAGAACAGAAAGAAATATAGAAGAAAAAGAAGAGAACTTTCTTTTATAGCTTCAAGAAAGAAACTACATTTTGCTAAGTATCTAGAGAATAAGAAGAATGATCTTACTGATAGCTTAGAAGCCTTTAAGGAAACTAAGCTTAATAGTCTTTCAAGAACCTCTGATACAGCTAAAGAACTTTTAAAGAAGAAGTTAATTGATGAGACAATTTTAAAGGCAGCATTAGAGGTAATTTCTAAGGAAGAGGATAAAGTCAAAGCTACAGATAGACGTCAAATTAGAAACTTAACAAGAATTCTTAAGAGAAACCCAATGGCAACTTTTAAGGATAGTGAAGCAATGAATGAAATTAAGCAATTAATGAAAAAGTAAAAATAAAAGGAAACTAAATTTTCTAAAAAAAGGGAAAAAGCCTTGCAATTAAAATTGTGATATGTTATAAAATAATTGTACACAATTTAATTGAGCCAATTAACCATAAAATGTGATTATATTTTGGAGGTATAAAATATGCAAATTATTCATGGAACAGAGAGCAATTTTGAAGCAGAAGTTTTAAATTCAGATAAGCCTGTATTAGTAGATTTTTGGGCAACATGGTGTGGACCTTGTAAGATGCTTGCACCAGTACTTGAAAAGGTAGCTGCTAGCCAGGACGATGTAAAGATCGTAAAGATTGATGTAGATGAGAACCCAGCAATCGCTGAGAAGTTCAATGTTATGTCAATTCCAACACTTATTCTTTTTAAGGATGGTAAGGAAGCTAACAAGCAGGTTGGTTTTGTTAATGAACCAGCACTTAAGGCTTTTATGGGTCTTTAATCAATTAAGATACGCAATATTACAATAACCTTTTATTTTTAATTTCATTGGGAGGTGGAGTTTTGCTAGATTATGAATTGGTCTGACAAACTCCGCCTTTTCTTTATAAAAAATGCAGTTTCAAATATATTGGATTGTACTAAATTCAATACTTGATATAGTTGTCTTGCAAATAAAAATAATAGGTGTTAATATATATTTGCGGTTAAGATTGTTACAGATTTGTCAAAGTTAAAGTTAATTTAATTATCTAACTGATGCGATGGCAAATTTTATTTTAAGCGTGATTGTATACAATATACAATCAAAAACACACATATTAATTTTTTATAGCTTTTTAAGGAGGAGTTCAACGATGTTACAGTTTGAACAGTGGAACGGTTTCGAAGGTAGACTTTGGAAAGAAGAAGTTAACGTTAGAGACTTCATTCAGAAGAACTACACACCTTATGATGGTGATGAGAGTTTCTTAGCAGGCCCTACAGAAGCAACAGATAAGCTTTGGGGTAGATTACAGGAATTACAGGCTCAGGAAAGAGCTAACGGCGGTGTATTAGACATGGAAACAAAGGTTGTTTCAGGTCTTACAGCTTACGGCCCAGGATATATTGATGAATCTATGAAGGACCTTGAAACAGTAGTAGGTCTTCAGACAGATGCACCACTTAAGAGAGCATTCATGCCTTACGGTGGTATTGCAATGGCTGAGAAGTCATTAACAGAGAATGGTTATACACCAGATCCTGATATGCATAAGGTTTTTACAGAATATCATAAGACACATAACCAGGGTGTTTTCGATGCATACACACCAGAGATGAAGGCTGCTAGACATAGCCATGTTATTACAGGTCTTCCAGATACATATGGTCGTGGACGTATCGTAGGTGATTATAGAAGAGTTGCTCTTTACGGTATTGATTACCTTATTGAAGAGAAGACTCATGACTTCAACAACTGTGGTGATGGTACAATGTACGATGAAATCATCAGACAGAGAGAAGAATTAAAGGATCAGATCAATGCACTTAAGGGTATGAAGGCTATGGCTGCTAGCTATGGTTTCGATATCTCTAAGCCAGCTAAGGATGCTAGAGAAGCAGTTCAGTGGTTATACTTCGGTTATTTAGCTGCAGTTAAGACACAGAACGGTGCTGCTATGTCAGTTGGTCGTGTTGCTACATTCCTTGATATCTATATTTCAAGAGACTTAGCTGCTGGTACATTAACAGAAAGCGAAGCTCAGGAATTAATCGATCATTTAGTAATGAAGTTTAGAATGGTTAAGTTTGCTAGACCAAACGCTTACCAGCAGTTATTCTCAGGTGATCCTACATGGGTAACTTGTGACCTTGCAGGTATGGGTGTTGATGGACGTTCAATGGTTACTAAGACAGATTTCAGATTCTTACATACACTTGAGAACATGGGTCCTTCACCAGAACCAAACTTAACAGTACTTTATTCTTCAAAGTTACCAGAAAGCTTCAAGAAGTATGCTGCTAAGATCTCTGTAGATACATCTTCAATCCAGTATGAGAACGATGACGTTATGAAGGTTTACTGGGGCGATGATTATGCTATCTGCTGTTGTGTATCTGCTACACAGACAGGTAAGGAAATGCAGTTCTTCGGTGCTAGAGCTAACCTTGCTAAGTGCTTACTTTACGCTATCAATGGTGGTGTAGATGCTAAGTCTAGAGAACAGGTTGGTCCTGCATTCCCACGTGTTACATCAGAATACTTAGAGTATGATGATGTTGTGGCTAAGTTTGATAAGATGATGGACTGGTTAGCTGGTCTTTATGTTAATACACTTAACTTAATCCAGTATATGCATGATAAGTACTACTATGAAGCAGCTGAAATGGCTCTTATCGATACAGATGTTGAAAGAACATTTGCTACAGGTATCGCTGGTTTCTCTCATGTAGTAGATTCACTTTCTGCTATTAAGTATGCTAAGGTTAAGGTTATCAGAGATGAAACAGGATTCAACGTTGATTACGAAACAGAAGGCGACTTCCCTAAGTATGGTAACGATGATGATAGAGCTGATGACATCGCTGTATGGTTACTTAAGACATTCATGGATAAGATTAAGAAGAGACATACATATAGAAATTCTAAGCCAACTACATCTATTCTTACAATTACATCTAATGTAGTTTACGGTAAGTACACAGGTAACATGCCTGATGGACGTAGAGCTGGTTCTCCACTTGCTCCAGGTGCTAACCCATCTTACGGTGCAGAGCAGAACGGTTTAGTTGCTTCTCTTAACTCATTAACTAAGTTACCTTACGGTTGGGCTCTTGATGGTATTTCTAATACTCAGACAATGAACCCAGACGCTCTTGGTCATAATGAAGAAGAAAGAGTTAACAACCTTGTTAATGTAATGGATGGTTACTTCGATCAGGGTGCTCATCACCTTAACGTTAACGTATTCGGTAAGGATAAGTTAATCGACGCTATGGAACACCCAGAAAAGCCTGAGTATGCTAACTTCACAATCCGTGTATCTGGTTACGCTGTTAAGTTCATCGACTTAACAAAGGAACAGCAGATGGATGTTATTAGCAGAACATTCCATGACAGAATGTAATTTTTAAAAAGCATAAAATTTAAATATATAGTTCGGACGCCAAGGGGCTTGTAGTTTACTACAAGCCCCTTGTTTTAATGTTAAAAAATGGAAAATTCATTATTTGTATGGTTTTAAATTTTATCAGCACCAGTAATAAGTATAACTTTTATGGAAAGTAAGCTGAATTCTTTCTTTTTATCAATGACAATAGCAAGGTATTACTTGCTGGTGTTGGCATTAAGACTATTTTTTACAATTGATGCACTTTTTATAACACTTATATTTTCATTAAAAGCAAAAAGCGAATTTTATATGCCAATACTTATTTTTATTTTTGGCGTTGCGGCATGTATTGGCTTATATGCTAATATCTTGCTTCAAGTAATAATGCTTATTTGTTTAATTATAATTTTGATATCATGTATTTGCTATATATTAAGGGGTATGTATGGAACTAAGAATTAATGAATTAAAAAAATCATATGGAAAAGTTGAGGCTTTAAAGGGAATAACATATACATTTAAACCAGGAGTATATGGTTTACTTGGAGCTAATGGTGCGGGAAAAAGTACTATGATTAATCTTATAACTGATAATTTAGGGCGAGATAAAAATGGTGGAACTATTAGCTATTTAGATGAAACTATTGGAAATGAGGCTATTGATATTTTAAAGTTAGGAGCTAAATTTAGAGCTAAAATTGGATTTATGCCGCAACAACAGGGCTTTTATGAAGATTTTACACCGAAATCTTTCTTAAAATATATGGCGTCTGTAAAAGGAATAAAGAATCAAAATAAGCAAATAGATGAATTGCTTCAAATTGTGAACCTTGAAAAAGTGGCCTATAAGAGAATAGGAGGTTTTTCAGGGGGAATGAAACAAAGAGTGCTCCTTGCTCAGGCACTTCTTGGTGACCCACAAATTTTAATTCTTGATGAACCAACAACTGGGCTTGATCCTAAGGAAAGAATCAATATTAGAAATTATATCGCAAAATTAGGTAAGGAAAAAATTATACTTTTTGCTACGCATGTGGTAAGTGATATTGAGTGTATAGCAGATAAGGTATTACTTTTAAAAAACGGAGAAATAATAGCTGATGGGACTCCTAGAGATTTAATTGAATTAATGGATGGCAAAGTTGGAGAAATACAGATTAATTTAGATGAGTTAGATGATTATCAACGACGTTATAAAATTGGAAATGTTCGTCAAAGAAAAGAGGGATTGGTGCTAAGAATTGTTGATGATAATTTACCAGATGAAGTTAAGCGAGTAGATAACAATATCGATTTAGAAGATGTTTATCTATATTATTTTGAATAAAAACAAAACAACCGATTTTGAAAGATAGATTCTATTTACTGCCAAGTATTTAAATGTTATAATAAAATACAGTATAAGTATTGTTTTCTGCGAGGTGGAAAATATGAATGGATTGTTAGGCCTTAAATTTTTTTGTGCAATGCCAAGTGTTTTACA
>JAEEGI010005158.1_pt1 | contig 30257 bp, 27 predicted proteins | sample 8958751 | NCBI WGS metagenome assembly JAEEGI01 (sample SAMN16246545, study PRJNA631951) | gut metagenome | biome: gut microbiome; feature: rumen; material: KS-attached | host: Bos | place: Iran: Karaj | collected 2018-10 | reverse complement strand
TGACTTCTTAACGAGCTCTTCTTTTCCAAGAGCACTTACCATTACGACTTTAGCGTTCTTGTCAAAAGCCATAATATGCTCAAGAGCCGTTATACCGTCCATCTTCGGCATCGTAATATCCATTGTAACAAGGTCAACGTTAGGACAAAGCTCTTTGTACTTATCTACGCCCTCTTTTCCGTCTTCTGCCGTAGCTACAATCTCGTAACCTTCACTAGAAAGGATCTGACTAAGCTGTTTAGCGACGAAAATTGAATCGTCTACAACAAGTACACGAACTTTGGAACCATCGTCCTTTAAGCCTTCAGGAGGCCTTTCGTTTATTGAAGGAAAATCCTGTTTTGTTTTCATATTCTCAACCTCCTTGGTTATTATATATGTTCACGTATTGCTACGTTAACTTCTACTTTTCCCTGATCCGTGATCATAGGAACGATAAGAGCCTCAACCTCATGGTCTGAGATTTCCATCTTGTCTCCTGTAAAAAGAGCAGGAGGCGTAAGGTCAAAACGGAATCCAAGATCATGCAGTTTTGTTACGGCCTGTGCCGTGATAAGGTTTGCAAGCTCAGTAACAGTTGCCTTAGCAAGTGCATCAAATTCTGTCAGTTTTTCGCCGTTCATCTTTGATGCGATGTTCATTGCTGTTTCCATTGTCATGTCAAAAAGAACACGACCTTCAACATCACCAGCAAGACCAACGAGAGCGGCAACACCCATAACTGGCATTGAAGTTGATTTAAGATACAAATCTCCACGACGGACTTCACCACCAAGAACTTCCTGCAAGATATTGTAAGCCGTTTCTACAAAAGGATTAATGTACTCAACACGCATTATTAAACTCCTTAAAGTCTAAAGTGAAAACGTCAGGTCAATGCGTGAAGCTTTGACACAGCCGTTTTTTCAAGTTGATTACGATTTTCAACTTGCAATCAATGGTCACAGCCCAACGACCCTGACCCCACCCGTTTATTTGCTGTAATTCGTTACAGAACCAACAGTTTTTGCATGCCACTTTGCGCTGTCAGGCAAAGTTTCATTGGCTCCGACAAAAATACAGCCATTTCCCTTAAGTTTTTCAGAGAAGTCGTCCATGAACGAAATCTGGAATTCCTCGGGAAGCAAAGAAATTATATCCCTTGCAAATATTATATCAACAGGCTGCATGGCGTTATTGTTCATACAGTCGTGATATTCAAACATTATGATGTCCTTAATCTCCTGATTAAAGGCATATCCGCCGCCAGCCGTAGCAACAAGATAAGGCTTAAGCCATGAAGAAGCCATTTCTGCAGGAACGGTCAAAAGCGGGGCATTTGATACATTCAGAAGATCGACATCGTGTGCATAAATACGGATTTTCGCATCTGGATAGCGTTTTTTAAGAACACATGCCAACGAAAATGTTTCGTAACCCTTGCCGCAGCCAGGATTCCATACGAAAATCTGTTTTGCTTTGTTGTCTGGAAGTGATTTAAACACGTCACGAGCGTACTGCTCTGTCCAGAAAGCACCGTTGCACGGTGAATAGAACGGAACTAGGAACGCATCCGCGTCTTTTTCATCAACAAGCTGAATCTTTCCCTGTCCACGTTCTTTCGTCCATTCCGCAAGGCGGGAGCGAACCCATGCTTCGTTTACGGCAGAAACCGTGAATTTGCGAAGTGACTTAAGGTTCTCAACGATGAACTTGTACTCTGTTTCCAAAGCCGGGTTAGATTCTGCAGCTTTCTCGGCGACTTTCTGCTTTGTTGCCTTCATCGCCTCGGCAGCCTGATGGTTCAGCATATCGATTTCTGCCTTGCCTGAATCGCGAGCACCAAAAATCCTGTCTATATCAAGAAGGATATAAAGGTGTCCGTTGCTTTCGACAACGCCAGAAATATATTTGATGCTTATTCCACCAAACAGTGGGTGCGGCGGCTGAATGGAACTCTTCTGAATTCCGACAACCTTGTCTATTGCATCAATTACAACGCCGAAAATCTGCTCGCCGACAGAAACGATGATAACATTCTCTATCTCGTCGCCTTTGCGCTCCGGCACTTTAATGCCGAAGAAAAGACGCAAGTCTATTATAGGAATAATCTCGCCGCGAAGGTTGTAAACACCAAGAACGAACGGAGACGTATTTGGAACATACGTGAAGCGGCCAGCTTTTGCGATTTCCTTAACTTTCATAATGTCAATCGCGTAATCCCTGCCGGCGAGCGAGAAAGCGACCATCTTAAAGTCAATGTTCGCCAGCTTCTCTTTGCGCTCCTCCGCTATTTCCTCGTTAACAGCCTGTAAAGCCATGTCTTTCTCTGCAACACTTTCCATATTCAACTCCTAGAGGATTTCAGCTTCCTGTTCGTTGCGGGCATCAATTTCCTGTCTTACACCAAGCTCAAGAAGCTGGCTAACGTCAATGATGAGCGAAACGGAACCGTCTCCGAGGATAGACGCACCGGCGATACCCGGAGAATTGGTGAACTGGTCGCGCAAAGGCTTGATAACGACATCTTCCTCTCCGATAAGAGAGTCAACCATAACACCGATTTTCTTGTCAACAGAGCCGACTATTACGATAAAGTTATATTCGGACTCTTCCGTCTTCTTAATGCCGAACAGGCGGCTAAGGCGGAGAATACTGATAACTTCGTTACGAACGTTCATAACTTCGTAATTGTCGATGCGGTTGATTTCCTTAGAACTTACACGAACACTCTCGATAACGGAAGCGATCGGTATGGAGTATACTTCGGAGCCGACTCTTACGAGCAGACCCTGAATAATAGCCATTGTAAGCGGGATGTGGATACTGAACTTAGATCCATATCCAGGCTGTGATGTAACGATTACAGAGCCGTTAAGCTTTTCAATCTGTGTCTTAACAACATCAAGACCTACACCGCGTCCAGAGACGTTCGTAATCTTATCAGCCGTTGAGAAACCAGGTGAGAACATAAGCTGATATGCTTCCTGATCTGTAAGGGCTTTATCCGGATGGATAAGACCACGCTCAACTGCCTTTTTCTTAATCTTAGAAACATCAATACCCTTACCGTCATCAATTATGTCAATGATAATAAGGTTACCTTCGTTACTGGCTTTAAGAAGAACAGTACCTTCCTCGTTCTTTCCCGCTGCCTTGCGCTCTTCCGGTGACTCGATACCGTGATCGACGGAGTTACGTACGCAGTGCATGATAGGATCGAGCAAGTCTTCTATAATAGCCTTGTCGAGTTCTGTATCATCACCTTCTATCTGAAGGTTGATTTTCTTGTTAAGGTCGCGGCTCAAATCACGCACAACGCGCGGGAAGCGTGAGAAAATCTGGCTGATAGGAACCATACGAATCTTCATTACGCCTTCCTGCAGTTCTCCGGCGATTCTGCCGAGGTTCTGCGTTGATGAGCGGAACTTTCCGACCATATTCTTGAACGAAGCATCGAACGTGTCGAATACGTTGTAAAGCTCGCCAAAGTCATTGTTCAAGCTTGCCTTGATGTCTTTAATAGACATTCCTTCCTGGCTTGACTCTATATAGCGCGGAACCTGATCGAAAAGCTTCTTGAGTTTTTCTCTGTAGCCCGCTTCAATTGCGAGAAGGTGTCCCTGCAGTTCGCCAACCTGAAGCGCCGTCTGGTTGAACGCCGCTTTAGTAATAACAGTTTCACTGACAAGGTTAAGCAGGTAGTCGATGCGTCTTGAATCTACGCGGAGAACACTGCTTGATGAAGAGTGCTTTGACGTGTCCGTATGCTGCGCCGCTTTCTGCGGTGCTTCGGAAGCAGCTTCTGCTTTTGGAGCTTCCTGGACAGGAGCCGCAGCAACAGGTTCCGACGCTTGAGCAACTGGAGCAGCCGGCGCCACTGGGGCAGCAGCTGTTGCAACCGGTGCGGCGGCAGGAGCAGCGTATCCAGAATCGAGACAACGAGCATCCGTGCTGAGCGTAACGTCGGTAAGGAAAGAAGCATCTTCCAGTTCGTCCTGTCCGCACTTGGCGGCTACATAATAGACGACTTCTGGCTGGAAAACATCTTCATAAAGAACATCAAAGTCCGGAACAGTCTTAAGGACTGTACCCTTGTTCTTAAGGGCAGCAAATACCTGAATACCGCCGACGCTGTTCATAGGATTGCTTTCGTCAAAAGTAACTGTAACAGCCCAAAGCTTCTCGCCAGCCTGGCAAGAGTCCTTAAGCTCAAGATATTCGTATTCAGAAAGAGGCGGCAGGTTTGAAGCCGCCGGTGCGGCAGTCTGAGCAACAGTTGCCCGTGGCGCCGGCTGCGGTGCCTGACGAACTGTAGTAGGCGCGAACTGCTTTGGTGCGGCAGATTTCTTTTTGCCCTCTTTTTGCGGGACAAAAGCTCTTAGCGTTGCTTTTACAGGCTCAACATCGTTTTCATAGATAGAGCCGTTTGAGCGTGCCTCAAGCATAGCCTTGATTATATCTATTGCAGACAGCAATGCATCTACAACCGGTTCCGTAACAGGAATAGTTCCAGAACGCAATTCATCAAGAAGATCTTCCACTACATGTGTGAATTCCGACAGCTCGTTCATTTCAACGGTCGCCGAACCGCCCTTAAGCGTATGGGCAGCTCTGAATATCTCATCTATTGCATCATGATTTGTTGGATCATTCTCAATGACAAGGATATTGCTCTCAAGATTTTCCACCTGCTGATCAGCTTCACTGAAGAAGTCTTTCAGAAGTTCTTCATTGTTCAAGTCAAGATAATCACTCATAGCTTATATTTTATCCGTTAAAATCGATAAGTCAAGTACTCATTTAAGAAAATAGAGATTTTCAGAATTCCGTAATATTTTCACAATTAACAATCAAAATAATCGTGGAAAAGTGCTGAATTTATATCGAAGAAGCGTTACAATAGAAGAGGATACTCAAGAATAAGTATTTTGCTGCCGATAATGCAATGGGAAAGTATTTTTTGGAGATACTGTAACGATGACTAGAACTAAACTTTTTTCTATTATATTGACGATTATATTAATTCTCATACCGATGACAGCACTGTCGGCAGAATCAGCCTTAAGTTCGTTCGCAGGTGCGGACATTTCTTTAATTCCGGTTCAAGGTAATGTTCCGGAACTTAAGCTTAACGGAGTATTCGCCGCGCAGTACAATATGGACAACAATGTCCTTTTCAGAGGAAACTTTGGAATCCTTACTGACGATATCATCGAAAATGGATTTTTCCAGGATACGCCGTCTTATTTCTCTATTAATGAGCTTTCTGTTTCATTCAAGCTCCCAACAACAACAATAACGCAGCGCATCGGTATTTTCATGGGCAAGTACGAATCACTTGGTTCCGATGAATTCCTTCAGAAAAACTTCAGCACATTCAACTATTCCTCATCCATATTCGAAAAAAGACTTGCTGTTTTTTCAGAAGGTCTTGTAACATACTCCGGCATAGGTCTTTCTTACTCCATGAAGTTCCAGTCGCCAAATGCGCTCGGTTTTTACTTCTATTATGATAAAAAATACGACTACAACTTCTTTAACTTTGATCTTCGGTTCGCTGCTGCTTATGACACAGTGCTTTTCGATGCCGGTATTGGAGCCGCGCTTCCGCTTGAAACAACAGACTCTAACGATTCCGAAGTATTCCTTCTTATCCGTAGATGTGACCTTCACGCCGGTTTCTCGCTGCTGCTCGGAAACAACCCTGTAACGAACCTTTTCATTCAGGCCGGTCTTCAGCGCCTTCAGATAAAACCAATGCCTGATACAAAGACTATATCACTTAAAGACTTGTTTTTGTTTGTAGAACCACGTTTCACAGGAAAATACATCCGTTGTAATGTATCTTTCTTCTGTATTCCGGAAACGCAAGTTGCCGATCTTCCTTTTATACCGCAACCAATCGGGTGTGACATACATATTGCTTCTCATGATTTTATTCTTATAAGAAGTCAGTCATCGACTGGTATTCATGCAACTGTAGCCTGCGGTCTTACCGATAATTATAAAATACGTGATCTTGATATTCAGGTTTCACCGTATCTTAACTGTGATGTTCTTGGTGGAACGTTCACTCTTTTGTTTGAATTCCATCCAATGTCATACTCTGATATAGGAAAATTCTTTAATTTCTCGTTAAGCTATAAGGCGTCAATATAGTAATGAAAAAAATTATCGCCACCGTTTTTATACTCGTTCTCCTCTGCCCTCTTCTTTTCAGTGAGGCAACTATTTATTTGGGCGGCATATACGACAGCTTTCATGGAAACGATTGGGGATTCGAAGGCTCTATAGACGCCGATTTTATGCAAAATGCGTCGCTTTCCGCCGCAATGGACTACAGATACGGCAGTAATTATTCAATGAGCTTCACGGCCGACTACAAACCTTTGTTCTTTATAGTCGGCGGCGGCCTTGACTTTAAGATTAACAAGAACGGTGTCTACCCGGGATTAAAAGCCGACTTGGGCTTTTACGCAGGCGACTCATTCCTTATGCTTGCATACGGAACGATGGGTATAAACGCCTCTAACGTAAGCGCACCTACAATGTTCGAAGCCGGTCTTAAATCTAAGTACATCGTCTCTCACGCGGCTGTTCAATTGAACGGCTACTTCTCGCAGGAAAATGACCCCGATTTTGTGAAACGAAAAATCTTTGCAGACGCTGCCCTTTCATTCTACAGTCCTGGCTTTTTGTACTCACTTAAGACAGGTGTACAGGCAGATTTTGAGCAGGATTCACGCTGGGATACAAATCCTAAGCATCTTTCGCTTTATGGAACTGTTGGTATTGGAAAGAACAAAGACTCTGGAACGCTCGTAATTCAGCTGACTTTTAAAGTTGCTACACTTTTAGGTCCAAAAACATCGGGATTCTCTGTTTCAATAGGAAAATTCCCCGGAAAAACATCGTACATATACTAATAAAACTATAAAGAGGGTAAGCATGAAAAAATCGTTTTTAACTGTAATATCAATTATTTCACTGCTCTGCATAATTGCAGGATGTACGACAACTGACGGAACCGATAAAACAGGCACTTCCGGAAAAACAGTTGCTCCGGCCCAAAGCGGAAAGATAACAGACTGGTATAACAAAGGAAACGGTGAAAAGACAGCTTCCCCGGCATGGCTTGAAACACTTGCTTTTGGTGATGGAAGTTCTTTCTTAACTTCAAAAGGCAAAAGTGCTAGTTCGCAGCGTTTTATTGTAATAGCCGCAGGAGAAGCCGCAAACTTAGAGGATGCCCAGATAAACGCCACAAACGATATACAGCGTGCAATGGCTACAGAAATGTACCTTGTGTTCAGTATTGCAATGAAAGACTTTACTCCTGAGCAGCGAAAAATGCTTTTTGAAGCTTGCATGAAAGTTGACGAGTCCGTAAAAGCTACAAAAGAAGGAAGTTTCTGGCGCAAGATAGAAACTTCAAAGAATAGCAAAACAACTGTCTCATACACAGCATACGACTTTTACAGCATTACGCAGGAAGAGTTCAACAGACAGAGAGACTTGTATCTTACAAAAATCTTCCAGATGAACGATATTTTCGACAGATTGACGCTGTCACAAATGATAACACAGTACGATAACTTCACAAAAGTTGTTGAAAAAACTTCGATTGTGGAGCTTTCAGCGAACAAAAAAGATGCATGGAAGCGCGCTATCGAAGATTGCAGCAACAAACTGATTACAAGTACACAAAAATCGGGAATAAATCCTCTTGTAAAGTCTTTAATATCCGAGTATCAGTAATGATATGGGAAACACAGACTGCTATAAAAACAGGGAACTTTCCTGGCTGCAGTTCAACGAGCGTGTTCTGAACGAAGCCGGGAATCCGCGTATTCCTCTTGCAGAAAGACTATCATTCATCTCTATTTACCAGAGCAATCTTGATGAATTCTTCATGGTACGCGTCGGAACCCTTATGGTTCAAATGAATTCAAAAGAAGAAATTCGCGAGAACAAAACATGGATGACAAGCCGTGAACAAGTAAACGCAATTCTTGAACGTGTTAAGACGCTTGAAACAAAAAAAACAGTTATATATGACGACTTGATGGCAAACCTTAAAAACGAAGGTTTAAGCATAATCAACTTCAATAAATTACAAGAAGATGATGCCATCTTGCTTGAAAAATACTTTGATACACATATAGCACCATTCCTCTCCCCTATCATTGTGAACAAGCACCAGACTTTTCCGTTCCTTGACAATAAAGAATTATACGCCATCGCAATTCTTGAAAAAGATGATGGCAAAAAAAAGATAGGCATAGTTCCGTGTGCCAATACAGTTTTCAAAAGGCTTATAGGAGTTCCTTCCCGTCCAGGAACATTTATGTTGAGCGAAGAGCTTATTCTTCATTTCGTTACAAAGCTTTTTGACCGGTATAATGTCGTTCAAAAAGCCGTTATGCGTGTAACAAGGAACGCGGATATTAACGCCGGTGATGTTTATGATGAAGATTTGGACTACCGTGACGTAATGGAACAGCTAATTAAGCAAAGAAAACGCCTTAGTCCTGTCCGGCTTGAACTTTCGCGCGATATAGACAAAATGACACAAGAAAAGATAGCAAGCTTTCTTGGAATTGATACGAACCACATAATCAGGGTGAACACGCCGCTGGAGTTTTCGTTCGCAAGGCTTTTGCAAAACTATTTGGCGGACAGGACGACGCTTTTTTATAAGCAGAGAAGTCCGCAGCTTCCGTCAGGCATAAACGTAAAAGAAAGTATCATAAAGCAGATAGAGCAAAAAGATATATTGCTTTCGTATCCGTTCGAGAGCATGAAGCCGTTTATGCGGCTCCTGCGCGACGCGGCCGATGACGAAAGTGTAATTTCAATAAAAATAACGCTTTACCGCGTCGCCGACAGGAGCAAAGTTATAGAACTTCTGACGGAAGCTGCGGAAAACGGCAAAGAAGTAACAGTTTTGGTGGAGCTTCGCGCCCGCTTTGACGAGGCTAACAATATTGAAATGTCAAGGCGGCTTGAAGAAGCCGGCTGCAAGATTGTGTACGGACTTGGGCAGTATAAAGTTCATGCAAAGCTTTGTCTTATAACGCGCCAAACTGACGAAGATGACAGCATTTCGTACATTACGCAAATTGGAACTGGCAATTACAACGAGGAAACTTCGCGTGTCTACACAGACTTTTCACTTATAACAGCAAATTACGCTATTGGCGCGGACGCTTCTTTGCTTTTCGATTCGCTTATTAAAGGCGAAACAGTCGCCAGCACGAAACATCTTCTTGTTGCCCCTACTTCGCTTCAATCCGGGATACTACGCCTTATGGACGAGCAGATTGAGCAGACGAAGCTCGGTGAAAGCGGATATATTGGCATAAAGATAAATGCGCTTACAGACAGGCCGCTTATTGAAAAACTTATAGAAGCTTCACGCGCCGGGGTTAAAGTTGAGCTTATTGTGCGCGGAATATGCTGCATAGTTCCTGGCATTCCCGGTGAAACAGATAATATAAAAGTTATCAGCATAGTCGGTCGTTTTTTGGAGCATTCGCGCATATATCGCTTTGGCAAGGGCAAAGACGAAAAGATTTACATAGCGTCCGCAGATTTTATGACGCGTAACACAACGCGCCGCATAGAAATAGCCGCCCCTGTATTCGATGAGGACGCAAAAAGCAAGCTCAGACACGTTTTTGACACGCTGATGAGCGACACCGAAAACGGAACAGAGCTTATGGCAGACGGACTTTACGCAGAAAGGATGCCTGGAAATGACGGTTCAAGGCTTAATTCACATGAACTTCTTTTTGAGGAAGCATATAACGCAAAAACAATACCCAAAAGGATAAAACCGTGAAAGTCGTCGTGTATAGCACCAATCCGACGCAGTATGACCCGGACACTTTTTTTATCGGGTCAAATCCGTCTTGGCTTTCACAATGGGATGAAGTTGCAACAGCTCACCCTGAACTGGACATTTTCCTTGCTGCAGCCAAACCTGGGCTTTTCTTACTCGGTGACAATTTATGCACTGCAAAAAATCTTCATATCGTTTTGCTAGAAAACAGCATGCCGGAAAAAGCAGCTGAAACGATAGCCTCTATTAAGCCCGATATAGCTGTAGCAGCTTCTTCGTGGACACTCTCTTATGACTGGCTTCCTCTGAACGATTCTATAACGGCACAAATCCTTAAAAAACAAGGGATTAATACAATTTGCAACAACACCGAATTGTCCATAAACAGCTTTAACAAAGCTTATACGCATCAAATGCTAGAAAAGCATAATTTCCTTATGCCCGAATACATTTATGTGAATCATGAAATGTATAAAACTGACCTTAAAAAAGCAGGAGCGAACTTCAACACTTACAGGGAATACGTTCTTTCCCGCCTTTCTGATATGACTTTTCCTGTTGTTATAAAACCTGTTGCGGGCTTAAGTTCGCTAGGCATACGTATTGCAGATACATTCGCGATGGCAAAAGCTTTTCTTGACTCCAGAAGAAACGGTTGTGACCACATCGTTGAAGAATATGTTTCTGGTGTTCAAATGGGGCTTGAAATCCACGGTTTACCACATAAACACAGCTCTAAAAATAGTTATACCGTTTTTCCGCCGATGGAATTCTCTCTTAATAACTACGGGATAACAAACCCGCGTCAGAGCACTAAAAAAGGTCCCGTATCTACGGAAGAGTACCCGCTTAACGAGCTCTACAAGGAGATGGAGCGTCTTGCAGAAGCTTTGGAGTTTTCTGGCACGCTCCAAGTTGATTTAGTGTATTCCAACGCAAAATGGTACATTTTGGAGCTAAACAGCAGACTTTCAGGCATGACATCCGCGTATGCGGCATCTTTTGGAATGACAGTTCCCGAAATGATATTGCAAGACGCAGGACTGATTGAAGGCGAATACAAAACGATGAAAAATGTAGTCAGCGTAAAAACTCCGTTACAGAGCACAGAAAACATTTTGCAGTTACAAAAGCAAGCGGCGGAAAACTCCAAAGTAAAAGCAACAATCTGGTTTTACAATTCAGTTGCGGAACAAGAGCGCGAAAAAGGCTACTTTGAGTGTATTGAAACAGAAGATTAGTAGTTATTCAGCGCGCTGTAAATCACGCAGTAATTTTTTACGATAATAAAATATAAGAATCAAATGTACGAGGATTGCCATGAAAATAAAATCAAAAATATTATGTACTTTTTTTATAATATTAGTTTTCTTAATCGCGATTTTTTTTCATCTTGATACATGGGGAAATGCCTCTACATTAGCCGAAAGTACGGAGCGTATAATCCGTACACATAGAATACCAGCTTGCAGTATCGCACTTATACAGCAAGAAAACATTGAATACGAAAGCCATACTCTTAATGGAGAAGAACTTCCTCCTACCAGCTTGTTTCTTTCTGGCGGAATAACAGAAATACTTACAGGACTTTCATTGAACATTCTTTTTGAGGACGGCATTCTTTCTCCGTCTGACCCGATAACGAAATTCTACCCCTGGCTTACATTTACGTACAAAGAAGACTTAACCGACATAACGATAAGCCAGCTTGCATCGCATTCAAGCGGCATTCCAATTCATACACAAGACGAGCTTTTAGGGTCAGACGGCAGCGTGACGCTCCGTGCGGCTTTGCGGAATTCCTCCGGGGCAACGCTTTCCTTTTTGCCGGGAACCGCGTACAGAAATGTCGAGACTGACTATGCGATACTCGCTTTTATAATAGAGAAAGTCACCGGCTCTTCATGGGCTGAATACGTCACAAAAAACGTAATTGAACCGCTCGGATTAACGCGGACATACCTTTCATACGACAGTGTACCTCAATACGCTAAGGTTGTACGAGGTTCCCGGACATTCGCGAGTTTCATAATAAACTACGACATAAAACTGAATGATGCGAACACGCCTTCAAAGGGCATGATTACGTGTGCCGAAGATCTTACGCATTTTGTACGCGTTCTTTCGGGAAAACGAGCCGCACCAGAAAAGCTTTCAAAGGCCATAGAGTCATTGCTTTCCATGGAATACTGCGCTTTTTCCCCGGAGGAAACAAAAACTGACGCATTTTACGGTGGCTTGTTTTTCTCCGCTGCACAGAACGCATTTTACCGTGACGGCGGCATAGAAAACTTCAGTACAAGCCTGTGGTTCAATGCGGAAAGTGAAAAAGGCGTTATCGTCCTGTGCAGCGGCATGAAAGCACCCTCTGACAAAATACTTGAAAACTGCCTTAAATCGCTTGATGACAAAGATGACTTCATTCTAAGCTTTATATCAACAGAAACATTCGATGTTGTAGGCAGCGTTTTGTGTCTTGCGATGCTTTTCCTGTGCACATTCAACTTTTTAGCTATGATTAAACGAAGAAAAAGAAGATATTCTTCTTTCAGAAGCGTAGCTGGAATAATTCTTTCGCTTCTTTTCATGGGTTGTATGGCATTGTTCCCGTTTTATTTTGACAGCACATACAGAATGATATTCACTGGCTCCGTCCTTATGGTCACAGTTTTTATGGGACTAAGCCAGATATTCGGAATACTCTCGATTTTCCGCATCGCACTTAATAGAAAAGTCGACTTCAGAAGCGGACGCGGCTTCGGTTGGTAATTGGCTTTTCACCGCACAAAACGCACAAAACACAAAAAAACCGGATGCACTTTTTACTGCACATCCGGCTCATTTTTAGCAAAACGCTAAGCTACAGGGATTAGAATTTTCCGCTGCGGTGTGAGTATCCGCCTGAATTTACGGATGTTCCGCCTTTTGATGACGATGATTCTATTACCCTAGTGCTTGTCGTCGTCCTTAAGAAGTCATCGGCTTTTTCGGTATACTCAATGCCTTTTCCTTCAGCAAAGTCTGATGCAGAAGCGGCTGGACGAACGCTCTTCATCTGATTCTTGAAGTGCGTACATACGATGAGCGCGAATATAAGACCAATAAGCAATGACACGCCTACAATCCCGGGAATTCCGATTTTATTGCGGAGTTTCTCGGACTCAGAGCCTACGTCTACAGGATCACCCTTCTCTGCCCACATAAGCTGGCGCTCAATTTCGTTAAGGTAGTGGTCGAATCCTGCGTACCAGTCATCCTCACCGAAATCATCTATAAACGCTTCTTCAAGTTTCTCTTTACCGTAGTCAGTGAATGTGTAGTTTCCGGCAAAACCGTGAGCGCAAATATCAAAATCGCGCTCATACATATCCATCAAAAGAAGGATACCGTTTTTGTCGTCACCGACACCTAAATCCCACTGCTCGTAAATAGCTTCGGAAAGTTCGTATATCGGATAATTCTGGGCACCAATACTGTATTTGTCTTCCAGAGTTATGATATAAATACCGACTTTGCTCGATTTTCCGTCAACGGTGATTGTATACCGGTTCTCCAAAGCAGCGGCTTTCTGTTCCAGTTTATCAAGCTCTGACGATGACAGAGTATTTCCACCATCAAGAACGCTATCTGCATCGTCCGGGTTAACTGAAAGTGAAGCCGTATTCAATGATGAACTTCCACCAGCAGCTCTTGTTTTTGGTGTGGTTCCAGCGGAGTATACGTCTGTGTCATAGTCGTCGTAATCCTCGTAGTCCTCGTAGTCAAAATCTTCACCATACCAAGCATCACGCAGCTGCCATTGAACTTCATTTAGGTAATCAAAGAATGCGTGGTAAAAACCACCTTCATTGTAGCTGTCTTCGAAAACTTCCAAAAGAAAGTCTTTTCCAGAATCGCTGAAAACATAATTTCCGGCAGGACCGTTGACGAAAAGGCCTGACTCTTCTGTCTCCATATCAAAAAGCAGCAAGATACCGTTTTTGTCGTCACCGGCTCCCACTCCAAGATAATCAAACAGATCTTCTGCAAGCTCCGATATAGACATTCCTCTGCCGGAAACAGAAGCCTTGCTTTCGATAGTGACGATGTATACACCGACATTGCTTGGCTTGCCATTCACGTCAATTGTGTAAAGGCTTTCCAGCTCAGCAGTCCATCTAGAAAGATCTTCTTCCTCATCAGTGGTCAGAATTCCCGCCGTGTCATAAACCTCGGCAACAAGAGTCAGCGGAAAAAGCAGCATGATGAACATCAACGTAAAAACTATACGAATATATCTTTTCATTTTCTCCGCCTCTTAAAGGAAATACATAACAGCTGATGCAACAGCCGTTGTGACAACTGTAATGATACTGAACATACGCCAGTATTTGCCCTTGTCAACAGGAAGATCACCAACAAACTTACCGGTCTGACCGTTCATGGCGAACAAGAAGTTCTTGTCCTGCCACTTAGTACTAAGGAGCCACACAGGAATGAACGCATATTTGCAGTCAGTCTTTGTGAACTTTATATCCTTTGTAGACACAGAAACTGTGTCGTATGACGTTATATCCTTCTCCATGAAGTTTATAACGGTCGGCTCAATACGTGCCTGAACACGGTCCATGCATGCGTCTTCCTCAACATCATAGGACTCAGCAAGGAAGCCCGGAAGATAAGATGCCGAATACTCCTTGAGCTCTTTGAAGTCGAAAGGCTCAATGGAATCCATCTGAGCGTCGTCCATCTTTTCGGACGCGTCTTCCGGAATGCGGCTGAAAGCGATATTTCCCTTTCGCTTAACCTTATAATGCTTTGTCGTCGTTGTCTCGGTGTTTCCGGAACGGCGGACTGTAGAAGTAGTCGCGTCGAACGTGACGTTGGCATCGACTGTTCCGTCAAAAAGCCAGAAAGGTACGTAAACGCCTTTTATCTCGTCGATATGGTTCTCATTAGAGAAAGCATTCGGTAAGAAGCGTTTGCCTTTGTAATGGTCCTGCAAGGCCTGTTTCGCTTTCTTTTTGTCGAGTTTGAAAGGCAGTACATAGTCCGGCATCCGTTTTTCTTTGAACTGACACGGAATTACGGTCGGGTTACCGCAATACGGACAGCTCGTGGCTACAGTCGTGCTGTCGCAAAAAAGCTGCGCGCTGCAAGACGGGCAGTTAAAAGCCTTCATGCCGGAGCCGTCTGCATCTACTGGCTGCGGCTGAGGCTCCTGCTGTGCCTGCTCCTCAACTTTTTTTCCGTACAGGGCATCCATCTCTTCTATGGTATACGTGCTACCACAGAAATCGCAGACGAGCTGTCCTGTTTTCTCGGAAAAATGAACGGGTCCTGTACAGGCAGGACATTTATAGTTAGTTAATGAAGAAGCCATTTATCACTCCGCCGTTACGATACGATGTCGCCGTCATCAAAAGGATCGCCGCATTCCGGGCAGAATTTAGGCGGAACAGTTCCCTTCGGTGGCTCCCAACCGCACTTGTCGCACTTGTACTGTGGCACGCCGGCGGGTTTCTTTGCACCGCATTCCTGGCAGAATTTGCCTTTGTTCTTTGCACCGCAGCTACATGTCCAGAAGTCTTCTTCCGGTTTCTTTGCGCCACATTCTGGGCAGAATTTGCCGCTTACGATGGCACCACAAGAGCATTTCCAGCTTCCGGCGGCAGGTGCTGCCTGTGCGCTCTGTGCAGGAGCCGCTTGCTGAGCCTGTGCGGCTTGCTGCTGCTGGCCCATTGCGAACAGGTTCTGTGCGTTCATGCCGCCAGCCTGTCCAGCCATGCCCATACCCATGAATGCCATTGCTGAACCGTTCGGGTTCGATGCAGCTGCCTGCATAGCGGCTCCCTGAGAACCTACAAGATATGCAGCGGCACGGGTTGGATCCATGAAAGCAGCGTTTCTCTGGAGCTCTTTGAGCATCTTCTCGTCTTCTTCTGTCGCTGTGATAGAAGAAACACCGATGTTCTGAATTTCAATACCGCGGTAGTCACGCCACTTTGCAGAAAGAACTTCTTTAAGAGCGTCCGCAAGTTCCATTGTGTGGCCAGGAACGGCTGAATAGCGGATTCCCTGCTCGGAAATCTTAGCGAATGCAGGCTGCAAAGCTGTAAGAAGCTCTGATCTGAGCTGGCTGTCGATTGTATCTCTTGTATAGTCTTCGGAAACGTTTCCACAGACGTTTGTATAGAAAAGAATCGGGTTCGTTACTTTATAGCTGTATTCACCGAAGCAGCGTACAGAAACGTCGATATCAATACCGGCTCTTTCGTCAACAACGCGGAAAGGAACTGGTGTCGGGGTACCGTATTTGTTTCCGATAAGTTCCTTTGTGTTGAAGTAGTAAACGCGCTGATCTTTTGGAGCTTCGCCACCGAATGCGAAACGCTTTCCAATATTCTTGAAGATATCAATTATGTTTTTACCAAGGTTACCAGAGAAAATTGAAGGCTCTGTTGATGAATCATATTTGAATTCACCTGGCTCGGCGCAGATTTCCGCTACCTTACCCTGCTCAACAATAATCATACACTGACCGTCGGCAACAGCGATTATAGATCCATTCGAAATGATGTTATCATCGCCCTTTGTGTTGCTAGAACGACCACTAACCTTTTTCTTACCTTTCGTTACGATAACTTCAAGAGGAAGAGATTCGCAATAGAAATACTCTTTCCACTGATCAGCAAGAACGCCACCGGCTGCACCAAGAGCAGCTTTAATTAAACCCATATTATTTTCCTCCGTTTAAAATATTATTTTAACAGCAGTATGATATTATTCTAACACACAAATATTAATTTTACCTAAATTTTACCTAAAAAATGTGAGAAAGTTTTAAAAGTTTTGCCCCCACCTGCTAAAATAGCTCGTCAGCGTTATAGCTGTGGAATTTTTCCATGAAATCTTGTTCAGAAAGCGGTTTGGAATAATAGTATCCCTGCAGGTAATCGCAGCCCATGCTCATAAGGAGCTCAGCTGTCTTTTCATCCTCAATTCCCTCCGCAAGCGTCTTCATGCCAGCTTCGTTAATGAGCGAGACAGTGTTCTTAAGTATGTTGCTGCTGCTTTCTGATGCTGTTTTATTTATGAATTCCCGGTCCATCTTTACCACAGAAATCGGCATTTGCGAAATTCTGCACATATTCGAAGTTCCAGTACCGTAATCGTCAAGAGAAAAGTGTATTCCCAACGCTTCAAGACGCTTTATGTTGCGCAAGAACGCGGGCTGGTCATTCATTATCGCAGTTTCTTTTAGTTCGAACGCAAGCATAGACGGATGAACTCTGTATTTACGAAGAGCACGTTCCAGTTTTTCTGAAAAATCGGTTTCCATGAACTGAATTTCGGAAATGTTTATGTCTATGTGCTCAAAACCGATTACGCGAAGCTCGTTCTTTGAGACAAAGCGGCAAACATTATCTATAAGGATATCCCACAACTGGTGAATCGCACCGGAAGTTTCTGCTTCTTTAATGAAAAGCGCTGGCGGAATATAACCGTATTTTTCCGTCTTAAGTCGTACGAATGCTTCAGCCGCTACGAATGTCTTCTTTTTTGACGAATATATCGGCTGGTAGTACATAGTGAAGCTTTTGTTCATTATGGCGTTCGCTATTATTTCCGGAAGCTCGTTCTTAAGAAGGAACTCTTTGTTCGCAATAATGTCGCTTACGTTAGCAACACCTTTTGTATCCGTGACGTATTTCCTGAAATCTTCCACGAATTTAATGAAATCGGGATATTTGTCAAAATCCGTAGGACATTTTACGCAACAGATAGTAGAGTTAAGCTCTACAAAAATCTGGTTGATTACAGTGTCTTCAAGGATGTATTCGTCAACGGCCTCTGCCGCAGCCTGTATATTTTCCGGCGTTGCTTTGTCATCGACGACCGCAAAATACCCTAGTTCCAGATAATATAGCGTATGGTCAAAATGATGCTTCCTGAAAATCTCTTCGAACTTCGCCTTAAGCCGGCGCAGAAGCACGATAGAGTTCTCATTGCCAAGAATCTGATATATCGACTTCCAGTTTACGATGTTTATAAGAATCATGTTTACGGGCTTTTGGACGAAAAGGATGCGCCGCGTGTCGTTATTGAAACTTCGGTAGTTCATTATACCAAGGATCGGGTCACGCATTCCTTCTTCGTCACGGAGCGTCATTACAATAAACAGACAAGCCAGCGAAACAGCAAGCATTTCAACAAGGTATTTCGGCATAAGAAGCTGGACAATAACCGCAGCCATATTCAGCGGGTACATTGCTAAAAGCGCAACGAATTTATCGCGGCGGAAAAGTTTTCTGTACGAAACGAGCGTAGAAACGCCCATCGCCATGTATATTCCGTTACAGCAGTAAATTATATTAAGCCCGGAACCACGCGAATAAACAAGCTCTTCGCTGATTGCAAAAATCTGATGCGTGAAAATATTTGAGAACAGCGTTACAGTCGCCACGATAAAAGGCAATATTCCCAGAATGACAGGACCTTTTTTAGAGGCGAGCATGTGCCATGTTTCGGAAGTTTTTACAATATACAGAAGATAAATAGGCGCATGAAGGTTGCGTAAAGAGAAATACGCATAGCAGACGAACACCCTAAGTATATAAAACTCAGGTTTAGAATTTTCAGGAATTGCTTCGAACAGCTCAGCGATAAAATCAAAAATTGTAGTAAGCAGACCGATAAAAACTATACTCAAAAGATAACGGTCTGCTCCGGTTTTAAGAACCTTGCGGAACAGAAGAGTTACGAGGACTACGACAAATACAATAATTGCGCAAAGGTCAAAATCGACGATTCGTGAAAGATTTGCCAACATAATAACTATAATAAACCATATTTGAATTATTTTAAAGAGTTTTATATAGATATTTGAGATTTTATAATTTATTAGCTTTTTTACGCTTTTAGATTTCGATTAAAATAGCTCGTCAGCGCTATAACTGTGGAATTTTTCCATAAAATCTTGTTCAGAAAGCGGCTTGGAATAATAGTATCCCTGCAGATAGTCACAGTCCATGCTTATAAGGAGCTCGGCTGTTTTTTCATCCTCTACTCCCTCCGCAAGCGTTTTCATGCCTGCTCCGTTAAGGAGCGAGACAGTGTTTTTAAGTATGCTGCTGTTGCTGTCAGGAGCCGTTTTCGTTATGAATTCGCTGTCCATCTTCACGACAGAAATCGGCATTTGTGAGATTCGGCACATGTTCGAAGTTCCGGTACCGTAATCATCAAGCGCGAAGTTTATTCCCAGAGCTTCAAGCCGCTTTATGTTACGCACGAACGCGGGCTGCTCGTTCATTATCGCAGTTTCTTTTAACTCGAATGCCAGCATGGACGGGCTTACATTGTATTTACGAAGCACACGCAACAGTTTTTCAGAAAAATCGGTTTCCATGAACTGTATTTCAGAGATGTTTATATCTATGTGCTCAAACCCGATAACACGAAGCTCGTTTTTTGACACAAAACTACAAATCTTTTCAATGATTATGTCCCAAATCTGATGAATCGCGCCGGAAGATTCGGCTTCTTTAATGAAAAGTGCCGGCGAAATATATCCGTATTTTTCGTTCTTAAGCCTTACGAATGCTTCCGCTGCGACGAACGCCTTTTTTTTAGGGGAATATATCGGCTGGTAGTACATTTGGAAGCTTTTGTCCATTATGGCGTTCGCAATAATTTCCGAAAGCTCGTTCTTAAGCTGAAAGTCTTTATCAGCTACAATATCTTTTACGGTGGCGACACCCTTGGTGTCCGTAATATATTTTCTAAAATCTTCCACAAACTTAAGGAAATCAGGATATTTACTAAAATCTTCCGGGCATTTTACGCAACAGATAGTTGAGTTAAGCTCCATGAAAATCTGATTGATTACCGTATCTTCAAGGATGTATTCGTCTATTGCCTCTGCCGCAGCCTTTATATTCTCGGGCAATGCCCTAGAGTCAATACAGGCGAAGAATCCCTGCTCCAGATAATAGAGAGTCTGCTCAAAATGATGCTTCCTGAATATCTCCTCGAACTTCGTCTTAAGCCGCCGCAAAAGTACGATGGAGTTTTCGTTGCCTAGAATTGAATAAATAGCCTTCCAGTTCAGGATATTTATGAGGATTATGTTCACAGGCTTTTGGACGAAAAGTATGCGCCGCATATCGTTGTTGAAACTTCTGTAGTTCATAACGCCCAAAATGGGGTCGCGCATTCCTTCTTCGTCACGGAGCGTCATTACGATAAAAAGAAGCGCAAGCGATACGGCAAGCATCTCTATGAGCAGTTCTCCTGTAAGCGCCTGGATTGTTATTGCGCCTAGGTTAATCGGGTACAGAGCGACGAGCGCGCAGAATTTGTCGCGGCGGAAAAGCTTTCTGTACGAAATGAGCATGGAAATACCCATCGCCATGTATATTCCGTTGCAGACATACTGGCTAATGATAAAAGACCCGTCCACATATTTAAACTGTGAAAAAACGCCGTCTACAAATATTTCTTCAATTGAAAAAATTGAATGAGTAAAAGGATTAATCAGCACAGTTACTGTATTTATGACTAAAGGAATTATGCCGATAAACACGACGCTTTTCTTAGTCATCAGCATGTGCCACATTTCCGATGCTCTGATTATATAGAGAAGATAGATAGGTGCGTGAAGGTTCCGCAAGAAGAAATATGCGTAATATATAGTGTTACATACCCATTTAAGCTCTTGTTTTGGCGGGAAAAAACCTTTGCTGAACAATTCCCCAACAAAATCCACAACTGTCGTTGCAAACATAATCACAACTATTGCAATAAGATAACAATCTACGCCCGTCTTAAGAACCTTGCGGAACAAAAGAGTTACGAGGATTACTATCAGTATGACAATAGCACACAGGTCAAAAATGACCGTCATAGGGAAATTTGGCATGACTAGTATAAACTATATATCATATTCCAATTTTTTTAAACAGATTTTTGAAGAGATTTGAGATTTTTTACAATTTTTCGCTTATTTGACTTGACTATAAAGCCCTGCGATTTCCGTGCGCCATTCAAATTTCTTGTCGCGCGGTTCCCACTCTATAATCTTCTGGATAGAAAAATTCCTGGAGTCATGTGGCTGAGGGAATACAACGATTCCGAATCTTCCCTGCCCGATATAGACAATTTTCTGATCAGGAGCAAGATTCTCTGTCTTTTGAAGCTGATCAAGAACACAGTCAAAATGGACAGGCACCCCTGTATCCTTGTCGGCAAGAGCGCTCCCAAGCTCAACAATCGGTTTTCCGCACATCGGGCATTCCGGTGTATTCATCTTGAAAGTTCTTATGGCTTCCTGGTTTTCTATATCTTCTTTATCAGCAGCTTCCCTTCTTCCGCGCCGTTCCTGACCGCGCCTTGAATTATTCCACTGCCGCCTTCCGCCATGATTTCTGCCATTAGTATGATCCATTTACAGCTTCCTTAAAACCTCTCGGTTTTTCAACTAGTCTGCGACTAAGCACAAGAGCAATACGCTGCACGGCATTATCAACATAAGATTCATCCTGAATTTTCTGCCGTAGCTCAAGTATTTTTGCGGATACTATTTGATCAGAAGATTTATCATTACTGATCGTACTCATACATACTCCGAAAACGCATTTTCTATGTGATATACAGACTCAAAATCCGGCATATCAACTACAAGGACGTCGAACCTGACGTACCTACAGTTATATTGTCGATATTTGGAAAGAAAACATTTAGCCGTTTCAACAATTCTTTTCTGTTTCTGAAACCCAAGTTCTTTTTCAAGTGTCTGAAGATTGCCGCTCGGCAGTGTTTTCACTTCCGCGAATACAATAACGTTATCCGTTTCCGCAATTATATCGATTTCGCCGCGCCTTGTCCTCCAGTTTCTTTCGATAATGCGGTAACCTTTATTAGTAAGGAAATCAGCGGCTTTTTGCTCGCCGTAATTTCCCAGTTTTTTTCTAAGCAAATTTCTGAGCCTCTTCCCTGCTGAGCGGTCTTACGATAAAAACCGAACGCTGTTCCCTAAGCTTTATGACTGTTCCAGTCTCTATATCGCCATGTCCTTTTGCCACAATCTTAACGACCGGCAGGAAAAACGAATCTTCGTCGCTTTCTATGACTCGTGCAACCGAAATGTTGCTCATAAGCACGAGCGTTCCGGACGGATAGACACCTGTGCTCTTTACTACGCAGCTTACTACTTCCGGGTCAAACTGTTTTCCTGCCTTGCCGAGCAGGCTTTTTACGGCCTCGTACCCGATGAGCGCGTTTCTGTACGGTTTTTCGGAAATCATTGCTTCGAACGCGTCACAAACGGAGATTATGCGTGCGGCAAGGTCGATGTCGCTGCCGGAACGTCCCTCCGGGTAGCCGCCGCCGCCGTAATATTCGTGGTGCTGCAAAACTGCAGTGGCTATGTCATCCGGTAAAAGCAAAGTGTCCGTTATATACGACGCGCCGCGTACCGTATGCATTTTAAGAAGCTCATATTCAGAGGAGGTTAGCTTTCCTTTTTTGTTCGTTATGTCTTGCGGAACTGATGGCATGTAAATGTCGTGAAGAAGCGAGGCTATCATTATGAGCCATATTTTTCTGTCGGTAATGTCCATTGCGAACGCGGCGGCTCCTTTCTAAACCGCTATGTTCACCGCCGATGCCGGATACTTGCTACTGCTTCCTTTGTTCAGAATAAAGCTTACAAAACCGGAGCTGTCACGTCTTATCATGTGGAAAAGGGCATCGGCTGTTGTGTTTACAATAGCTCGTTCGGAGTTCGGGTTTTCACCGGCGTCGGCGAAAACTTTTTTCATGCTGTTAACAGCTTCGTCGTAGCAGCCGGAAATGCCTGAAAGAGGCTCCGCAAAAGAAGTGCCTAACCGTTCCGGACTATCAAGTTCATGGAGCTCTTCCAGTTCCTCCAGATCTTCAAGCTCCTCAACTTCATCAACATCATCTATCCGGCTGTCTGAAGTAAAGTCACCTTTGTTGTTTGAATCTATAAGTCTGCCGTATGTAACGAGTTTTTGTATTTTCCACTGTTTTATCGCATCAAGATGGAATTGCTTTACAGGTCGGTTCTCGGCAAGGAACATATTTGAACCGTCATCAAAGAACACGGGGGATGAAAACCGCATTCCTAGCTTTAAATCTTTCGCCTTTATTGTATTTGCAACAGTTTTGTTATTCACTTTTCCCCCCTTATAACGGAAAAAACAGCCGCCATGACTTTCCATGTTTCTACAGGGATACAATCGCCTGCCTTGCATAAAGCAAGGATTTCTGCCGTTTCTGGCTCGTAAACTACAGGAACATCATGTTTTCTTGCTATGTCAATCATTTTGTCGGCAATGTCGGCGACACCGTTATAAACGATAATCGGAGCTTCTGTACCTTCATTGTAAACTAAGGCAGAAGCCTTCATTGCAGGCGTTTTCATGGCGGTCATCATGCCTCCGCCCTTACAAGCGCGATATCGTTGTCGGAAAGATACATAATATCGGAATCCGGCTCGTATCGAACAATGATTTTTTCTGCGACTCCGGCAAGCGCTGTCTTAAGTTTTTCTGTGATTCTGCCGGGCTTTCCGTTTTGTGGCTGTACCGTGTACTCCACGGTGCACTCGTCTATTTTAGTCCTGTTTACACAGTAATTCAAGTAAATTTTGAACAAAAAAAACTTCTCGCCTTTTCGTGCGGTCAGTTTTAGGCGCGACACAGTTCCGTCCGGCTCCTTCAACAAGCAGATTGAGCCGGAAAACGATTCGATTCCGGCGCTCGCAGCATTCTGTGCGCTTGCGCCGCGCACTTCGCCTGAACCGCCAACTGCGCCGTCACTACTGGCGCTCACGGTGCTTCCGTCAACGCCTTTGTACTCGTACGGAATGATAATCCAGTGTTCCGCGTCCTCTTCGGCGGCGTTGACCCCAGCCGTAAAACCGTTGTCCGCGGAGCCGCACCCTGAGATCATGCCCAAAAGCCGCTCAATCGCCTCTTCCGTAACAGGCATACCTTTTTCTTCCAGAATAACGGCGGCTTCCGCAGCTTCCTGCTCGTGCCCCGGAAACTTCTTCGCTATTTCGCGGATAAAAGCCGCCTTGTCGCTGTCGAGCCGGATTCCCATAAGCTGCATAAAGCTTACGATACGCCGTGAAAGCTCGTCAGGCACAAGCCCAAGAGACTCAAAGTACCGCGCGGCATCACCGTCAGTAAGCTCGTTTATTGTAAATATATTGGAGTAATTAGAGATTTTTGCGCCATTTAAGGCGCCACTTAATGCGCCACCCGCACCGCGCGTCATTCGGCTGAAATCGGGCAAAAGGATAAGTTTTCTTCCGTCCGTCGTAAGTCTTGCCGGGAATGCGTCTCCGGCCTTCATCGGTTTGTCCGCGCGGACAGAAAACCGGCTTCCTTCAAACGATACGGTGTATGTTCCGTCAGGTTTTTCGCCAATTACCCTGACAAAGACAAAAGACCCCTCTCTAAGGCTTACAGCAGAAGAGAGGGGTTTATCTGTAATATGTACGGTTGATTCCGGAATCACAGAACGTTATTTAGTCGCGGCAGCCCTGTCCGACTTCTTTACGATGCGCTCCTTAATCTTAGCGCCCTTACCAATCTTGTCACGGATGTAGTAGAGCTTAGCGCGGCGTACTTTACCAACGCGGACAACCTCGATCTTTGCGATACGCGGTGAGTTGAGCGGGAAAATTCTTTCAACGCCAACGCCGTATGAGTTCTTGCGAACTGTAACTGTGCGGCGAACACCAGCGCCCTTGAAGCAGATTACAAGGCCTTCATAAACCTGAATGCGCTCTGTCTTTCCTTCAATAATCTTGAAGAAAACTTTAACAGTATCACCAACATCAAAATCAGGTAAGTCAGTTTTTCTCTGAGCTTCCTCAATTGTCTTAATTAAATCCATATCAGTCTCCTGAAGTTATTTCCTCAATCATTTTCTCGGCTTCTTCTGTCAGAGTACCGTTCTCGCGCGCTTTTGCAACCAAATCCGGCCGCATTCGGAGCGTTTTCGCAAGCCTCTTCTTAAGCCGCCACTTCCTGATATTTTCATGATGCCCCGAAAGCAGAACTTCCGGTACATTACGTCCGTCAAACACTTCGGGCCGTGTGTATTGCGGATATTCAAGAAGCCCGTCAGTGAAGCTTTCCTCTTCCAAAGATTCATGAGAGATAACCCCGTCAATCAGCCTGTACACCGCGTCAATAATGACCGTGGCGGCAAGCTCACCCGATGACATCACATAGTCACCGATGGAAATCTCGTCATCAACCCAGGAATCTATTATCCGCTGGTCAATACCTTCGTACCGCCCGCAGATAAATATAAGGTTCTCCGTCTGACTAAGTTCCTGCGCCAGTTTCTGTGTAAAGGGCTTTCCCGAAGGAGTCACATAAACGACACGCTTTTTGGCTTTCCGCCCCTGCGTTTCGTTTATCCCTTTGAATACAGACTTGAGCGCTAAACTCAACGGCTCCGGCAACATAAGCATACCGGCGCCGCCCCCATACGGACTGTCATCACAAGTTTTGTGTTTATCAAAGGCAAAATCCCTGATATTCACCAAATCGTAGGCAACAATTCCCTTCTCTACCGCCTTTGCCATGATTGAGCTTTCAAAAAAAGCACGGGGTATTTCCGGGAACAAGGTCAGCACATGGAATTTCATGAATCACTCCAGAATCCAGAGGTGCATAAGCTGCATCGTCTTTCCGTTGATATCGACATCACCGATGAACTCCTTTTTGAAAGGAACAAGAACAGTTCTTTTCTTTTTAGCAGGAGAACCGGCTTCCGAATCTGACGGAAACTGCAAACTCTCGGATACAGAAACCTCTAACAGGTCTCCAGCACCGCCTTCCAATACGTCTGTGACGATACCGGCAACAATCGGTTCCGGTTTTACGCCATCATTCAGTCCGTTCTTTGCATTCGATTCAGAGCCAGGCTCATAAATCAATGCACAGTTCTTAAGATCCTCGACATAATACTCGCCTTCATACAGAGGGCAGGCTTTGTCTCTGGGCACCACAATCTCGGCTCCGGCAAGCTTTGCGGCCTGCTCCGGTGTGTCGATTCCGGCGCATTTCATAAAAAGGAAAGGATGTCCGCCTTCAACCGATTCAACTTCGGCTTTTCTTTCGGTTCCGTCTTTCCTCAAAGTAACTTCGGTCAGTTCGAAAAAATGATCGACCTCGCCGGAGGTACTCTCTACTTTTACTTTACCCGTAAGACCATGTGCCCCGCGGATAATTCCGATAACCAGGCTGGTAACTGCACCCATCAGTCCAAAATTTCCAGACTGTAGCGTTTTCCGGTCTTGCTTGCGCTCGCGCTCAGAACTGTGCGCAACGCCTTAGCTATACGGCCGTACTTGCCGATTACTTTGCCGATGTCGTTCTGTGCGACACGAAGCTCAATAACCGTGGATTTGTCACCTTCGACTTCCTGCACCGAGACGCTACTTGGATCATCGACCAGTGATTTTGCAATATATTCAATCAGGTCTTTTTCCATTCCCAACTCCCGGTGCTACTAAGAACTTTTCTTGTTGAAAAGTTTCTTAACTGTGTCTGAAGGCTGCGCTCCTACACTGATCCAATACTTTGCCCTTTCCTCATTGAAAGAAACCTGTTTGTCGGCTGCCTCAATAGGATGATAAACACCAATCTCTTCGATTGTCGTGCCATCGCGGGGCTTGCGTGAGTCCTGTACTACGATTCTGTAGTACGGACGTTTTTTGGTTCCAAACTTCTTGAGTCTGATTCTTACCACTTCTATCCTCCAATTGAACATGTTTTCATGCCCAAAACGTACTGTAATCGGCGCACTGGTACGTTCTGCTGAGCGCATACGTATAGTGCATGAAACTAACTTATAGCATAAAATGGATTTATGGTCAATATAGGGAGCGTCCCCGGCACATTGCCAGCGCAGCGTTTCAATGAGTAAAGCAGACTAAAATTCTTCGAAGTCGCTGTCGGAAACGTATGATGTCGGGACGTACTCCTGGGCAGAGAATGCCGCGCTGGAAGCGGCCGATGACGCCGCATCCGCACCGCCGCCGGCTTCCTCATTCACGGACGCGGCCGTCTTAATAACAGGCTCCGGCTTTATAACGTTCTTACGCTCCGTGCCCGCGAAGTCCGCGCTGTTGTGCGGAGGAACTTCGTCCGCGTTCTTTGCGATAACGTTGCGCGGTTTAGGCGTAGCCGCTCCATTTGTCGTGTTTTCGTCAGCACCGGACTGAACAGGGTGAACATGGCGTACAGGCTGCTCAACAACTGGTTCCGCGGGCTTTTCAGACCGAACGGAAGCCGGAGACGGCGGCAAACCTGGTTTTACAGCAGGAGCCTTTAGCGCGGGTTTTACAACGCTCTTTTTCGCAGCCGCAACCGGCGTTTTAGCTGCCTCAAACTTAAAGAACTGAAGCGCTTTAAGAAGGTCATCGGACTGCGCCGCCATCTCTTCTGAAAGAGAGGCAAACTCCTCGGCTGACGATGCGCTTCTTTGAACAAGCGTATCAAGCTCGATTACGGCTTTGTTTATCTGCTGGGCACCGATATCTTCTTCACGCGCCGCCGCAGAAATTTCCTGCGTCAAGTCAGCCGTCTTTATGATGTTAGGAATCATAACGTCAAAACGCTTTCCTGTATCTTCGGCAATTTTAACGCTTTCTTCGGAAAGTTCTATAATGTCCACAGCCGCCGCCTGACTGCGCTCCGCAAGCTTACGAACTTCGCTTGCGACGACGGCGAAGCCGCGCCCGACTTCACCGGCGCGCGCTGCTTCTATAGCGGCGTTAAGCGCGAGCCTGTTCGTCTGGCTAGAAATATCTTCAATAATTGAAATCTTGTCGGCAATTGCGTGCATTGCGTCTACAGTGCGCTTAACGGCTTCGCCGCCGGCGCGGCTTTCCTCAAGGACAAGCTGCGCTATAGAATCTGTCTCGGCGGCGTTATCTGCGTTCCGCCGTATGTTGGACGACATTTCTTCCATCGTCGATGAGATCTCTTCGGCGAACGCTGCCTGCGAAGTGGCATCCGTTGAAATAACCTGGCTTCCGTGACTTAGCTCAACGCTTCCCGCCGCGACATTTTCTCCTGCCGCGTACACTGTAGAAACAACGCTTCGGAGCGAATCAAGAAGCTTGTTAAAGTTTTCGCCAAGCTCGCCAATCTCATCGTTCCTGTCCGTTATGAGCTTTTTCTCTTCTTCAGAGAAATCTTTCATAACAAGGTCGCCTTTCGTTATCATGCCGAACGCTTTTGAAAAGCTTTTAAGCGGCTTAATTACGGCAAAAGTGGAGGAAATACCGATTAACAGCAACAGAATGGCAAGGACATCGGTTATAATCATCAAAGCAGTTGTCTGTTTACTAGAAGACTGCTTCATTTCACTGAATCTGGAAAGGAATACTTCTCCGGCTTCTTCGCTCAACTCACCGGACGCAACAGCATCCTCCGCAACGGCAGAAATTTTGTTAAGAACTGTATTGGAACTCACTACACACAAAGAAATAACGACGACTGTCACAACGACAATCATGATGAAAGATCCAAGAAGCCTTGTTTTTAATTTCATATCAAATTCTCCTCCGCTATATATCGTAAACCTAAAAACACGTATGTCAAGCGAATAAACCTATGAGTTATTTTTTTACTCTTTAATATAAGATTTTTCTTGCGGGCAACTTGCATATGGAATATAGTAATACTATGGCTGTTTTGTTGCCTGTAGCCGGCGGAAAAGGCGGTGTCGGTAAGAGCATAGTATCAATCAATCTCGCTGTAACCCTTGCACACCAGTGCAGAAACACGATTCTCTGCGATCTGGACTTGGGAGGGGCGAATCTTCATACCCTTCTGGGATTAAAGAACAATCAGGCGGGGCTTGGCACATATATAACCAAGCAGGAGACAGATTTCTCGAATCTTCTGCAGGCGACGGGAATTCCTTCTTTGCAGTTCATAGCGGGTGACTGCCACTATCCGGGTGTAGCGAACATGGACTTCTTCACAAAGAAGAAGATAATCAAGAACATACAGTCGCTCGACGCAGACTACGTAATAATGGACCTAGGCGCAGGCTCAACGTACAACATTATAGACTTTTTCCTTACAACTTACGACGGAATAATCGTCGTGTCGCCCGACCTTACATCAATCCTTAACGCATATTCGTTCCTTAAATCGGCTGTATTCCGCTTCTGCTACCGTCAGTTCGCGCCCAAAAGCCCTGAACGCCAGATACTTCAGAACAGCATTTTGCAACGCATGGAAGGCAAGGAATACTCGTTCGACCAGATACTTTCGGTTATAGCGTCAAAATTCCCGGAATCAGCGGAAAAAGCAATATCAGAGATGAAAAAACTTCATCCCCGCATCATAATGAATATGGGGCGCGGCCACACTGACATAGAGCTTGGCAACAGGCTTCTTAACCTTACAAGGAACAAGCTTTCTATAGAAGCCGAATATGTCGGTTTTGTGCCTTACGACGAGAACGTTTCGCTTTCAATAGCAAGAAGACAGCCGCTCACCATAATGAAGCCCGACTCTCCTTTGTGCCTTGCCATGCCGGAAATTGCGAGCAGGCTTGAAGCGACCGTCTCTGGGAAAGATATCTTTTTGGAAGATGTACAAGAAAACCTTGAAGAAATAGTTAACAGTTACTATGACAAACTGAACAAAAAACGACAGGACGATATATGATTCAAACGGCAAAAATTTACGAAAACTTACTTTCCATAAGCAAAGACAGCGGTGATGATTTCCTTGAGCTAAGCAAGAATTTCCCCGTTATGCTGCGGGAACTTGACTCAATATCGAACCGGAATTCGGCTGCAATGATGAGTTTAAGAATGTTCTCATCCATCCAGACACAGCTTAAGGACGTAATAGAAGCCCAACAGCAGCTCCTTACCGACAACAGGCAATTCCTTGCCGAGGTGCGCGAAAAAAACAACAGTCTTTTTACGCACTTCTCCGAGAAAATGCATCTTCTGGATACGATACAAGACATCATATCCGGCATTCGTGAAAGCAGCCAGGAAATGGAAGTTATATCGCTCAACGCGATGGTTGTTTCCATCAAATCAGGCAAGGCAGGACAGGCATTCTCTTACATCACGTCAAACCTTAAGCACATGTCGCTGCGCCTTATAAGCCAGTCAGAGCAGCTCATAGAAAACGGCAAGGAAGTTCAGGACGCGCTCCAAATCCTTAAAGACGAAATCTCCAAAGTAAACAACTTGAACCAGAATTCTTCCGCGGAATCGTACGATTCTTCCGCTTCGATGATAAATGCCATAGAAGAAATATCAGCGAAACTTTCCAACATGCTTGAATCTTCAAAGCAGCTAAAAACCCCGGTCGTAAAAGCGATGGAAGGCATACAGATGCAGGACATAATACGACAGTCTCTT
>JAEEGI010005156.1_pt1 | contig 30261 bp, 28 predicted proteins | sample 8958751 | NCBI WGS metagenome assembly JAEEGI01 (sample SAMN16246545, study PRJNA631951) | gut metagenome | biome: gut microbiome; feature: rumen; material: KS-attached | host: Bos | place: Iran: Karaj | collected 2018-10 | reverse complement strand
AATCACACAGGTCATTCAGCCTGTGACTGATTCCCGGACAGAGCCTGCGGCCCATGACCACAGTACACAATCCCCTGACCTGCGGTTTCCACGCAATGCCGTAATCACGCAGACATTTGCGAATCACGCCCATATCAAAACTGGCGTTATGGGCAACCAGAATACCGCTGTTCATGACCGGCTCAATTACTTTCCACAGCTGCGGAAACGTAGGCGCATCCGCCACAAGCTCCGCACTTATGCCGGTCAGTTGCGTGTTGAACCAGTCAAACCGCTGCCCCGGGTTCACAAAATAAAAATACTCGTTTATGATTTTTGCATCTTCCACCACACTGATGCCGATAGCGCTTATGCGGTTATTGTACCGGTTAGGCGTTTCCACATCGAAAACAATATATCTGGTCATAGTGTAATCTTGAAATAAAATTATCAGGTTTCTCCCCTCGTAGCTGCCTTAATTTATTCCTGCTTTCGTTCAAAGCCGCAAATTGCGACTTTAAAGAAACCAAAATTTAAGTTCACTTTCAGTTTATAAGTCAGCATATTAAATACTCTCCAACTTTTCCAGCAACGCCTCTGCTGCATTTTTCATCAGCATAACGGCAAAACTTTTTTTGCCCGCATCCTTCAGCGATGCACCGATGTGGTACACCGTCTTTCCGTCCAAAATCAGGAAACGGTCATGGAATGCATTGGAATATTTTACGTCCAGTTGCGGGTACTGTGCGTTAAATACAACTATATCCTGCGCCGTCAGCTTTGTCTTTTGGAATGTATAAATGGTTACAGACACTCCGGACTGTTTCTTTGCTAATAAGTTCAGCGTGCTCACATCAACGTATCCGTCTATCAGGATAATATCCTGCTCTGCTTTTTGAATCAATTCTATAAGCAGGCTGAACGCATCATAAATCTGTCCGTCAAAAAAGAGTTTTTGGTTTGTTTCTTTGTGACTGCCAATATATTCAAAAATTTGATCAAAACGCTCATCAGTGTGCTTTTGATATTCCAGTTGCTTCAGTTCCACTTTGCTGATCCGGTCAAACAGCGCGGCGTTGTTGGCGATGAAGTGGCGCATTTCCCGGAACGCTCGCATGATGAAAATGCTTTGCTGCTCTGCCAATTCACCTCTGAGAACAGTAGCCAGCATATAAATTCCTTGCTCAGTAAATGCATAAGGAAGAGTTCGGCTCTTAACATTTGCGGTGACATTTTGGCACCGCAAAATTTCCATCTCGTCCCGTGTCAATTGAAACATAAAATCTTTAGGAAATCTTCTTATGTTCCGTTTTACTTGCCGGTTCAGGTTTTTAACTTCATAACCGTAAAGCTCCGCCAAATCACTGTCCAACATCACCTGTTTCCCCCGGATGGTGTAAATACGATTACGTATTTCCGCAGCGTCCGGGGTCATAATTTCAGATTCATTTTCCAAAACAACCACCTCTCTCTATTTTTATTGAACAACTGTTCGTGATTATTATAGCACATTCTTCGCCAAAAGAAAAGAGGAAATTATATCTAACAAACGACCCTCTTCCACACCCGTTTCACTCAAATTTTCTCATTTTAACAGAAATTCAGAATTCTAAATCCCCATATTAGGCCATATACGCCCATATTCCCGCATTACGCAAGGATATGGGCGTTATACGTCATTTTATTCCTTTATATAGCAATATACTCAATAATTCTTTTGAAATTAATTAAGAAATCGGATAAAAAATCCAAAATTCGGCGTTTTGAAAACTTCAAATTTTGCCATATACCCCTGTAAGGCCCGTATTTCCGTTTTGAGCTATTTTTGCCTTTACGCGGTATATTTTACCTGTTTTGGCCAAAACGCGCTCTACGGGCATTTTACGAGGTCGGTTTTTTGAGGGGGTATTTATACTTCATTGTTACGGTTCCGGAACTATTCCCCAAGTCATATTTCTGCCAGAATAATTCCAGTAGCGGATATCCTGTTCAATAAACAACCACTTTGTTGTTTTTAAAACATGATCTACTGGTAAGCCCGTCTTAAATCTAATTTTTTCGATTTCTCTATCATCAATGTCATGACATTCAAAAACCTGACGAAGAAGATGATAAAGCTTTTCATACATCTTTGGATTTTCTTCTTTCTTTTTCATCAGATCAGCATAAATATCCTCATGTTTTGGATAATTTCTTCTTCTTTTTCCAGAAATATTATAATTAGTATTTTCAACACAAACCAAAAAATCAAATCCATTATGTAAGTTCGCCGGTCTTTGCAAATACACTCTGTTTCCATCTTTAAGTGTCTCAACATAATAGGTAAAAGCTGAAGCAAGATTATCTCGTCCAGTTCCCGGTTGTTCTTCAGCAAATTTATTTACTACTCTCATTCTGACTTCATTACGCGTACCTTCATTTGAAAAGTTGCAAATGATTTCTTTTCGATTCATATTAATTGCTCCTCATTACTCAACTAAAAAATTACAATCCTTCAAACAATTCACTTAACGTTACTCCAAGACCATCTGCAATTTTCTTGATATTGATAATAGAAATATTGCGTTTCCCTGATTCAACTGATGCATAATACGTCCGATCCATTTCAATCTGTAATGCAAATTTTTCCTGACTTAATCCAGTTGCGCCTCTTAACTCCTTGATTCTTTGTCCAAATTTTTTAGTAATCATCAGTATCACCATCCTTGATCAAATTATGGTTTTACCCCGTATATAAGACAACGGCATATAAGCAACAATGGGATTGATTGCAACAAAAAAGCAGTCAGTGCTTTCATTCATTGCACTGACTGCCATTTTTACTCTTCACTTTTTAAATACAAACAAATACTCATGCGCTACAAGCAGAAAATTTCGTTGAACGCTCAAGTCTCTCCATTTTTCTGTATGCTTGCAATTGTGCTGTTGCTTTATTATTGTTTCCCGCAACCGGAAACCTGCATCCAGAAAAACTTGCATAACCTGAAAACTCAAATCAACGATAAATCCACTTCGCCGGAGATCCCCCATCAGGATAGCGCAATAATGATCCGGCTTCAATACGCGGTAACATTCTGCTGCCACTAACCTCATCTGCACCAAAAACTCCGGCACTTCCAGTAGTGACAAGTCATCTCGTAAACCGCAACTGTATTTCACCATATTGGCGTAGGGTGGATGCGTACAAATTAAATCTATCTTTTCATTCGGAATGAAATCCAATTTCCGAGCATCACCATGCTTCAGATAAACATTGTAATTGCTTTCCCAATGAAAACTGCATTTTTCCTTGCATCGTCGCAAAGCATCATCATTCACGTCCACGCCAATCACATTGCGGCGGAGCAGTTTTGCCTCCACCAATGTTGTCCCGCCTCCGGCAAACTGATCCAAAACCATTTCGCCTTCCTTAGAATAACGGAGAATTAAGTTTCGCGGTACATAAGGCGACCAGTTACCCCGGTACTTGCCATCATGTGTTGCCCAATCTCCTCTGTCGGGAAAATCCCACACGCTGGTGGTCTGCAATTTAAAATTTTGGGGTTCCCATGTAGAAATCGTTGTACATCACTCCATTCTTGAATATAAAATTTATAACACCAATTAAAACAATTGGGTGTTAACACAATATATCAATAGAATTTGAACATTATTCTTGTATAGTTATTCTTCAATAGGTGGTTTCTGCACATTCCCAGTTAACAACATCGCACAAAGCTTTAAAAATTTAGATTCTTGTAAATTGTCATCTATCTCAATAGTTCTATCAAGTTCTAAAAGATCCGTTAAAATATCAAAGCCACCATTGGCATACGCGGAAAAAATATCATATTTCTCATCGGTATACAATACTGCTTGCTCTTTTTTATGTGCATAAGCAATCAAATCTATAAAATCCCAGTCTTTCTCAGAAAAAAATTGCATTAAAACTCCATCAGATGCAGCTTTTTTAATAGGTGTATAAGCTTTATTCGCATAGCCGATTGCAGCCGATAATACTAAAATATCCCTATAACTTTCAAACAATTTGTTTCCAGACATAAGCTTTTGCATCATTTCTTGCTGATGTGCACTTCTTTTTATACGATACTTATTATTTACATATATTGTCACTTAAAAGCCCTCCATTTTACTAACACTTTTTCACAATGGATCTATCTTCATCTTTCACTTTCTTTAAAACATGGACAGTATTAACGCCATCCTTAATAAAATTTTCAACCGAACGATAGCTATCTTCCGCAACCATCAAAATAATTTGATGTGTAAAATCATTTAATGCAAGTGCACTTTTCTTTAAATTTTCTTCAAATATGTCACCAAAAGGTGCATCTATTAATAATGGATATTCTTTTGTAACTTGAATGGATTCATCTGCACGTTTCTGATTCGAATAGTCTAAAATAGCTTTTACAAATGCCAGGGTATTCATTTTGCTTTGACCAGTGGAGTTTGGTAGCTGACATTTTAAAATAGCTTGTTCTCTTATTTGTTCTTCGGTCAATCCTGCACTGACCATGTCTTGATAAATACCCTTTTTTTGAAGCTCTTTAATTTTTGCCTCCAGTTTTTTATGAAGATAAGAAATCATGCGATAATTATTGTTGTCATATTGTGTTATATATAAACCGCGTCCCATATCTGCGTCGTCACTTAACAACTCATATGATTTCCCCAAAATTTCATTAATTTGCTTCAATGCAGTTTTCTGGTTGGTAATTCTTATTAAGTTCAACGCTTTAATGCATTTATCGGTAAATGCTAATTTTTTATTCAATAAATCAATTTCGCTTCCATTGTCTTGATAATTATCTCGTTCTTCCTTTTCTTTTTCTAAAATTTTTTCTAAATCCGGTATTATCTTCTCAAGTTTTTGCTTTTTATCTGAGTAAATACCAATTTGCCTTTGGGCTTCATTATTTTTCTTTTCAATATCTTTTACAAGCTCAGAATCACTGTTGGCAATTCGTGTCGTTAAGGATGCAATTAGATCTTTTAAATCTGTAATACTTTTATCCAGTTCTGATAAAGTTTGTGATTCTCTAACGATCGTATTTCTGATACTTTCACAATATAACATTTTTTGTCGCACCATCTCGCCCAAAGTACTATTAATGTTGTCCGGCGGCAATGTTCTTTTTAATTTGTTTAAGCAATCAATCATTTCTTTCGTCCAGCAATTACCACAAATGCATGTTTTTCGTTTTAAAATATTGTTAACCGCAGGTACTGTTAATCCAGCAGGCACATCATATTTAGTTAATAAACTATTTACATCTTCAAACAGTTTTTGTGAGCATAAATAGTATCCATCTTTTAAATTGCCAGGAAAGCTGTTAAGAAAATCTAACCTCTTCTGTTCAACCTTTTTTAAATCTGCTTTTTTTATCTTTCTCTGTTGCTCTAACTCCTGAGTTGCCCTAATTCCAACTAACTGTTTTGATAATTGCTCAGCTTCACGTTGGTATGCTTCCAATTTATACTTTGCATCTTCTAATTCGTTTTTGTTATCTTCTAATTCTTTCTCATGTCTTTGAATATTAGCGATTAACTCACCAAGAGTAAATTTTCCTCTTTGTCTTGCCAAATTCTTTATTTTTTGAGCATATTTTCTTTGTAAACCGCTATAATTTTCTTTACAACGTTCTAAAAGTTCAATATTAGTTATATCACTGATAACACCTTTTATTGCCTCAATAGACTGTTCATTTTCAGAACTTAATTGTTTCATTCTTTCACCGTCAAACACTATTCCGTACAGAATCCGTTTCGGCACTATTCTATTGAGTTCCGCCTCTATTTTTTCATGATCAGTTTCTGGCGTCGTCAATTCAAAATTCGGTTTATATTTTCTTAAACTTTGTTTTTCTTCAACTTCGATAACATTATTATTTTTAGTATAATAAGCAGTCCTTTCAACAATACGAGTTACACCATTATTTTCTATTTCTAATGTTACTTTACATTCCGCTTCACTAATAATATCTGCCTCAAGACTCTTATAAAGAGATGCATTCAAGGCATAAGGTGTTGCTTCTTTATTATTCAAAGTTTTGAAATCAAATCCATATAATACCCACCAAAACGCAAACAACGATTCTGTTTTACCGGCTCCATTGTTACCCAAAATTAAATTAATATGTTTCTTTCGATTTTCATTAAAACTTAACTCTCCGTCAATAAAACAGCGATAATTATGAAATTTAATTTTTCTGAATCGCATTGCCAAACACCTCGTCTATAATTCCAACGAACTCTTCCTCAATGTTAATATCCTTTTTACCTGCATCCATACTATTTTCTTCTTCAATGTTAAAAGAGCGTTTGACGACACTCAAACTTTTTATAAATGCATTTGCTTCTTTTTGATTAAAATTCAGTTTTTTTAAAATCTCTTTTATTTCATTATTCGCCGCCATAATAAATATCCTCTTCTCTTTCTTCCATCTCCTCCGTTACGTCGGCACCAAATTCATTAACCATTTCCCTTATGAAAACATTAACACATTCCTTATTGTCAGCTAATCTGCCATATTCTATTACACGTCTTAACTCATTTCGGACAAGTGTAGAACAACCAGGTTCACCATTATCAACGCTATTGGGCGGAATTGCAACAAAATCAAAAATGTGTGCCATGACTTTTCCGCTTTCTTTGCACTTTCTTAATACACGTCCTCGTCGTTGTATTGTTTGCCTTTTTAATCCATCGCTAGACATAATATAAATTTTATCTAACTTTGGTACATCAACACCTTCATCAAAACATTTAATGGCAGCTAACACATCGAAATTTCCTTTTTCAAATTCATTTAAAACTAAAACCCGATTCGGTGTTTTGCTCGTAAACTGTGAAACTTTATAATTACCATTTACAGTTAAAATTTCAGTTGCCAAATCAATTATACTTAAATCTGTATCTGCATCTTTTCCATTACCGCAATATACAACAGAATTATTGAAATCATATTTACCGCTAGTTACCATGCTTATAAGTTTTTTAAGCTTATTCGTACTTTTCTTTATGATGCTACTGCGTTTCATCAATATATCTTTAATTTTGTCTTTATCAGGTTCCTTTTCTGCGCGGGCAATACTATACTGTCTTGACTTTTGTTTATACTCTCTAAATTCACTATCAGTTAAATGCACTGGTATCGGAATATATTCATAATGCGATAAAAAACCTGCACTTATTGCTTCCTCAATTGTGTACTTAAATGTATCAATTTTACCTAAAGTAAAGTAATTGATAATATCGTTTGTTGTTTTTTTATCATATCTTTCTGGTGTAGCACTAAGACCTAATCTATAATCAAAGTTTAACGGCAATTTTCTAATTTGTTTTGGGCTTAAATTATGCGCTTCGTCAACAATAATAAATTTACTACAAGATAAGCCTTTAACGCTATTATATGCACTATCACTAAAAAAAGTATTATAGATAGCAATAGCAACAGATGGTTTAGTTTTATCAAAAGTAGAAATAACGAAAAGACTAATATTTTGTGATGTGTCTATCGAATTTGCCAATCCGCCAAATAACAGCGGCGTTATATTAATTTCTTGAAAAGCTTTCAACCATTGATTTTGAAGGTCTATTTGTGGGACTAAGATAAGTGTTGGAATATTACCAATATCCAACTTAATTTGTTCATAAGCCTTAACTGCTGTAAAAGTTTTTCCTGTACCAGTAGCCATTTCAAAGAAATGACAATAACCGTTGTTTTTAAACTCTTTAATTGCGTTAAGTTGATATGGATATAGCTGTTTTAAATTCGTTTCTTCTTTATCACCATTTTCCATCCTTTTTATGGCAGTTTCAACATCCGGGCTTACCTTATATAACTGCAACAAATTTTTTTGAAGTGCCTCCGGAAAAGAAAAAACTTCTATGCCATCAATTCTATCATCCCATAAGTTTTGAAAATAATCATGTTGGGCATCAATCACTTTTCTCGAATCAGCCCAAGTAGACAACACCATTATACTTTCAAAATTTCTAATCAATCCACTAAACGTTTCATTAGGCGATCCCATAAAATATACTGCATCATTCTCATCAAAAAGGATACCAAACTTTTCATGATATATGCCGCCTTTAGGCATATAAGCAATTTTTATTTTTAGCCTATCACAAGCTATCAAATTGGTAATTAAATCTAATCTTAAAATATCTTTTTCATCTTCAATTTTTTCATGTAACAGTTTTTCAAGCTTTTCAATTATAGTGTTCTTTTGTATTTCTAACCCTCTGCGTATTACCATCACATCTTCAGAGCTCATTTGAACAGATGTAATAATTTTAATAGTACCATTATTCCTTACAAAAGATGTAATGCCTTCCGCTAAAGCAGCTATTGAAGATAACGAAAAATAGCCTGTTCCTCTTTCATAATATGTTGCGTCTTTCAAGACTTTTTTTAAAAAGTCATCAACAATATTGTCCAACTGGCTTCTATATATTTTCTTAAACTTATTGTCTCTTAAAGCCATAATAACCAACTTTCAAATCAGCAATTATTATAACGTTATACCATCAAGAACACCATCTTTATCATTTATGATAATATCTTCTCCAGTCATTTTAAAATCTATGTCTATTTTGGATTTATATAAAGCCAAAAAATTTTCTGCTTCAATTTTATTAATTGAAATCCCTTTTCCCATTAGTGTTTTGTCTGCATTCCAAGGTCTTATATCAAAAACAGGCATACCATTTCCCCATTGAACAATATTAACTTCTAAATCCATTCCATTATATGACTTTGCAACTTTCCCTATTTCCATACACAAGGTGCAAGATGATTTATTGGTATTTGGACCTACTGTACGGGCTGCATTGAATGGTCCGTTTAGTTTATCCAAATTATCTCTAATAAACTCCGCACATTTTTTTAACTCTTCTTTGTCCTTTATAGTTATCCCCTTACCAACCTGCTTGTTATTATCCTTCCATTTTCGAATATCATATTTAGGTTTATTTTTTCCCCATTGAATAAAATTCAATTCTTTACACCAATTATCTACGCTATCCGGAGTTAATACTCCTATTTTGTCTATTATAGTGAATTCAATCATTATAAATACTCCTCTCCCTTTTAAAAAAGCCGCTTGCTTTCATCATTGTTAATAGCACATTTTACACTTATTTCTTCAATGTTAAATCCTTCCTATAGTTTATATTACCGCTTAAAACAATTGGGTGCTAACATTCAAAATTCTCTTTTTGCTGATTTCCAGATATTCGGCATTGTTATCAATGCCAACAAAATTACGTTTCAGCATTTTTGCCGCTACGCCGGTAGTACCAGAACCGCAAAAAGGATCTAAAACTAAATCTCCCTCTTTGGTAGATGCTTCAATGATCCGCTGCAATAAATATAATGGCTTTTGCGTCGGATGCTTGCCAAACTTTTTTTCCGCAAAAGGTGTTAACGCACCAACCCAGACATCTTTCATCTGTTTACCGCCATTCAGTTCTTTCATCAATTCATAATTGAAAAGATGATGCGCTTTCTTTTCATTTTTCTGTGCCCATAGAACCGTTTCAGTAGAATGGGTAAAGCATCGGCAAGCTAAATTCGGCGGCGGATTGGTTTTCTGCCACGTGATATTATTGATTATTTTATATCCTTCCTGTTCCAGCGCGACGCCAATAGAATAAATGTTATGCAACGTTCCGGAAATCCAAATAGTTCCATTTGGTTTCAAGATTCGCTTACATAACTTTATCCAGCGCCGGTTAAACTTCTGCTTGTCTTCTACACCGGTTACAGCATTTTCATTAATTTTATCCCAGTTTCCTTTATTTACGGAAACCATGCGACCACCCTGGCAGGTGAAGCCATCATTGCTTAAAAAATATGGTGGATCCGCAAAGATCATATCAATGGATTCTGTTTTTATTTTTTTCAAATTCTCAAAGCAGTCACCCAAAATCAACAATGATTCTTCTGTTTTAAAAAAAGATTCCGCTTTTTTCGTAAAAATGTTTTCCATGCAGGCCTCAAACAAAGAGTTTTTTCATAATATCCATTTCCATATCCTGGATATTATAAATGGTTTCCAGCACATCAAAAGTTTCCCGCAAATTATTCCGGGCAGAATTCCACCCCTTACCATCCGTAAACCAAACAAACGTAACGCCGGGAATCGTTGCAACTTCCTGCGCAATCTGTTTGTAACTGCGTGCCGTTTCATTCAGTTTAGAACCGCCACTGCCATAAAAATTCGTTTCAATCACATAAATTTGATTTTTGGTTTTCACCACATAATCAAATCGTTTTTCCATACGACCTTCATTAGAGATTGCAGAAAGATCTATACTCCATTTTTCTGTTATCTCATGGATGTACATTTCTTTAAAATAATTTTTGTTTTTTATGAAACCAGCTTTTTGGATAAACTTTTCAACAACATTTTCCATTAAGTGTCCGCCGCGATTCTTTCTTCCGTTAGAATCCAATCCAGTTTCCACGCCGGTAACGTAATCAACCAAATTACCAAGGATATGATTCTCCAACAAATCAAACAAACCGGTCTTACGCATAAACATTTTATATTCGTCTAAGCTGTAATTCATTTTTTTGAATGAAAAAACATAAGAACCGTCTTCATCCATAGCTGCGATCTCATTAGCGCGAACCGCTAATAAAACCGGAATGCACTTTAACGTTTCAGGATAGCGTGTTAAAAGTTTTTCAAAATCTTTCTCTATAGAATGCGAACCAATCAAAGAATTTAAAATATTGAGTTCAACTTTTATTTCATTTACGTTGCAGTGGACTTTTTCAAAATCAATATAATAACCGTAGTCCGCAATACTGTTACGAAATGTGGAAAGCCATTCAGTAAAATTCCGTTTCATTACAAAATCCTCATTTTATTCATAATCGTTTCGTATGATTACTTCTTTGCCGGTTCGTTTGTTCACATCACTGTTAATCAGGCGCTTTACATCCACTTCTTCAATGATGAATCCTTCATACAACTCTTTCACCAAGGGCACATCATGATTTGAGAGCATAACTTTCACGCCCTTTTCCGCCAGTTTACGGAACAAAACAGCAAGGCGTTCATGATCTTTCATCGTAAAACCGTCTGCTGTATAATCCGTAAAATTCGCAGTTGTTGAAATTGGAACATACGGACTGTCAAAGTACACAAAATCGCCGGGACGAACTCTGGAACAAATTTTTTCAAAATCCATGCAGTTAATGTTTACTTTATTCTTACGCAGGTACTCTCCAATGTGCCGCAAATTATCTTCATCAAAAGAGTGCCCTGTCTTCTTATTATTGTAAGGCACATTGAACAAGCCTTTCCGGTTTACCCGATACAATCCATTAAAGCAATGCTTGTTCATCCAAATCATGAGCCCGGCGCACTCTTCGTCCAGTTCGCCAGCACTGATTTTTTTATTGTACTGTTCACGAATTGCGTAATAACGATCTTTATCACATTCAATGGAGTCCAACTCACGAATTACCGACATTACACCTTCAATGTTTTTTTGTAACTGATTAAATACATTAATCAGTTGCTCATTGCTGTCATTAATCGTTGCCTTTTTCGGTGCCAACGCTAACAGCAACGCACCGCCTCCAACAAATGGCTCATAATACCGGTTGAACTGTTTTGGCACTCTTGCCAAAAGTTTATCCACTAATTGCCCTTTTCCGCCGGCCCACTTAACAAACGGCGTCATTTGAAATGTCGTTGCCATGTTGCTACCCCATTATCGTTTGTTTTGTTTTCATGAGATCGGTTTTTGAATGTATCTGATCTATTTTAGATCACAACTTGGAAATGATCAAATAAAAATAAAAAACTTCGACAGCTTTAAGGCCATCGAAGTCTATGTTAATTGCCTATTATCTTAAATGCTGTTAAATTATATGAGTATTAAAGAAAGATTAATTTCATTTGTAGAAACTCGCATCTTACCAACAAATAAATGCATTAACAGCACTGCAGATTCCTTTACTTTTCCATAAACCATTTATCTTCATTAATGAACAGCACCGCAACTTCTTAATTACCCTTACTACAATTTAATCTTGCCTTAGTAAAAAATCTTTCGTTTATTTCAAATTGTTTCTTTATATGCTTATAGTATTCTCTTTTTATTTTACTATTAGTCAGGTTTTTAAGTATTTCTTTTGCCTCTTCATCATTTCTAAAAAGAAAGGGCATAGAAATATAATTGGTTTTTGATAACTCTATAATTATTGGTACAGAAGTATCCAAATCTACAAGAAGCCTTAACAGAGAAGAAAAATTTGTATTTTTTATTCCTTTTTGAGCTGCTAATTTTCTAAAAAACAAATCGTCACATACGTATTTAGCGTCTAACTTAGAAGAAAGTATAAACGCATCCATTTGAACAACATTTGTTTTCATATCAGCAACCATTATTTCGGCTTTTAAGCAGCCATCAATAATCTCATAATTTATACGTTCTTCTTCTTTTACACAAACAACTTTAAACTTTTTACATTCATCAATTATTTTTTCTAATTTTTCCGGAACACTTTCATCATAATTTAAAATAGCTATATTATTATTATCCAAAGCAATTAAACCCGGAGAAACGTCTTGTTTTTTCCTTTCCTCATCCAAAAGATTTTGGAAAAAACTAATGTAACTTTCTGGGCATGCTATTCTATCAAGAATTGGATCAAGAATATACAACCATTCTTTCATTGCTAGTAAAATTAGTGTAGATAATGAGATTACATAAGTATCTTCAAGGCTATCCTCATATGTTTCGTTCCCAGCATAGTAAGCTAAATCTTTCGAATATAACAAATGGATTACTGCATCAATATACCTGTCATATTCACCATCTATTAACCAATCAATAGGAATTCCTATTGAATTATTTTTAAAACTATATAAATCTAATAAATAATCATTTCTTTCTTTGGATTCTAATAAAACTTTTTTTATTTGCTCCACCATATCTTCCATGCTGTTGCCGGTTATTGGCCATATATATTTATTAAATTGTTCTGGATGTTCATTAATTTTTCTCATTACAAAACGAAAAGCAAAAACATTTCTGTCTACAATTTCACAAACCTTATATCGTTCTTCTTTAATCTTTAATACTTGTTCTATACTACTTGAAACCAGTTTAGAATACAATGAATTTTTCCGATTAATATGGTTTACATCCATACTTCTATTATTTTCTATATTTAAATCAGCTTCGCTGTCTAAACATATTAATAATTTTTCTTTATTCTCACTATCTTCCAATGTTAATACTGTATTTCCCGATGCGTGTTTAAGATTTAAATCGGTATTTTTATGCTCATTAATTTGAAGATAATAACGAAAAATCTCGCCATAAATTTCATAATCATCTTTGCCGTTCAAATAATATAGTGCTTTGTATGCATAATAATCAGCTTCACCCATTCTACCAAGAGCTTTCAACACAAAAGCTGCTCTCATAAAGTGCCCTGGAACATTCGAATCATAAATTGCTTTGAGATATGGTGTATAATAATCAGCATCTATGATTTTTTGTTGTAAAGAAAGCGCGACTATATTCGCTGCAACATTGGGATCAGGTTCGATTTCAAACAGTTCTTTAGAATATTTTAGCATGCTAAAATATTTTTGAGCTTTTTCTAAACATTTTATTTTTATTGCAAGAAATTCAACCTTCGCAACATTTTCTTTTATAAATCTATCAGCTATTTTTTCAATAAGCTTTACCTCTGGTTGAACACTTAAACTTCGATTCTTAGTTATTCCTTTCAATGTATCATCAAAATAATAAAAAATTTCATAATCAGTTTCATGACTAAAAATCGACAAAGAAGTAACTTCGTCCAGCACATTTGCTAAGAGATTCATCTTTTTGAAATTTAAAAACATGTATATAAAACCTGTGAGAATGTTATTGTCAATACCTTTAAATGATATGCCTGAATAGAGCATCTCATTAATAGTTTTTACAATAATATCTTCAAAAATCTTTTTATCAAACACATAAAATGCAACATAAAACAAATCTTCAAAAGTTTTATTTGCGGTCTTCAATACATCTTGAAGTTTCTCACAATATGCCTTATCACCTTTATAGTAAAGAGCCAACAAAAAAATACCTTTATGTTGTAATGTAATTTCACTTTCTTTCAACTCATCGAATTTAGAAATAATATTATCATAGTCCTTTATTCGAATATAACATAAGAATAATCTAATTGAGATATTGGGATCATCATTCCATTCGCAAGTTAAATAACAACTAATTGCTTGTTCGATTTCTTCTCTTATTTCTAAACAACAGCCATAATAAAATTTTATTAAATCTAATTTTTTAATTTCTTGAGAAAAGCCTTGATATAGTTCTTTTACGTTATCTAAATAACAAATTTTTATTCGACCTAAATTAAAACGAACTAAAAGTTTAAGATATGATACTAATTCCTCATTTGCCTTAGCTAAATCAGGATATTTATTTTCAACTTCATCTAAACCTTGCTTAGCTTGTACAAGTTCTTTTTCATTTCTTTCATCAATAAAACAAACATTTACCTTTTGGATTTTTACAATATTAAAAAAGAAATCAAATTTATCTTCCCTTGAAACATTTTTTAAATCTTCGAATATCTTAAACGATTCATCAAATTTGCCAATATTAAACATGGACAAGCCACAATGATATTTTAGTTGATTATAAACTGTTTCAACTAAAGAAATTCTATCTTTATTTATGGTGAATTCATTATAAATATCAATAATTTTATTATAATAACCAACGCTAAAAAGCTTATCTATAACAAGAATTTGACTTTCTGATAAATGCTTAAAAAAGTCATTTAGTTCAATCTCAAACGGCTTATCCCAAAAATCTTTTAACCATAAAGCTTCATCTTTATAAATTCCAGATAAAATATCTAAAGCAACTTGACAATTATCTATCTCATCATCATGCAAAGCTTGACAGAATCTTAAGAAGTATATTTTTTCTTTTTCATTGTCATCCAATTTTACTAAACCATAACTAAAGGCAACATCTAATTCCTGCTTAAGCTTTTTCATTCTTAAGTTTAACAATAAGTCAGTATAGTTATCTATATTAGTAGCAACCATTCGATGTACCAACTTGTTTCCACTGACTTCTGTTAATAAACTTCCTTTATCAATCCCATTATAATTTACATCACCAGAAATTTGGACAATCGTTGAGTGTTCAATTTTTTCTGCTTTAATATTTTGTTTTCTTCCAAAGATGAATTCCTTTACTATACCAAACATTCTCTTCTCCAAAATACTATCAACTACTCATCAGATTTGGACAAATTAATATTAACATTTCCACCAGTTTGAAAAATATTATTATCATTCATTTCTTTACTTTTAATAATTTGTTTTTGCATCTTTTTAATTTCTCTTTGATTCGACTTTGATATTAAAAATGAAATAATACTCAAAATCGAAGCCACAATACTTAGAATTTCCGTTATATCCATGTGAATCCCTCCCAAAATCTATTAATCTTACTTTTTTCTTAACCTTCCTTGTAGATTATATCACTTTTTGCTTTAATTAAGAGTAAACAATACATGATATTTTAGTGAACTTTTATTCGCATTAATGTCAAACTGTTTTTAAATAAAAAGTGATTTCATTATTCCTTCCCTTGCCTCCGCCGCCAAAACGCGCTACAATTATCTTGCGGAAGAAGTTGCCTCGAGTCGGAAAGCAGAGGTATCCTATAAATATTGAGGTAGGTAATAATGGAAAATCTTGACAGGCTTGTAATGGAGTTATGCAAATACCCAAATGAAACTTCATGGATTGAATTCAAGCATAATAATTATGATCCGGATATGATTGGGCGTGATATCAGTGCTCTTGCTAATAGTGCTGCCCTTGCTGAGAAAAACTGTTCTTATATGTTATGGGGCATTGATGATGTAACTCATGACATTATTGGGACAGACTACTCTCTTCAAACATTAAAAAAGGGGTCTGAAGAACTTGAAAATTGGCTTCGCAGGCTCCTTTCCCCAAATGCTGATTTCGAATTTCACACTGTGCAAATGAACGATGTTTCTGTTGGTGTTCTCATAATATATAAGGCGTCCAACCAAACCGTAATGTTTGAGAAAATCGACTACATTAGAATCGGAAGTTATACTAAAAAATTACATGATTTTCCTACAATACAAGCTCAGCTTTGGGATAAAATTCGAAATTCACGTTTTGAAGAACGTTACGCCAAAACAGATTTACTTCTTACAGAGGCTTTGAATCTGCTTAACTATCAAGCATACTTTGATTTAAAAAAAATTCCTATTCCCTCTGATAATAATGGCATCGCCCACTACATGGAACAAGAAGAAATTATCGTAAAACGAGACAACGGATTATACGCAGTTACAAATCTGGGAGCTATTTTATTTGCAAAGCAGCTAAAGCTTTTTCCACGTATTGAAAGAAAATCAATTAGGATTGTTCAATATGAAGCTAAAAATCGTTTTTCTTTATTAAGGGAGGAAATGAGCAGCATCGGTTATGCTGCTGACTTTAATAATTTAATTAAATATATCAACGCTTTGATTCCAACCAAAGAAGTTATTATTAATGGGCTTCGCGAAAAACAAACTGCATATCCTGCTATTGCTATCCGCGAGGCTGTTGCTAATGCTTTGGTTCATCAAGATTTTTCTGTTTCCGGAGCCGGACCGACCATTGAAATATTCCCAGATCGAATGGAAATTACTAATCCAGGTATTCCGTTAGTTGATATACAAAGAATTATTGACAACCCGCCTAAATCCAGAAACGAAAAGTTGGCTTCACTTATGCGGCAGTTAAATATTTGCGAAGAACTTGGTACAGGATGGGACAAAATCATTATCGCTTGTGAACTTATGCAACTCCCTGCGCCTAAAATAGAGCTTTTCGAAGGAAGCACAAGAGTAACTATTTTTGCTGAGAAATTGTTTTCTAATCTCTCTATGGATGAAAAATTATGGTCCTGTTACCTGCACGCCTGTATCATGCAGGTACAGGGAGAATATCTCACCAATAAATCTCTTAGGAATCGCTTTGGATTAAAAGAAAGTGCATCCGCAAGCATATCTCGTTTAATTAAAGAGGCCGTAGAAAAGAACTTCATTAAACCTTTGGATTCCGGCACCGCTCCACGATACATGAAATATATTCCATATTGGGCATAAATTTAACTTGCCAGCAACTTGCCGGTAACTTGCTGGCAACTTGCTAAATTACTTCTTAAACACAACATTTACATCGCACAAGACCCTTTAAACACAACATTTTGTTAAATTTTAACTTGCTGGTAACTTGCTGGTAACTTGCTTTTCCCGTCCTGTCTTTGCGGATCCGGTATTATCAGAGCCTCATCAGTACGGATATGCTGCTGAAAGGTATGCAGTACTGGCAGTTGCGCAAATCCTATGTAATTTTCATCTGCACCTTCGACCCGTTTCGGCAGGGCTTGCCCATGTATCGGTTCAGCTACCGGTGCAGGGAAAATCTTTCTTTGGAAATGGGCGATCTAACGGGAAATATTTTTCTGAATGCAACGGCAGCAGATAAAGCGACAGATAAAGAATTAGCCGCTTTCCTGTCGTATGTCAACGGAAAAGCGGCAGAGAGTTCTTTCACAAAGAATCTGGACAACGAGGTGAAACGGATTCGGGATAGTGAGGATTGGAGGTTTCACGCTATGTATTACGAAGCAGAGACGCAGTTTCATGAATGGCTTGGGGAAAGGCGAGGAGAAAAAAGCGCAAAGTTCAGCATTGCCAGAAATATGTTAGCGGAAAAAATTCCTGTTGAGCAAATCATGAAGCTCACAGGTCTTACCGCTGAAGAAGTTTCAGCGGCAGTAAAGGAAACGGATTCTGTAGTGGCAGAAGAATAAGCTTCAACGTTAAGTGAAAATCTGTATGATACAGAGCTTTGTGTATCAAAATGTCATTTTGAGTGTAGTTTTTCGTTTATAAAAAATTGATAGACTCGCAACACTTCCGCAGCATCTGCCTGAAACAGGGCAGATGCTTTTTATAAGGACCGAGGTATCGTGGATAAACAGATAGAGTCCCGTTCGACAATCTGTCCGGGGAAACTCTAAGCCTCCGCTCTCATACAGTTTGCATTACCTGTAGTGCAGTCATTGCTGTCAGGTGCTTCCAATAAGGTTCTACCTTTATAATAATAAGAGTTAGTGGAACCAAAGCCCAGTATTCATGCACGTTTGCGCTTCGAGGTTGGTCGTTTTAACGACCAGGGCAAAGAAAAAACAGCGCAAGCCGTTTTCATTTTCTGCGGCTGTTTTATTATAATGGGAATCGGAATTTACTTAATGGATTTCATCCCAAACCAGCAATGGTTCGTCCAAAGTTTCGGAGCAGAATTTGCCTTCCTTGCATTCGAAATGATTGAAGGCCTTCTGCACTTTGCCAAAACCCAGATAAAGAAGAGGCAGGTTGCAGCATACCATCATGATGTTGGCAAAGTCACTGAGATTCCAAAGGGCGCTGAGGTCGAAACCGACAATATTCGTAATCATGCCAAAGGCCAATACTGCCAGATTTACCAGCCTGACTGCCACGATGAAGACTGTATTGTTTGAAATCTGTTTGGCGCATATTTCTGAAAAGGACAGGAAGCCCAGCAGGCAGGTAAAGGCAAATATACCAAAGCAGATACTGATGACCAATGTGGCAAGTCCATAGCCAGCTTCGCTTCCCAGCATTTGTGCGCAGGAAGCCAGGAATTTTTCCAGACGTCCCATTTTAAACCAGGCAGCTGAACCATCCTTCATCCAGGCCTGTCCCATGATGAGGACGAAACCGGTCAGGGTACAGATAACTATGGTATCAAGGAATACGCCAATAGCCTGTATAATGCCCTGGTCGCACGGATGCTTGGCGTAGGATACAGCGGCAGGCATTGAAAGCGTGCCCTGCCCAGCCTCATTGCTCATCAGGCCGCGCTTGATTCCCTGGGAAAGAGCTATACCCAGCGCGCCGCCGAAGACCGGTTCCGGGCGGAAGGCCTCCGTGACCACCACATAGAAGAACCATGGCAAAAGCTCAAGTTTCATGGCAACCATTACCAGAACAGCAACTACATAAACCACTGCCATGATTGGCACCAGCACATCGGTTATGTTGGTTATGCGCCGGAGCCCGCCAAAGATTGAAAAGGCTGTCAGCGCCATCAGCAGCAGGAAGAATCCCCAGATCAAAGAACTGCCTGCGGCAATTTCTGTCCCAGCCAGATTTTGTGTGACTGCCACCATGGCGGAGATGGTGTTGAAGCCCTGGGCCGGGATGCAGAGCAAGGCGTAGATGATATAAAGGAAGCTCAAGACGCCGCCTATGATGGCTGCTCCTCCCAGAAACCTCCTGCCATAGCAGGGGAGGCCGCCAACATATTCGTCTCCCTGCTTTTCTTTATATATTTGGGATAGTGTCGATTCTACAAATGCTGTCGCCATGCCGAAAAAAGCAGACACCCACATCCAGAACAGGGCGCCGGGGCCGCCCGTGGAAACTGCTCCTGTCACGCCCAAAATATTTCCCGGTCCAACCCTCATAGCCGTGGATAGCAGGAACGAGGCCAGCGGGCTGATCCCCTGTTTCTCCTTATGGCTGTTTATGAGAACATTGAGTCCGTACCTGAAATACTTGATTTGGACAAAGCGAAGGTTACAGGTGAAGTAGATACCTGTTCCCACCAGCAGGATAATCACCAGCGGCAGTTCGCCTATGACTGGAAGACTGGCATACCACGCAATGTTGGTAGGAAATCCCCACACCAGGTCTGCCAGATCCTGAAATATTGAACATATGCTGCTTATCAATTCATACATACGCAAATCCCCTTCCTGTACCCTGGATTAGATATCGGCAAGTCCTCTGCCAATCCTGAATTTGTTTTACCGGTTTAATTATAACAAAACAGCCATGGGATTACCATGACTGTTATAACAACAAATCGAAATTTATTTAAGGAACCACTGATTAATTCGTCCGCGCGATTGTCGGTGCGTTTTGTGAATGGCTTCGTCACTGTCTCTGGACGCAGCTATTTTCATTATGTATATTTTTAATCTTTCTCCTACATTTACGCGTTAACGGCGGCCAACTTATCTCTCACAGCTTCTTCGATAAAACTGTTCAAACTCTGCTGTTGGGAAATGGCATAAATGGCGGCACGTTTATGAAGCTCGCCTCCAAGCCGGACATTCAGGCTTCCCTTATAAGCAGTTTCCGGTTCGTGGCCTTCTTCTTTGCAAAGAGCAAGATAATCGTCAACAGCGCCATGAAAATCGGCAATCAGTTCAGATGCGTTGGTGCCTTCATAGGAAATCAGGGAGCGGATGCCCTGCACTTTTCCAAAAAACACACCGTCGCTTTCGGAAAATTCTATGCTGCCGACATAACCTTTGTATTCCATCGTGTTTTTCATAACAAACCCTCCTGTTCCAACTGCTCAATAAGTTGTTTTATCTGATATTCTAAAAGTTCTTTGCGCGGGTGCGGTTTATGAAGCAAAATTTTTGTTTTGTAGACTCGCAACACTTCCGCAGCATCTGCCTGAAACAGGGCAGATGCTTTTTTATTCACCAGCCCCGGTACAAAATCTCCGAGGGAAGCAGGAACAGATACGGAGCCGTCACCACAGCCAGCCACAACGCAGAGGTTTTGCTCTGTCCTTCCGGCAGACCGGCACGTTTCAGGATGTAACGATCAAACCGGTAAATACAATACGCCGCCAGCAGGATCGCGACAACCACAATCAAAAACGCCGTCGCATTTTCAAAGGGGTTAAGGCCAAGGCCGTGACTGATCGCCTGCAGCGAATCCGGTTTATGGGAGCTTGTAATCATAAACGCAGCGAACAAAAACAGGCTGCCGATAAAATCGGCGGCAAAGCCTGCGGCGCAGATTTTCCAGGCATATGTATTGCAAAACGCTTTCCGCGGGACACTGCCCGGAAAGTTTTTGCTCCGCTCCACATCGGCCGGCAAACTTTTATACAGCACAAGATAATCAATGATAAAGTTCAACGGAATCAGCAACAGCCAAAGGGGCGAAGGAATCCATACCAGCATCCAGATTGGGAAAAGTATGTTGTATAATGTGACGCTCTGTCTTTTTCGCATGTGACTTCCCCTTGACTAAAAATGAATTCGCCAACTTCCACGAATATTATAGCCGCTTTCCCGTCGTACGGCAACGGAAAAGCGGCTGTAAAAGTATCAGATACGTAGCAGCAGAAGAGTAAACGCTGTCAACAAGTGTAACTTTATAATATTTTTATTTATCTATTATTCCAGACCTTTCAGCAAAACCTTCAGGAACATAACATACTGCGAAACAAAATCCCGGGATCCCCATACCGGGTCCTGGAAAACTTCTATATGCATCCTGTTTTTATATTCAAGACTTGCGGGATACAACGTTAGTGCATAACCGGACACACAATCCACAAAAAGGTAGGCCTGCTCCGGGGTAAACTTCGGAAACAGTTTCTGTGCCAGCGTGATAAGTTCATGGGAGGCCTGGCGCATCTCCACGCGGAACCGCCGGTGCATTTCAGAGGAAGCGTCCTTCAGGATCACCGTGTTCACAATGCTGAACAGGGCCATCATCCGCTGGTGCCGAAGCATCATCGCCGCCCAGTCAAGGCAAAACGCGTCACGGTCTGTCACCGCTCCAGAAAAGGTCTTCCCGGCGTCTTCTACCATATTCCAAATATCCTGTAACAGAAGGGTGAGGAAGATATCTTCCTTGCAATGAAAGTAATTGTACAGGTTCAGGCGGGAAAAACTTAACTTCCTGCCGATTTGCGAGAAGGTCACTTTATCATAGCCCACTTCCGCGTAAAGCGAAGCCGCAGCATCTACAATCTGCTGTATCCTGATTTTTTTCTGTTCTTCTCCCCGCGCCCTGATAAAGTTCATTCCGTTGCCTTCCTTCAATTCTTTTTTATATTATTATATCATATCTGTTTTTTTGCTGCATTGGTTATACAGCGTTCCGTGTCTCTCCTCATGCATTCGATTTGCCGAAGTAAGTTTTCTTCATCTGGAGATAGGAGGCCGTCTGCATGTATTCCCGCAGGCCTTCGTTCAGCCGGTCCGCCAGTTCCTTATTGCCTTTGGCGACGGCAATACCGATTCCCTTATCTTTGTCGCCCGGCAATTCAGCCATCACGGTCAGCTTGCCGTTGTAAATATTGGTGATAAAGAAACCGGCGGTGTGATTATCCACGATGGCGAAGTCGGCTTTTTTATCCATGACCAGCTTTAACGCTTCTTCCGCATTACTGCATGTAATCACATTCCGGGAGTATTGTTTGGCCTGGTTCGCGTGGACGCTGCCAACTTCTGCCGCAATGCGTTTATCTTTCAAGGCGTCCAAACTGGTGGCTTTCGTATCAACGGAGCCAATCACAACGTTGGAGCTGATCAGGTAGGGTTCTGTGAAATCAACCATCTTCCTGCGCTCGTCCGTAATCGTCATGCAGGAAATCACCGCATCCACCTGCCCGTCCTGTAGGGAAGGCAACAGGTTGTTGAATTCCAGATCTACGAATTCCACCTTGGTGTAACCCATTTTTCGGGCCACACCCTGAATGAGCTCCACGTCAAAGCCGAGAAAAGTTTTGTTCACTTCCTGATAATACCCAAAGGGCGGATAGTCCGCGTCGGTACCCACGCGCAGCACTTTTTCCGCCGCCTGCTTCTGTACAGGCGCCTCTGCGTTTTTCGTTCCGCCGCCACAACCCGCAAGGATCAATAAACAAATAACGGTTAATACCAAGCACATAATCTTTCTCATGATTTTTTACCTCCTTACCCTGATTTCAATCTGTACGTAACACCTTTTAAACGGTCACAAATCCTTTACTTGCGTAACCGGTACTGTAGTGATAAAAGTTTTGTAAATAACACGTTGTTATTTATCTTGAGTGAATGATATCACATTGTCATTTAAATTACAACCTGTAATTTGTGAACTTTTTGTGACAGATTTTGAAATTTGGAAAGAGGTCATTGCATAAGAATGAGAAAAAAACAGCTGCGGAATAATCCGCAGCTGTTGTGTTACTTGTATTATGTGCAGGAATTTTTTCTGCTGTTTTGCACCGCAGTCAGCGCAAATCTTTCACAGATTTTGTTCCCCATCATTTTGTTTCAAACTTTCTGTTACAAACTTCTTACCAGAGACCGACCATCTTCCACCACATCGGGCCAATGCCCAAGAAGCAGATCAGGAACAGGATAGAGCAGACGAAACCAACTTTCCACCATTCCGGCTGGGTAATATAACCGGAGCCGAAGTAAATGGGAGCCGGGCCGGTTGCGTAATGGGTTAAGCAGCCCATGATACCGGTTTCAACGCCCAGGGCGATAGCGGAAAGCATCGGGGGAGCGCCTGCGGCCACTGCCACGGCCAGGAACGCAGCATATACTGCGCTGACGTGTGCGGACAGGGACGCGAATGCGTAATGCACATACATGTTAATGAGACACAGAATGAGCAGGGTGGTCATGGGGTCGATCCCCTTCAGGCTTCCGGAGATGCCCGTTGCAATCCATTTTACGAAGCCCAGTTTTGCCAGGCCGGTGGCCAGACTCATCAGACCGCCCATCCATACCAGCGTATCCCACGCGCCTTTTTCGGTGATGATATCATTCCATTCCAACGCGCCGCGCACCAGCATGAAGCCGATGCAGACCAGAGCGATCATGGTTGCATTCAGGCCGGTGAAAGAAGTGGTCGCCCACATGGCGAGTGCTGCCAGGAACGCGATCAACACGGTGGTTTCCGCGCTGCTCATGGGACCCATCTTCTGCAGCTCGTCTTTTGCCAGCTGCGGAGCTTCCGGTGTCTGGGTCAGTTCCGGAGTAGCTAATTTATAAACCAGGTACGGAGTAATGATCAATGCGATAATGCCGGGGAGAATGGTAGCCAGTGCATAAGTACCCCAGGTGATATCCAGCCCGGTTACGTCTTTGGCCAGCTTTGCTACCAGCAGGTTCGGTGCCACGGAAGTCAGGAACAGGGACGAGGTGATGCAGTCGCATTCGAAAGTGGAGAGCATCAGGTAGTTACCGATTCTCTTGCGGGTGCCGTCATCCGGTTCCGACTGGAACGCAGTGCAGAGGGACCGTACGATAGGATACAGGATGCCGCCGCCGCGGGCCGTGTTGGACGGGGTCGCCGGCGAAACGATAAAGTCGGTGATAGCCAGAGAATAACCAAGTTTCAAAGAGCTTGTGGCAATCTGTGACATGATGACATACGCAATACGACGGCCCAGGCCGGTTTTGATGAAGCCTTTGGCAAACATGTACGCGCCAACAATCAGCCAAATCGTTGCATTACCGAAGCCGGACAGTGCTTCCGCCGGTTTCAGTACCTTCAGGAACCCGGTGAGACCTACCGCAATCAGCGCTACGCCGCCGATTGGAATGGGATGCAGGATAAAGCCGATGATGGTCGCAACAAAGATTGCGAACATATGCCAGGCAGCCGGCTTCAGGCCTTCCGGTACCGGCAGGAACCAGAGTACGATACCCACCAGTATGGTGAACATACCCTTTTGAAAGTTTGTCTTCAACATGATAACTATCCCCCTTTTAATTCTTTTATACCCGAAAGGAAATGCACGGAGCGCCAATTAAAAAATTGCGCCTCTTAATCCTTTGTATCTATTATAACTGCTATCACAATATTAGCAAAGACTATTTTTCATTTATTGTACGTTTTTTGTGTTTTGTAGTCACTTTTTGTATAGTTTTTACGATTTTTTGCCTGCTTTTAGAGAAACAGATTTATGCAATGCCGGATAAACACCACGCTTTGCCTGCTGAAATACTAAAAAGCTGCCGAGCGATTATCGACAGCTTTATGATTTCAAGAATTCTTCTTTCAGTTATATACGCTCACTCCTCATCCGGCGCTTCCGTTTTCAGTTCCGCAAACTTGGCGGCCATGGTAGGATTGCCACGCACCAGTTTCTTGATAGTAATGTCCTGCAGCTTATTGTCGGCAAGCTTCAGATGGCTGACAGTCAGCTGCAGTTCTTTTTTGATCTTTTCCAGATTTTTAATGGTTTTATCAATGTCATTGATGGCATCCTCAAAATTTTTATCCGCCAGCCTGCAGTCGCGGTCAAATTTTTCTTTAAACCCGTTAAGCTTTTCTTCAAAATTAGTAATATCGATATTCTGATTCTGGACGACTGCCAGTTCTTTGCGGTACTTCAGCGAATTCCGCGCCGCATTCCGCAACAGTGTGATGATGGGAATGAAGAACTGGGGCCGCACCACATACATCTTTTCATATTTATAAGATACGTCCACGATGCCGTTGTTATACAAATCGTTTTCCGGTTCCAGCAACGTCACCAAAACGGCATACTCGCATTTCTTCTCCCGGCGGTCCTTGTCCAGTTCTTTGAAGAAATCTTCATTTTTGTGTTTGGTGGCCGTGGTATCCATCTCATTCTTCATTTCAAACATAATGGAAATAAATTCCACGCCCTCTTCGGTTTCCCGGAAAACGAAGTCTCCTTTGCTCCCCGATTCGCTAATTTTGTTGTCCTTCTCAAAAGTTGCGTTCTGGAATCCTACCGGACGCATTTTGTCAAATTCATTTTTGCAGAACACTTCCAGGCTCTCGCCAATCATTTTCGTGGACTGCTTTGCCTTGAAATCTTTGTAGCGCTCAATCTCCTCATCTTTGAACTTGAGTTGCTGCTCATAGTTTGCTTTCAGATTGTTTTGCGCCAGTTCTGCTTCTTTTGCTTTGCTGTCAATCTGACCTTTTAACTGCTCGATTTCAATCACTTTTTGATTGAGCTCATCGGCTTTTTCAGCAACTGCTTTTTGTACTGCAAGATCCTGCTCGGTTTTATTGGCTTGAATCTGTGCTTTCAGTTTTGCAATTTCTGTTTCTTTCTGCGCAACTGCATTTTTAATTGATAGTTCCTGTTCCGCAGATTTCGTTTCAAGCTGGGCTTTCAGTGAAGTAATTACATTCTCTTTTTCCGAGACTTCTTCCTGCAATTTTAATTTATATTCACTATCCTTGTTGCCAATCTGACCCTGAAGTCTGGAAATTTCTGTGTCTTTCTGCGCAACAACTTCATTCACGGCAGCGCTTTTTGCTTCTTCCGCAGCCTTAATCTGTGCTGCCAGCCCCGCAATTTGCTTTTCTTTCTCAGCCACTGCAGTTTTAACTGCCAGTTCATTTTCTGTTGTTTTTGTAACAAGCTGCGCCTTCAATGAAGAAATTTCTGCAGTTTTCTCCGAAATTATCTGCTGTAAATCTTTCGCCACCGCCGCTTCGGCAATCTTCACCGCGTCCAGTTTGCTTTGCTCAAAAGCCTGCTCCCGTTCATGCAATGCAGTCACAAATTCCTGGTCACGCAGCTGCATACGGATTGATTTATATTCTTCTTCGCTGATTGTAAATGTCGCATGACATTTAGGACAGGTTATTTCCGCCACTTTTTCCTCCAAAATTCATCTTGACACTCTTTTGAATTAATATGGTTAGTGATTTTTATTTATTTACCCCTGCCAGCTGCGCCTTGGTGTGTGCTTTTAATCTTTCCACGCTGGCCATGTTGCGGATAATGTCTTTTACAATGATGTCCAGTTGGGAATTTTCGCTGTAATCCGTCGGCTCAATAAAGTTCACCCGCTGGTCTTTGATCAAATCTTTCACTTTATTGCGCTTGCCTGCCTGATACACCGCGATAGAGTAGCCGCCGTTCACCTTTACCAGCTTCATGCAGGGCACATCTGTTAATCCGTCGCCAATGTAAATCATGTTGCGGAAAGGAACGGGACGGTCTTCCTCCGGTTTGAACCGGTTCAGGTCGTCATCGTTGGAAAGGTTCAGCACCCCTTTATTGATGCGGAACAAAAACTGCGTCTTGGTAGTGTAGTTCACCACATTTTTCGGCCAGCAGGCCACGCCGTTTTCATCGTAGAGGAACTCGCCGGCAAACACATCGTCAAACTCTTTAAAAATAGAAGAACCTTCAATGATTTCCCGCAGACCGGAGGAAATAATGTAGTGTTTAATAACTACGCCCTGCTCCTTACCGAACTGGTTGATGCGACCAAACCATCCTTCCACGCCGTCATACAGCTTCAAGTCTTTGCCCAGCGCCACAAAGTCGCTGCGGCGGATGGGCTGCCTGTGAATATGGGCTTCGTCCAGCATCAGATACATGTAGGCCAGGATGCGGTCCATCTTTTTATTTTCTGCCAGGTCAGACGCTTTTTTCCAAAATGCATCAGCAGACATGCCCAGGTTCGGAATGAAGGTGTAAGCCTGCATATCCGTGGTGCATAAGGTCTTATCAAAATCATACATTAATGCAATAATCGGTTTTTTGGCTGCCATCGTCTATTCCCCTCTACTATTTCTGAAATTTTCGTTCTGTTATCCTTATGCTGTTGTTAATGCAACACAAGTTTTCGTTTCTTATATTTGAAAAACCTTTTTGATTCCTGAACAATTCACAAATTTATTTAAGGAGACGCTCATTAATTCTTTTCCCACGTTCTTGCCAGCTTAGCAAATTCTTCCAGGCTTAATGTCTCCGCTCTTCGTTTTCCGTCAATACCGGCCCGGTCCAGCCAGGCTTTCACTTGTTCCCCGGTTAATCCGCCCATATTTTTTAAACTGTTGGTCAGCATTTTGCGGCGCACGGAAAAGGCTGCCGCCACCACTTTGAAAAAGATTTTTTCATCAGGCACATCCACCGGCGGAATGGTTCTGCGTTTGCAGACCAACACCGCGCTGTCCACTTTGGGCGCCGGCAAAAAGGACCCTGCTTTCACGATGAAGGCAATCTTCGGCTCCGTATAATACTGCATAGCTACGGAGATGGCGCCATAGTCCCGACCGCCCGGTTTGGCTGTCATCCGCTCCGCCACTTCCTTCTGCACCATCACCACCAACCGTTCCAGTGGAAGTTTCTGCTCCAGCAGGTACATGATGATGGGAGTCGTAATGTAATAAGGAAGATTTGCACAGACTTTGAAAGGTGCTGTACTTTTATTATGGTTTACAGAACACGCTGCACTGCCCGCAGTTTTCAATGCTGTGTCATCTGCAAAATCCTGCGCATCACTTTCATTTACATCGTTATAGTCACGGCTCTTTGCATTTTCGCAAAGGGCCCGTGTTTCCTCAATAACTTTTAAAATATCTACTTTTAAAATATCCCCCTGCACGATGCGGACATTTTCATAAGCGCCCACCGTCTCCTGCAGCACCGGAATCAGCCGTTTGTCCAGTTCCACAGACACCACTGACGCACCGGTCATGGCCAAAGCCTGGGTCAGGGTGCCGATGCCGGGACCGATTTCCAGCACCGTATCTTCCGGGGTCAGCTCCGCTGCCTTGGCAATGCGGTTCACCACAGATTCTTCTACCAGAAAGTTCTGTCCCAGATTTTTATCCGCTTTTAAATGAAATGCCTGCAGGATGCGTGTCGTCACTTCCCGCCGGGCGATAATAGGTTGAATGTCTTCCATGTGTGCCTCATTCTTCTTCCACTTTTTTCAGAGCAGCTGCGAACTCTTCTCTTGTAATCCCATACGTATTCAACCGGCGCAAAAATGCTTTGGCCGTACCGTACCCGATGCCCAGTTCAGCCCCCAGCAGATCCCGCTTTCGGCTGGCATCCGCACTGCCGGACAGTCCGTTGTCACGCAAGTCTGCCACACTGAATACCGGTTCCGGATTATATTCATGATGGTGCACTTTGCTCAGCGCCAGCAGAATGGCTTCCGGTTTCGCCTGCTCGATGCCCACATCATCGGGCACCCGCGCGTCTTTTTTGGGCACAAAAGCCTGCCCTGCACCGGGAAACCGCTCTGTCAGAAACTTGCGGATCCGTTCCCCGGACCCGTCCGGGTCTGTGAGGATAATGATGCCCCGCTTTTTGTACGCTGCTTCAATCTTTTTTAATGTATGGGAGTTAAGGGCGAAGCCGCCGGTTTCAATGGTGTCGCATTCCAGCGCCCGCTTCACCGCCACCGTATCCATTTTTCCTTCAACGATTATTACTTCTTTTAGCAATATGAGTTCCTCATGAAATCTTTATAATTCATAAGGAGACGCTGATTAAATGAGTTGTGCGATGACCGAGGGCTTTTTGCGACTGACAAGGAAATGGCCCGAAGGCGCAGCCGTAGCTGCGTTGAGGGACATTGACGCAGTCAGTCACAAAAAGCACCGGTCAGCGTGCAGACGAATTAATCAGCGTTTCCTAAAATATAATGTTAAAATTTCTGTTCTTTACAGAGAGCATAAAAGGAGGGGAAACGGCCCGGCGCCGGAATATTATGGGGAAAAGTGAATTGCTTTATGTCATTAAACCTTCGCAGCAGACAAAAGAAACCTTACTGCAGTTATTAGCCGATCATAAAGAGGTGCAGTTTGTTTCTCTGATGGGCGTGGATCTGGCAGGAAATGATACGGACGAAAAAATTCCTGTCAATATTTTTCTGCATGACATCGATAAATTCCTGACCGGCAGCGCGGCCCAGACCGATGGCTCTTCCGTGGTGCTGCCCGGTATCGCCACCCTGAACGATGCCCGTGTGGACATGGAAGTAGACAAAGATGTAAACTGGTACGTGGATTATAACTACGAACACTTTGATGAAAAGGGGCGCATGGTAGGCACTCTGCGCATGCCCTGCTTCCTGACCCATAACGGGGAGTACGTGGACTCCCGTTCCCTTTTGAAGAAATCCCTGCGGTATGTGGAAGACGAGCTGCTGGCGCTGCTGAAAAAGTATCCGCATATGCCGGGGCTGGAAAATATTGATGTCAATGAAATTGCCCATTTGATTTTCACGACAGCCACCGAATTGGAATTCTGGGTAAAATCCCCCCGGGAAAATTCTCCCATTGAAGCCTTGTCTTCCTCTCAAGTCATGCAGGAAATGTACTGGCAGCGGACCAGGGGCAATGTGCGCACGGCGTTGGAGCAGACCATTGAAATGCTGGAGCTGTACGGGCTGGAGCCGGAGATGGGACATAAGGAATGCGGCGGCGTCAAAGGACAGATTGATTCTTCCGGCCATATGACCCATATCAATGAACAGCTGGAAGTGGACTGGAAATACAACGTGGGCCTGCAGACGGCGGACAATGAAATTCTGGCCCGCATTATCGTCAAGGAAGTATTCCGGCAGAACGGCCTGGACATTTCCTTCCAGGCAAAACG
>JAEEGI010005154.1_pt1 | contig 30266 bp, 30 predicted proteins | sample 8958751 | NCBI WGS metagenome assembly JAEEGI01 (sample SAMN16246545, study PRJNA631951) | gut metagenome | biome: gut microbiome; feature: rumen; material: KS-attached | host: Bos | place: Iran: Karaj | collected 2018-10 | reverse complement strand
GAAATTCCAAGTGAACAAATAAAACTTGAATTTTCATAAAACCGAAAAGGGCGGCAACACGCCGTCCTTTTCTTTTAAACAAGGGGCATTAGCTCATCTGGTAGAGCGTTTCGTTCGCAACGAAAAGGTAGGCGGTTCGAGCCCGCTATGCTCCACGGAAAAATTGAAAGTTGAGAGTTGAAAATTGAAAGTTTTTTCTTGCCCTTCGGGCAATTTAAATTCTCCTAGCCCTGCGGGCAGAAATGCGTAGCAAATGCGTTAGCATTCATGAACACCAATAAATTCAATCAAATATGTGAATAATCGTGAACACCTATGAAATAAATCATGATTGTGAACAAATCAAGGGAATCTTAAAAATAATTTCGCCGTGGGCGAAAACAAATTTACAAGATTTACAAGATCTCGCGAAGCGAAGCTGAGCAGGAGAACAAATAATAATTTATAAAACTGAATATCAAAAAAAATTCCAGATCAGCCTGTTCCTCCGCTCTAAGTCGGGACGTCACTCATAAAAATGAGGCGTGGTGCCAAATCTGGAAAAAACAAGAGGCTTAGGAATAGGCAAGTATCGCGCTTTCGCTTGAACCACAACATCCAACAAGCCTCTCACGGTGTTTTTCTCTGTCCTTCCCGCCTGCTGCGCAGGCTTGTAGCAAACACCAAAAGCACGTTGCAAAGTTACGAATAATTTTTGGATTGAACAAAATTTAATCACAACACGCTGCAACACAGCATATTGTAAACAAGCAAATATCAATTCTTGGGCTTCTTTTCGCATAGTTTCAAGTTAGTTTTAATTCCCTTTTCGCACCTTACGAACCTCCTTCACGATCTCGTCCAGCGTCACATCGTTCTTTTTGACAGATTTATTCAATATCTCTGCTTCATTCATCAGTGCCTGACGTTCCAAAATCCGGGGTATTTCCTCATTCTTCTCTGAATTGGAAATATCTTTTGATGTCTCAGAACTTCCCAGACCATACGGGTCTTCAACCAGCTCTTTATAACCCTTCAGTTTCTTGATTTTACGTTTTGTTTTGTCGTTTTTTGGTGACTTTTTCGGCCTTGAAGGCACCTTCACCTTTCTGAAAAAGAGCTTGTCGGTTTTTCGCTGAGCAGCCAAGTCGGCCTTACGGCATTCCACGGCCAAGGCTATGGCCTCTTTCATATTTTCCAAAAGCTCGTCGAGGGTATTGCCCTGCGACACAGCCTCGGGCACCTCTCTGCACTGGCCTGTGTACACCCCCGTTTCGGGATTTTTCTGTACAATTACGGTATATTCCATATATTTCTATCAATTTCGCACACACGCTGTGTGTCCCCACAATTTTAAATTATCAACTATCAATTAAAAATTTCAACTTTCAACTATCAATTTTCAATTTCCCTCACTCTTTCTTTCTTGGGCAGTTTTTTGTTCACCTCGTTGTAGGCGTGGGCGATAAGGCTCAGCAGCAGCTCGTCCTTGACGTCGCGGCCGAAATAAATCTGGTTCCAATATTTTTTGTTCCAATGGTACGCCCCTTCGACGGCGCTGTAACGCTCGCGCAGCTGCTCGGCTTTCTCAGGGTCGCATTTGAGCACCGCAAGGTCAGGCTTGTCGGTGGCTATGCAGCCGAAAATCTTGCCCTTGAGGCGGAACACCACCACGGTGTCGTCGAAAGGCATGTCCTCAGTTACGAACGGCAACGCGAGACAGTGTAAACGGAATTGTTCTATATCCATAATCGATTATTTTTAACACGAATTACCTATTTTATATAAACACGAATTGCCATATAATTATCCATTAATTTTCCAAGTATTTTTATATAAACATGAATTATACATTTTTTTATTTAAACATGAATTACCATGTAATTATCCATTAATTTCATAGAAAAAAAAAATTAATGATTAATTCGTGGCAATTACATGTAAAAAAACATTAGATGTTACTATTGCTCCGGATAATGGTACTGACCTTTGCCGCGGGTCTTTTTGCCGAACTGCACGGCGTTTTTCGGGCAATAGTGGTAGCATGCGTCGCAGTTGGTGCAGTTGCCGTTCCAGTGCGGGCGGCCGTTTTCCATGGTGATGTTGTGCAACGGACACACGCTGGCACATTTGCCGCACGAGATGCAGTCGTCGGTGCTGAAGAAAGGTTTGTCAGTCACCCAGCGGTAGAAGCTCTTGCCTATGACGTTGGTCTTGAACCGCGGAAAAAGTCCTTTCAGCAGACCTTCGCCCTCGCTGCGATCGGCGATGGCTGCGGCCACTTCGGGCAGGTGTTTACGGGCACGTGCCAGCTTGCGCTGTTCCACACGCTTGGAGTCGGTGCCCATGCCAGCCATGTTTATGTAGATGTTGGGCATCACGAAACAGAACGAGGCGTCGAGCTGCAGACCTGCTTTCTGCAGGTCGGTGCGGAACACCCGTTCCGTCATTCCGGCGTTGTCGCCGCAGGTAACTGCCGTCCACACGTAGGTGACGTTGCCCGCTATACGCAGCCGGCTCACGAAATCTGACACCAGATGCGGTGGCCGCCACGAGTAGATGGGAAAGACGAATCCCACGCTCTCCCCTTCCGCCACCGTATATTCGTAGTTGCCCGAGCGTTCGGCGTCGGGGATGAAAACAAGACTTTCGCCCAGAGCGTCGGCCAATCCCTTGGCCACAAAACGGCTGTTGCCGCATCCCGAAAAATAGAATATCATATTGTAAGTATTTTTTTTTGCAAAGATACGGATTTTTTTCGTAATTTTGCAACGAAAAATAAACGACACACATATACGTCAGAAAATCACATAAATCATAAACAATAAAAACAAAAAAGTTATGGCAACTAAAAAAAGTTCGACAAATAGCGGCACAAAATTCTGCACCGCAAAAGATTTCAAAGAATTAATGGCAGCCATTGATTCATTCCCCGGAGAATCGACAAAAAAACAGGCAATATTATCAACTATCAACTCCAACAATTTAAGTGCCTCTCAGTTAGCACAATTAGTTAACCTATTGGCTATTGAAAAGGACAAATTTGATATATTGGTAGCCGCTTATCCAAAGAGCAAGGACAAGAAAAACTATCTGAAAACAGTTTCCATTTTAAGTTCTATTTCAGACAAGGAAAAGATATTGGAAATGATCGGTTAATACCGTTTTTTTCAACTACCTATCCGTCAAATACTTAAAACTGTCGATATTGGTGATTCCCATTTCCGTCAAAGCGGCGATGGTTTTGGCGGTGTCGGCTTCGGTGTTGTAGTCCTCTATCAGCGGCACACGCACCATAATGCGTCGCGGTCCGACTGCGGAAAGCAGAAACCGCAGGTTGTCCCACGCGCGGTCGCCCTCTTTTCCGGTGTAGGCGCGGTAGATATCCAAGTTACTCTCTTTAATATCCACAATAAAATCCCCCACCACATCCACCACGGCGGCGACGGCCTCCTGCGGCACGTTGAGCGAGCTCTCCACGGTGATGTTCCAGCTTTTGCCGCACAGTTCCTTGAACTCTACAATGAAATCGCTGTGCAGCAAGGGCTCGCCACCGCCGAAGCACACGCCACCGCCAGTGGCTATGAAATAAAGGTTGTCGATGCTCAAATATTTGAACAGCTGCTCGGGGGTGTAGGCGGGCAGCCCTTCGGCCGACTCGAGGCAACGGCGGTTGAGACAATACTTGCAACGCAGCGGACAGCCGTGGAAAGCCGCGAGGGTTGTCACCCCCCTGCCGTCGGCGCCCAGCCGGTGACGGTCGATGCCGATAAAAGGAACAGCCTCTGTCATCTTGCAATCACTTTTACTCCGTCGTATTCCACATAGCCCTTCGCTCCGTAAGGGTCTCTGTCCATCAAGGGATTTTTTGGTTTGCCAACTATAATAACAGGGGCAATCTCCCCCGCATTATCTTCCAAATATATTTCACCCAATTCCAGATTGTCTTTATTTTTCTTGTCAATATTTATCGAAATTTTGGTCCTTCTAAAACCAACTGCACTTACTAAAACCTCGTACTCTCCGAATCCCTTGCTGGGTGCCAAAATTGTGAATTTTCCTTCCATATTCGTGGCAGCGCCACCAATCATCTCACCATCTTTATTTACTGTCACATTTACAAACGGCTCAGGCTCTTTGGTTTTGGAGTTAAGAACCACTCCTGTAACACGCACTTTGCCAACGGTGTCGGGGATTTCGGTGGCAAGGGGTTTTAGGGGGATGGTGTCGGCAACGTTCTGCGCCTTCACTCCCGTGCTAACGACAAGTCCCAGCGCCACGCCAGCCACCACGGCAGCCTTCCCCATACGCAGACGGCGCGAGAGGGCGTCCTCGAGATACCGCACCTCGGCATCGCAACGGGGACAGGTGCCGCAGCACTCGCCACGGTAGGTGCATTCCTCGGTCTCCAAAGGGATACCGTTCTCCTCGGCTATCCGCCGACGCAACGCCTTCAGCTCATTGCATATATGACGACCGTTTTCCATAATTGAAAGTTGAAAATTTAAAGTTGAAATGTTTAATTGTTTAGTTGTTTAATTTTCATTATTTTGCTATCACTTTTACTCCGTCGTATTCGATATGACCTTTTGGCCCGTTTGGGTCTTTGTCAATCAATATTGGTCTCTTGGGTTCAGCATCTCCTTTTATTACAACAGGAGCCAAACCCATCATCGCTCTTACTTCCAAATAAATTTCATCAACTAACACACCGCCTTCATCGCCCTCTCTAATAGTTCTCAAAAACTCCATTCTTTTAAATCCTGGTGATGATATTATAAACTTATATTCTCCTTTTGGAAGATATAAAACATACTTTCCATCTATATCTGTGTGGGTGCCACCAATCATCTTACCATCTTTATTTATTGTCACATTTACAAACGGCTCAGGCTCTTTGGTTTTGGAGTTAAGAACCACTCCTGTAACACGCACTTTGCCAACGGTGTCGGGAATCTCGGTGGCAAGGGGTTTTAGGGGGATGGTGTCGGCAACGTTCTGCGCCTTCACTCCTGTGCTAACGGCAAGTCCCAGCGCCACGCCAGCCACCACGGCAGCCTTCCCCATACGCAGACGGCGCGAGAGGGCGTCCTCGAGATAGCGCACCTCGGCATCGCAACGGGGACAGGTGCCGCAGCACTCGCCACGGTAGGTGCATTCCTCGGTCTCCAAAGGGATACCGTTCTCCTCGGCAATACGGCGGCGCAATGCCTTGAGTTCGTTGCAAATATCTTTTCCTTTGTTCATGATAGTTGAAAGTTTATAGTTGAAAGTTGAATTTTTATTTACAGTTATACTATCTTTTGACCTTTGACTTTTGACTTTTGACTTAATCGGTGGCTGAGCCTGCCGAAGCGCCGCCCTGTTCCGAAATTATTTTGCTATTACTTTAACGCTTTCATATTCAAAGTTTAGCGAAGGTATTTTTTCTGGATCTTTAACAATAACTCCTTTTGTTATAGTAATTATATTATTCTCAAGAATAACATCTTCGAGTTCTACAATGTTTTTAGTACCATCAATAAAAACTCGTGGTAACACTTGATTTTTAAATCCTATAGCACTTATCTCAATATCATATTCACCTACGGGAAGATAAAAGCTATATCTACCTTCAAAATCTGTAGCAGCACCGGCTATCATTTCCCCGTCCTTATTGGCAACTACATTTACAAACGGCTCGGACTCCTTGGTTTTGGCGTTTTTTACAACTCCAGTAACGCGTACTTTACCGACAGTGTCGGAAATTTCTTTGGCTACGGGCTTTAGCGCGACGGTGTCGGTTACGTTCTGCGCCTGTACTCCTGAGCCGACGGCAAGTCCCAGCGCCACTCCCGCAACCACAGCGGCCTTGCCCATACGCAGACGGCGCGAGAGGGCGTCCTCGAGGTAGCGCACCTCGGCATCGCAACGGGGACAGGTACCGCAGCACTCGCCACGGTAGGTGCATTCCTCGGTCTCCAAAGGGATACCGTTCTCCTCGGCTATCCGCCGGCGCAACGCCTTCAGTTCATTGCATATATGACGACCGTTGTCCATAGTTTGCAGTTTTGAGTTTGCAGTTTGTAGTTTTGAGTTTGTAGTTTTGAGTTTGCAGTTTTTATTTAATTTTGATTTTGCAAAGATACGTTTTTTTTAGTGATTTGTGAATAGTGATTAGTGATTAGTTTTTTTTGTCAAGATGTTTAGAAACATCACCTTTCGTCATAAAATACAAATTATCAAGCAGTTCCATACTAAAATCTCCTAGCCGCAAGCGGCTGAATTTATTCTCCTAGCCCTTCGGGCTGAAATCAAGGGAATCTAATAAAAATAATTTCGCCTCGGCGAAAACAAATTTACAAGATTTACTTAATTTCGTGAGCCGTAGGCGAACAGGAGAAAAAAAGAGATTTATTGACACCTTAACACTTTCACATTACTATTCACCAATCACTAATCACTAATCACTTGCATATATTTAAAAATTTTCGTATATTTGCAGATTGGCATTTGGGTTGCGGCAACGCGAAAAACCTTTTGCCGACAATGATATACACGAATAAAACCATCGCATTATGCAAGAAAAAATAAAATTAGCCATAACCCACGGCGACATCAACGGTGTGGGATACGAAGTAATACTGAAGACCTTTGCCGACAGCCGTATGCTGGAGCAGTGCACCCCCGTGCTTTACGGCTCGTCGAAAGTGGCCACCTACCACAAGAACCTGCTGGCGCAGAACGACCTCACTTTCGTCAACGCCCGCGATGCCAAAAACCTGCAGCACAACAAGTTCAACATTATCAACATCACCAGCGAGGAGATAAAAATCGACGTCGGCAAGTCCACCGAAGTGGCGGGACAGCTCTCGTCGCTCGCCCTCGAACGCGCCTGCGAGGACCTGATGAACGGCGATGTGGATGTGCTTGTTACAGCTCCCATCAACAAAAAGAACATCCAGTCGAAAGACTTTGATTTTCCGGGACATACGGAATACCTTTCGCAGAAATTCGGCACCAAGAGCCTGATGATGATGGTGTGCGACCGCATACGTATCGGCATCGTCACCAACCACCTGCCGCTGCGCGAGGTGCCCAATGCCATCACCAAAGAGCTGCTGCTCGAAAAGATAGGCATTATGAACGCCTCGCTGAAACGCGACTTCGGCATCACCCGTCCCAAAATTGCCGTCCTTGCCCTCAACCCCCACGCCGGCGACAACGGCGTTATCGGCGACGACGACCAGCGTGTGGTGGCTCCCGCCATTCAGGAGGCCATAGAGAAAAACATGCTCGTCTACGGTCCCTACCCTTCCGACGGTTTCTTCGGCTCGTCGGAGTTCAAGGATTTCGACGGCGTTCTGGCCCTCTACCACGACCAAGGTCTGATTCCTTTCAAACTGATGTCGTTCACCGAAGGTGTCAATTTCACAGCCGGACTGCCTTACATTCGCACCTCGCCCGCCCACGGCACCGCCTACGAGATTGCAGGCAAGGACAAAGCCTCCGAGCAGTCGTTCCGCAGCGCCGTGTATCTGGCTTGCAACATACTGCGTAACCGCAAGGAATACGACGCCCTCACCGAAAACTCGTTGAAATAACACCTTTTAACCTTATGAAAAACAAGCTGTTACTGCTCGACGGTATGGCAATAACTTACCGTGCCTATTATGCGCTGAGCCGCAACCCACGAATCACTTCCAAAGGCCTCAACACCTCGGCAATAATGGGGTTTACAACAACTCTTTTTGAGCTGATGCAGAGTCAGAAACCCACGCACATGGCTGTGGCTTTCGACCTGCCCGCCCCCACTTTCCGTCACGAGCGTTTTGCCGAATACAAAGCCAACCGCGACGCCATGCCGGAGGACATTCAGGTGGCTCTGCCGTATATCCGTCAGATTATCAGCGCGTTCAACATACCCATCGTTACCTGCGAGGGCTACGAGGCCGATGATGTAATAGGAACTCTCGCTCACAAGGGCGAACAGCTTGGATTCGAGGTAATTATGGCCACTCCCGACAAGGATTTCGGACAGCTGGTTACCGAAAATGTAAAGATTTACAAGTTCGGACGCATGGGACACAAGGACGAGATTCTGGGTGTGCCCGAAATTCTTGAGAAATTCTCCGTGCAACGCTGCGAGCAAGTGGCTGACATACTGGGACTTTGGGGCGATTCCATTGACAACATCCCCGGCATCCCCGGCATAGGCGAGAAAAAAGCCAAACAGCTTGTAAACGAGTTCGGCAGCGTGGAAAATCTTGTCAAAGAGTACCAGAATATAAAGAACGACAAACTGCGGGAACTGGTTGGACAGTACGCCGAACAGGCACTGCTTTCCAAGGAGTTGGCCACCATTGCCCTCAACACCCCCATCGATTTCGACGAGGAGGCCCTGCGGCTCACCGAACCCGATTTCGACGAGCTGAAACGGCTGATGGACGAGCTGGAGTTCCGCAACCTTGCCAAACGCATCTTCACCATCTACTCCACCACCTCGCCCGAGCTTATAACCAAGCTGCAGGCCGCCCCAGCCCCGAAAGCAACGGCACCAGCACAGCCAACCCTTTTCGGCAACAGCGACCAGCTGGACCTCTTCGGCAGCGTGGAAAACACGCCCGTCACAGCGGCACCTACCGTATTGGAATACAACACCTTATCCACTGCAAACGAAGCGGATGCATTTCTGAAAGATTTGTCCGGCAAAACCGCCACTTTCCACCTCATGCAGCTGCACGACACCGTTCTGGGCATAGCCTTCGCCACCGATGGTGCAACCACCACATATATAGACCTTTACAACACCGACTGCCTGTCGGCCGTTAAGTCGTACCTCGAAAACGAGGGCGGCACCAAAATCTGTCTCGACCTGAAACAGGCCAAACGTGCGCTCACCGCCTTCGGCATCAGCCTTCGCGGCGACTTGTTCTGCACCACCATCGCCCATTACCTGCTCCACTCCGACTCGCGGCACACCGCCGACTATATCTTCCGCAGCTATCTTTCACAGGAACTATTTGACATCGAGACTTTTACAAAGAAAGTGCAGAAAGACGACCTTCCCACTTTCGTCAAGCAGAATGCCGAGACACTCCGTCAGTACACCTGTCAGGCGGCGGAGATGCTTTTGCAGACCTATCCGCTTCTGAAAGAGGAACTTACGCAGACCGACAACGAGAAACTTTTCCTCAACGTGGAGCTTCCGCTCGTCGACGTGCTTCTGAGTATGGAGAGCGAGGGCGTGCGTATCGACACCGACTACCTGCGGCAGTATTCCGAGTCACTGCAGAAAGAGCTTCACAATATTGAAAACCAGATATATGAGTACGCCGGAGGCAGTTTCAACATCAACTCGCCCAAGCAGCTCGGCGAAGTGCTTTTCGAGAAACTGAAGATTGTGGACAAGCCGCCACGCACCGCCACCAAACAATACTCCACCGCCGAAGACGTGCTGCAGAAACTCGCCGCCAAACACGCCATAGTGCCGCTGATTTTGGACTACCGCTCGCTCACCAAGCTTATAGGCACCTACCTCGACTCGTTCCCGAAACTGATATCGCCCGCCGACGGCCGACTGCACACCATTTTCAACCAGACAGTTACAGCCACCGGACGACTCAGCTCCAGCAATCCCAACCTGCAGAACATACCCATCCGCACCGAGCGCGGACGCGAAATCCGCAAAGCCTTCATCCCTCGCAACGACGACTACACGCTGCTTGCCGCCGACTACTCGCAGATAGAGCTTCGCATCATCGCCTCGCTCTCCGGCGACGAGCATCTGAAAAACGCCTTTATTCAAAATCTTGACATCCACGCCGCTACGGCAGCCAAGATTTACAAACTGCCCATCGAGGAAGTCTCCAAGGACCTCCGCCGCAACGCCAAATCGGTGAACTTCGGCATCATCTACGGCATTTCCGCCTTCGGTTTGGCAGAACAGCTCGGCATTCCGCGCAAAGAGGCTCAGGATTTGATAGAAGAGTATTTCGTGCAGTACCCCGACATCAAGAAATATATCGACAGCTGCATTGCCACCGCCCGTGAGCACGGCTACGCGCAGACCATGCTCGGCCGTCGCAGAGCCCTGCCCGACATCAACTCGCGCAACAACAACCTGCGCAGCTTTGCCGAACGCAACGCAGTGAACATGCCCATACAAGGCACTTCGGCGGATATGATCAAAATTGCCATGAATAACATCTATGCGGAATTCGGCAAACGCGGACTGAAGTCGAAGATGATACTGCAGGTGCACGACGAGCTTGTGTTCGACGTTTACAAACCTGAACTCGACGAAGTTACGGCCATCGTTACCGAGAATATGAAAAACGCCCTGCCACTCACCGTCCCCATCGACCTCGGCGTGGAAACTGGCGCCAACTGGCTGGAAGCACACTAATCAATTGACAATTGATAATTGATAATTGAAAATTAATTCGGATTTCGGAACCTTTAGCTCGACGAAGCCAATTCGGAGTTCGGAATTAGGAAGTTGTTGGTCAAAGGTCAAAAGTCTAAGGACCAACGTCTAATCACTTTTTTCTCCGCACTTCGTGCTATCGAAAGGTTCACTGAACCTTTCTTCATCACAGTTCACTGATCACAGTTCACTGTTCACTGATCACAGTTCACTGCGCGCAGCGCACACAAAAAACACCCGCAACTTTGCAGTAGCAGGTGTCAAACAAAAACATTTATAGAACACACAAAATTTACTTTATCAAGAAGTCGAATCTGTCGAGGTTTTTGAGGGCTTTGCCTGTTCCACGTGCCACGGCGCGCAGGGGGTCTTCGGCCACATGAACTTTCAGCTTGGTACGCTCAGCTATACGGGCGTCGAGACCGCGCAGCAAGGCACCGCCGCCAGCCAGATAGATACCAGACTCGTAGATGTCGGCGGCCAGCTCGGGAGGAGTGTCGGCCAGAGCTTCAAGTATGGCGCTCTCTATGCGGCTTATCGATTTGTCGAGGGCGTTGGCCACCTCTTTGTACGAAACGAGGTGTGTCTCGGGGATACCGGTTGTTACGTGACGGCCACGTGCCTCGTAATCTTCGGGAACCTCTTCCTCTCTCAGCTCGCTGATGGCGGAACCCACTTTAATCTTAATCTGCTCGGCGGTACGTACGCCAATGTGCAGACTGTGGATTTTGCGCATATATTCGATGATGTTCTCGTTGAACTCGTCGCCAGCAATACGCACCGACTTGTTGCGGACAATACCGCCAAGTGAAATAACGGCAATTTCGGCCGTACCGCCTCCGATATCCACAATCATGTGTCCCACGGGTTCGGTAACATCAATTCCGATACCTATGGCGGCTGCCATCGGCTCGTGAATCATACGTATCTCTTTGGCTCCAGCCTGTTCAGCGGCCTCGCGCACTGCACGCTGCTCCACATCGGTTATGCCAGAAGGTATGCAGATGACCATCTTAAGGGCTGGTGAAAGTATGCTGCGGGTAACGTCGGCCATTTTTATGAACTCGCGTATCAGATGCTGAGCCATGTCAAAATCGGCAATAACACCGCCTTTCAGAGGACGGATGGTGCGGATATGCTCGTTTTCGCGGCCCTCGTAGCGGGCTGCTTCGGTGCCGACGGCAATAATCTTGTTGTCTTTGTTGGTGTCGATAGCAACAACCGAGGGTTGGTCTATCACTATTTGGTCGTTGTACATCACAATGGAGTTGGCTGTGCCGAGGTCCATTGCTATCTCTTTGTTGAAAATTGAAAATAAACCCATTATATGTTTTTGTTCTTATGTGTCCTTAAAAAATTCTTCCTTTGTTACGATGATTATACCAATAGGTTACAAAAAAATCTAATTTTTTTATTTTTTCTTCACCTGATTAGTGTTTGAAGTGACGTTTGCCGGTTATCGCCATTCCCATAGCGTTCTTTTCGCAGTAGTCGATGGAGTCTTGGTCGTGGATAGAGCCTCCCGGATGTGCCACGGCTATGATGCCTGCCTCGTGGGCAATCTCCACGCAGTCGGGGAAGGGGAAGAAAGCGTCGGAGGCCATAACTGCGCCGTTGAGGTCGAAACCGAAGTTGCGGGCTTTTTCGATGGCCTGTTTCAGCGCGTCCACACGCGAAGTCTGGCCCGTGCCGCCTGCCAGCAGCTGACGGCCTTTGGCAAGGATGATGGCGTTGCTCTTGGTGTGTTTCACCAATATGGTTGCGAAAACCAAGTCCTCGGCTGTCTCTTTGCTGATGGGCGTGGATGTGACGCTCTTGGTCATCTCCTCAACGGTGGGCACCACGGTGTCCTTGTCCTGCACCAGCACTCCGTTGAGCACCGAACGGAACACGCGGTCGTTGTACTTGGCGTTTTTGCGGAGCAGTATTATGCGGTTTTTCTTGCCTTTCAATATGGCGAGGGCTTCGTCGGTGTATTCGGGTGCAATGCACACCTCGAAGAAAATCTTGTTCATCTCTTCGGCCACGGCTTTGTCGATGGTGCGGTTGGTGATGAGGATGCCTCCGAAAGCCGAAACGGGGTCGCCGGCAAGGGCGTCTTTCCATGCCTCGAGGACGGTGGGACGGGTGGCTATGCCGCAGGCGTTGTTATGCTTGAGGATTGCGAAGGTGGTGTCGCTGAAATCGTCGATGAGGTTGACGGCAGCCTCGATGTCCATAATATTATTGTAGGAGATTTCCTTGCCGTTGAGTTTGGTGAAACAGGCGTCGAAATCGCCAAAGAAATAGCCTTTCTGGTGGGGGTTCTCGCCATAGCGCAGGGTGTTGGCCTTGCTGCTGTCGTATTTGAACACGGGCAGGGCGGCCTCTTGGTTGAAGTAGTTGAAAATGGCGGTGTCGTAGTGCGACGACACTCCGAAAGCGTAGGTGGCGAAACGGCGACGATCGGCAAGCGAGGTGCAACCTTCGTTGTTTTTGTAGAGTTCGAGGAATTCGGCGTAATGCTCCATGGCAGGCACTATAAGCACGTCGTTGAAATTCTTGGCGGCGGCGCGTATAAGCGAGATACCTCCGATGTCTATCTTCTCGATGATGTCCTGCTCGGCGGCACCCGAAGCCACTGTCTTTTCGAAGGGATAGAGGTCGACAATCACGAGGTCGATTTCGGGAATTTCGTACTCTTTCAGCTGTTCGCCGTCCGAGAACATGTCGCGACGACTCAGTATTCCGCCGAACACCTTGGGGTGCAGCGTCTTAACCCTTCCACCAAGTATCGACGGGTAGCCGGTGAGCGACTCCACCGTCTGCACTTCCACGCCGAGGTTGCGGATAAAATCATAGGTTCCGCCGGTGGAATAGATTGTTACTCCATTGGCACTCAGTTCTTTAACTATCTCATCAAGGCCATCCTTATGGAAAACCGAAATTAATGCACTGTTTATGTGTCTGTTCATATAGATATGTCTTTAAATGTTTTCGTTGAAAAATATCGGGATTTTGCTCCCCACAGTACTCCTTGTTCGGGAAATGGCTATCCGACAATGTCTTACATCATACACCCCTTAAAAAAGCACAATTGCAAAGATAGCCATTTTTTGCGACTTTTGCAAGCGTTTTCCGCACTTTTTTCGCTTTTTCTTCATTACTTTAATTATAAACCCATATTGCATTGATTATCAATAGTAAACAAGTATTTATTTATAAAAAAACGGGGCTTTTCGCTCTTGCTAACGATTTTATTTGTATTTTTGCAACGGAAAAACGAACAAAATGAGGACACGCATAGTATTTCCCCTTATCGCCGCGCTGCTGCTCGGCACCGCACTTCACGCGCAGGACAACACCGCGCGCAAGCATATCGTGGCAGCCTTTGCGGCCATCAACAAAGGCGACTGCCGCGAGGCCGCGCGATGCTACAAGACATGGAAAAAACTTTCGGGCGAGACCAACGCAGAAATAGAGACGATGATTCGCGAGTGCTATGACCAGAATCCCGAGAAAGACCCCGAATACGAGCCAGTGCCAAACACCCGTCTGCTGATAACCAAAAAGCCTGTGGCAAAGCGCGTTACCTTCCTGAAAGCCATGGAGCTGTGCTCGGAACTCGACTACGGTGGTTTCGACGACTGGCGGTTGCCAACCACCAACGAACTTTTCGTCATCTTCGCCGCTGGCAAGAACCATGGACGTGTGTTTGCCGGCATGTCGTTCGACTCCAGCAACCGCATCATACGCGGCAATACAACAGTGAAGGAATACGACGTGATGCGTCCCGACGGCACTACCTCGCACCGAAGCACCTACTCGAAGGACAACCTGCCGTTCGACTGTTTCTGTGTGAGGGACACCATTCAACCCAACAACGATGACAGCCAAACGGAAAAACAATAGACATTTCTTTTCGCCATTTGAAATAAAAAACGTATCTTTGCAAAACAGAAACTAACACAAAAAACACATATTACAATGAATAAAGTTATCAATACCGACAAGGCTCCCAAAGCCATTGGACCTTACAGCCAAGCAATTCTGGCAGGCAACACACTGTACATCTCCGGCCAGATACCCATCAACCCCGAGACAGGAAAAATCGTCGACGGCGGCATCACCGAACAGACCGAACAGGTGATGAAAAACATCAAAGCCATCCTCGACGAGGCCGGCTACACTTTCGCCGACGTGGTGAAAAGCACCTGTCTGCTCAGCACTATGGACAACTTCGGCGCCATGAACGAGGTTTACGGCCGCTACTATCCGCAGAACTCGCCCGCCCGCGCCGCCTACGCCGTGCAGAAACTCCCCATGGGCGTGATGGTAGAGATTGAGACCATTGCAGTGAAATAATTGTTTAATCGTTGATTGTTTAATCGTTGAATTGATTTTTTTAATTATTTTGTAGAGACGTGGCGCGCCGCGTCTCTACAATTTTCAATCAACACGCAATATTATAATTCCGAAATCCGAATTCCGAAATCCGAATTCCGAAATAATATGAAAATACTGATGGTATGTTTGGGCAACATCTGCCGCTCGCCTTTGGCCGAAGGCATCCTGCGTAAGAAACTCGAGGAGTGCGGCTTGGACCACACCGTGGACTCGGCGGGATTCGAGAGCTGCAACGTGGGCGACTGTCCCGACTACCGCACCCTGGAAAACGCAAAACGAAACGGCTTGGACCTCAGCAACCTGCGGGCTAGGCTGTTCCGCACCGAGGACTTCGACCGTTTTGACAAGATTTACATAATGGACGACAACAACCTGCGGATGATACGCCGTTTCGCCCGCAACGACAACGATATGCGTAAGGTGGACTACATCCTCAACGCCGTGTATCCGGGCGGCAACTACTGCGTGGCCGACCCCTACTACTCAGGCTCCGACGCCTTCCAACGGGTGTACGACCAACTCGACGAAGCCTGTGAGCACATCTGCAACAAACTGAAAAACAACGAAGAACTATGATAGACGGATTATTTTCCACCATCACCCGTTGCATACTGCACAAGGTGAACGCCAAACCCGCCACCGACGACGACAACGCCCCCGCAACTCCCGACGACCACCAGGGTTATGTACTGTCGGACAGCGAGATAACGATAGACAAAGAGCATCACGACATTATGCGCGATTTCTTCCTCAACGCTTTCAAAGCCAAGGAATACTACAATCTTTCGTCGGAGACCGACACTCTGTCGGAGAACCCCATATACCGTTGTGTGTCAGATATTTTCGACAACCACGACAATTTCCGCCAGCAGTCGGAAGAGATTGTAAAACACATGTTCGACCAGAGCGACGACCGCACGCAGATTGGCTACGTGTTCGTGCTGATGTTCAAAGACCTTGAGGTAGACGGCTGCAAGACCGACGCCGTGGGTATTTTCAAGATGGAGAAACGCACCAATTTCCTTAAAATCTACCACAACGAGGAAAGCGGCTTCGCCATCGGCTACGACGAGGGTGTGAACCTCGACAAAGTAGAACGCGGCTGCCTCATTTTCAACACCGAAAAGGAGAAAGGCTACCTCGTTGCGGTAAGCGAAAACCTCGGCCGCACGGCACATTACTGGATTGACAACGTTTTGCAGGCCACCCAGCGCAAGGACAACTATTACCAGACGCAAAACACAATAGCGCTGTGCAAAGACTTCGTAACCAAGCTGTTGCCACAGGAATACGAAGTCACCAAAGCCGACCAAGCCTCGCTGATGAACAAATCCAAGCAGTATTTCGAGGAAAACACCGCCTTCGATTTGGGAAGTTTCACACAAGAGGTGCTGCCCGACAAGCAGGTGGCTGACGATTTCCGCCATTTCACCGCCCAGCACAGCGACGAGATGGGACTGAAAATCAACGAAGGATTCCAGATTTCGGAAGGCGCCGTGAAGAAACAGTCGCGAATGTTCCGCAGCGTGATAAAGCTCGACAAAAACTTCCACGTTTATGTGCACGGCAACAGCAAATTTATCGAAAAAGGCTTCGACGACGAGGCAAAATTGCAGTACTACCGCCTGTTTTTCAAAGAAGAGGAGTAAAAGCAAGCATCTGATTGACAAAACATTGCACGAACAAAATAATTTTTTGCCAAAAAACGTTGGCAGTGTGGAAAATTTTTAGTACTTTTGCACTCGCAAAAACGGCGGGGTAGCTCAGTTGGTTAGAGCGTCGGATTCATAACCCGGAGGTCACGAGTTCAATTCTCGTCCCCGCTACAAAAAAGGCCTCACAAACGATGTGGGGCTTTTTTGTTACAGTAGCTACACTACCTATAAGTTATTTTTATGAAAGCGGAATGGAGCGGCAAAACCAAGGGGCGGAATTTCGGGCAGAAATTCCTCTTTCGTGTGCTTAAAAAACACGACAGCCGTCGCCTCTACCCTCTCCTGCACTTGGTTACGCCGTTCTACATACTTTTCAACCCCAAGGCCGCCAGAGGCTCGTACAGCTTCTACCGCCGCGCGTTGGGCTTCGGCAAACTGAAATCGTTGCGGTATATGCGTCGCAACTTCCTCACTTTCGGCAAGGTGATACTCGACAAATTCGCCATCTGGGCGGGCAATTCACGGCAGTTCGACATCAGTTTCGAAAACGAGGAGCTGTTCACCGAGCTAACCCGCTCCGACAAAGGATTTATCGTAGCCAGCGCGCACATAGGCAATTTCGAGATGGCCGCCACCACAATGCAATACTGCCGCAAGCCGATAAACATCATCTTCTGGGGCAACGAGAGCGAAACAATTATAAACCAGCGTCTTGCATCGTTCAATAAAAGTGATTTCCATGTAAATATAATACGTATCGGCAACGACCTTTCGTATATCTTTGACATAAAGAACGCCCTTTCGCGAGGCGAGATTGTGATAACCAACTGCGACCGTCTGGCCTTCGGGCAACGTAAGACCACGGTGCGTTTTTTCGACAAAGAGGTGAGTTTCCCCACGGGTATCTTCCACATAGCAGTAACGCTCGGAGTACCAATGCTTTTCATATCCACACTTAAAGGAATAAAACAACGCTACGACGGCTTTGTGGCAGAGCTGAAATGCGAGGAATCGGCAAAACACGACGAAAAAACCGCACAGCTAGTGCAGCAATACGCCGGACTTGTGGAGGAAAAAGTTCGGAAAGAACCACTGCAATGGTTTAATTTATACGATTTTATGAAAGTTTGAACACCATGAACGACACTATCAAAGAAATCATCAGTCAGAGACAGAGCACCCGCAATTTCAGCGACCAACCCGTTGACACCGAGAAACTTGTGGAGATTTGCCAGCTGTCGTGCCTTGCACCTTCGTCGTGCAACTCGCAGCCGTGGCGACTGCATATTGTGCAACGCCCCAGCCCCAAAGTGCCTAAGATAACCGAGGCCTGCCAGACAGTGGGGTTGAACAAGTTTTTGAACAACGTGGGCAGCTATATCGTTGTGGAACAGACTTTTGGAAACATGAAGTCGAAAAGCGGCGGTTTTTTTGCCGGCAACAACCTCACCCCCATCGACATAGGGATACTGGCGGCCCACATCTGCCTTGCTGCTCAGGCCGAGGGCTTGGGGACATGCATGATTGGCTCGTTCCGCCGCAAGACCATACGCAAAGCCATGGGATTCGGGCCGCTGCGCAGAGTACGCCTCGTTATCGCAGTGGGCTACCCCTCGCCCGACGACAAACTTCGCGACAAAAAACGTAAGGATTTCGGCGAGACTATCACAGTAACAGAAGAATAACAAATAACAATTAGCGCAATGAAAAAGATTTGTTTATTTTTGATGGCAGCAATGCTTTTACTTTCCGCAACAGCGTTTTCGCAAGAAAGCAAAAGCCGGACAAAACTCTACGAAACCCACTACAACAACTATAGGATAATCCATAGCGTGATTTCGCCAAAAGGCAACATCATAGTTTTGACATACGGCGGAGTTTGGTATGCCAAGGACGAAAATTCTCCCATTGAGCGTGTTTTCAATTTCAAAGATGATACATATTATAAAGGCTTACATGAAATATTGTTTTTCAACGCCGACACCATTTTGATTGTTGGTGATTTAGTCAGCCATTCCATATATCACAACCCTATCTCTCTTGTCAGCAACAACGGAGGAAAGTCTTGGAAGAAACACAAAATAAATACAGAATCCCCCCATAAAGCCTACATCAACAACAAGGGTGAGTGCTGGATAACATTCAGGGATGGAGAGATTTTGTACAGCAAAGACTACGCCAAATCCTTCAGAAAGCTCGGCGACATTTTCACAAGCAATGAACAGGGCGGCGCCATTTTCATGGAGACATCGGAAAAAGGAATAGCGACTTCCACTTGCCGCGACAAAATTGTAGTTACCACCGACAACTGAAAATCGTTCAAAAGCATACGCACGCCGTTCAAAGACGGACATCTGCACAACCACGACAGCAGCAACGTGGGCTACGACAAAGTCGGCGTGTGGAAAAAATACTACCTGATACGCACCCGCAACCAATACAACAAAGTTTTCTACACGGAAAAAGACAATATTCAATGGAAAAAATTCCCCGTTACGGCAAACGACTTCAAAATAATCAACGATTCGCTGATAATCACCACCAGCAAAGGGACTTTCCTTTTCAACGAAAATATGTCGGACTACCAAGCCTATAAACCTCGTTATCAGAAATTTACCGACGGCGAAAAAGTATATACCATCAAAGGCGACGACACCATTACAACACAGTTATATACCACCTCACCCAACCAAAGGGCGAGTAGCAGTAGATTGGAAAAGAGCATAGCTCAAAAAGGTTTTCTCGATGGATTTCTTGCATCGGATATAGCGAGCGTACATTTCTGCCACACTTTTTTCGACATTCACGGTGATAACCAGTTTACAAACTTCGATTTCACCTACAAAGACAAGGATTCGCTTGTGTGCAAGAAGGAACAAACAAATAATTACGACAACAGCTTTGACCATCTTTTTCCTATAGTGATGCCTATCAAAGACATACGCAACTTGCTTGAGCATATCAACGAAGACCCCGGGCATTTTTCCACTTTAAAGGAAATCGACATAACACCTTCGGATATAAAAAGTTATCAGCTTTGGGTAAGGTCTCTACCTCTAACGTATCATTTTTGGTACTACAATCATCTATATGATGATACAAACTACTATTATAATTTTGGTAGTCAGCTCGACACCTTAAGCGAAGCCGTTTTCAAGGAATACCGGACTTTGAACTATGAGTCGCATTACATGATGCAACTTAACACTCAGATTGTCAACAAAAACGGCGACACTCTAATATTTTCCAACCTCATGGAGTGGCCACGGCCATATAGTCTGCCAATGTATATCGTTATCAACGGCAAATATTACACCAGCTACGACATAGACATAACAAAGTTCATCACTTATTACGACCCGAAAGTCGTAAGTATCCAGAAACACAAAAACGACCTGATACTGGAGCTGGCCGCTTTCATCAAGCACCTATATAATAGAGACAACTACTGATATCTTAAAATTCCAGACATAGTGAAAGTCAGGAATTCTTCAGCAGGTCGAGGCATTTCTCAACGGGGATGCCCAGACATTTGTCGGCTTGAGCGCGGTTGTTGTATATCAGCCGGCTAACTATGTCCATAGCGATAGAAGTACTGTCTTTCAATGTTTTGCCATTCATCAGATTACCTATAAGCACTGCCGAGAATATATCTCCTGTGCCATGGAAAGCCACCGGGATTTCATCGTATCCTATGCTGAAATAAAGTCCGTCGGATATATTTTGCCTGAAGCTGTCGGTCCTTTGGAAATTCCTGCGTCCGGTAACACATTTCTTGCCGTCAACGCAAGCACTTGTTACCACCACCGATCTGGCGCCCATTTCGGCAATCTTGTCCATCAGTCTGCACATCTCGTCCCACGGCAGCCCTCCTTCTCGGTATGGCACGTCGGCAAGGAAACAGGCCTCTGTGAAATTGGGGAACGTGAGGTCGGCCACACCGACCATTTTGCGCATCAGCTCTACATGTTTCTGCGTAATGCCGTTGTACAGCTTTCCTCCATCGCCCATTATCGGGTCCACGAAGATGGCCGCCCCCTCTGAGCGCAGGCGTTCGCAGTAGTCGGAAACCAGCAAGGCTTGTTCTTCGCTGAACATCAGTCCGGTACACACCGCGTCGAAGCGGAAACCCAGCTTGCGCCACACGGGGATGGTGCCACGCATATATTCGGTGGTCTCCAGCACGTTGAAATGGCCGTAATCGAGGGTGTTGGACACCAGCGCGGTGGGCAGGTTGAAAGTCTGGTGGCCGAGATATGTAAGTATGGGCATCATAGCCGCCATTCCCACGTGGCTATGTCCCACAACGTCGTTTATCAGCAGTATCTGTTTCATTAAGTTTCGGACAACAAGATGTTTTTCAAACGGTTCTACTCTTTTCCTCGCACTCGGAAATGCGATTTTGCAGGTGCAAAGATACGAAAAAAAGGCGATTTTCGGACACCCACGGCCTGAATTTAGCGACACACGAACATCTACGCTTTTAGCAAAGATATACAAATCAACACTTTACAACGACAAAACAATTATTCTTGCATTTTTTTCAAAAAAAACGTATCTTTGCACGAAATGAATGAAAGGAAATATTATGGCAACAATAACAATAAATTACAATGCACGTAATCGCAAAGCGTTGAAACTGTTGGAGTTTCTTCGTTCGCTTGATTTTATTAAAATTGCCGAAAAACCGGCACCCACAAAACAAAAGAGCGGCTTGGAACTGGCATACGAGGATGTCGCCGCCGGGCGTGTGCATCGTGCCAACGATGGCGAAGACCTTATACGTCAATGTTTAGCCGATTGAGTTATGTACACCGTTGACTACACCAACCAATTCAAGCGATCGGTTAAACGGTGCGTCAAGCGCGGGCTGGACGTAAACAAGATTGCTGTTTGCGTTGATATTCTTCGCGAGAGCGGTACTTTGCCACCCCATTACAGACCGCACAAACTATCCGGTTTCAAAGGCGGAATGACGTGGGAATGCCACATCGAGCCCGATTGGCTGATGATTTGGGAACAAAACGACGAATGCCTTACCCTGCTTATGCTCGACACTGGCTCGCACTCCGATTTGTTCTGAAAACAAATACCGAAAATCGTCATCCACAGACTATTTTTGTTGCACAAACCGCAATGAACAACCTAACCGACAACCGCAAAACTCCCAAACAATCAATACTTTACAACCGCAAAACAATTATTCTTGCATATTTTTCAAAAAAAACGTATCTTTGCAGTTCATTTTTCATGTCAAAAATATGGACAGGTCGATACTGACAAAAATTTACGGAATACTCTCGTTTCTGCTTCTGATAGGAGCTTTTGTGGTATTTTTTGCGGTTAAAAACAGCACTTGGGTGCTTATCACCCTGATGTTCGCCATTTTTTTCCGTATGCTGATGGAACGTTCCAACCGCATCGCCATAGATCGTGAGAATCAAAAACTTAAGGACGACCTGCGCCACCTGACACACATCCTCGAATTTTCGAAAAAAGAAGACGAAGAAAAATAAAAAACACATTATAAACATCTAAAACACAATCAAATGGCAACAACGACCGACATCAAAAACGGACTTTGCATCAATTTCAACAACGACATCTACACCATCGTTGAATTCTTACACGTGAAACCCGGCAAGGGAGCCGCTTTCGTCCGCACCAAAATGCGCAGCGTGAAAACCGGCCGCACTCTGGAAAACACTTTCCCCAGCGGTGCCAAGATTGACATAGTACGCGTGGAACGCCGTCCCTACACCTATCTCTACAAAGAGGGCGACATGCACGTTTTTATGCACACCGAGACCTACGAACAGATCTACATCCCCGAAAACATCATCAACGCTCCGCAGTTCCTCAAGGACGGACAGTATGTTGAAATAACTGTAGAGGCCGACACCGAGACCCCTCTGGTATGCGAGCTTCCCCCCTTCATCGAAACCGTGGTAACCTACACCGAACCCGGTTTTGCCGGCAACACCGCCACCAACGCCATGAAAGACGCCACCGTGGAACCCGGCGTACAGATTCGCGTGCCCCTCTTCATCAAAGAAGGCGAACGCATAAAAGTGGACACCCGCACAGGCGAATATTCCGAAAGAATACGGTAAACAACCGCATGGTTGCGAAAAATTTTTGTTTTCATGCGGAACTGCGAAAGTCCTTTTGCAGTTCCGTTTTTTAATAAAAAACGACTATTATGGAAACAGCATTGCCAAACCAAAACAACCATTTGAAATCCCGACTGATACTGATGAGTTTTTTGCAGTACGCCGTTTGGGGTGCCTATCTCACATGTATGGGCAAATACTTAGGACACAGCGGATTGGGCGACAAAATAGGACTTTTCTACGCCATGCAGGGCATTGTGTCGATGTTTATGCCCGCACTTATGGGCATTGTGGCCGACCGCTGGATTCCGGCACAAAAAACGTTGTCGCTCTGCCATTTCATATCGGGCGGAGCCATGATTCTGGCCAGTTTCCACGGCATATACAACGCCCACCCCGATTTCGGCACGCTGTTCACCCTCTACTCCATAGGCGTGGCTTTTTATATGCCAACGATAGCATTGTCCAACTCCGTAACATACAACGCTTTGGAAAAAGGCGGACTGGACACTATCAAGGACTTCCCCCCTATCCGCGTGTTCGGCACTATCGGCTTTATTGCCGCCATGTGGGCGATAGACCTGCTGCAGCTGTCCGAAACCCCTTACCAGTTCCTGCTTAGCGGTGCTTTGGGCGTTATGCTCGCCGCTTACTCCATAACCATGCCCAACTGCCCGATATGCAACACCGGCGAGAAGAAATCCTTTGCCGAAGCCCTCGGACTCAACGCCTTTAAACTGTTCCGCCAGCGCAAGATGGCCGTTTTCTTCATATTTTCGATGTGTCTGGGCGCCGCCCTGCAAGTTACCAGCAGCTTTGCCACCCCGTTCATCTCGTCGTTCCGCGCCAATCCCGAATTCGCCAACACCTTCGGAGTCAAGTATTCCGTCATAATTTACTCTATATCACAGATTTCCGAGACGATATGTATTTTGCTGATACCCTTCTTCCTCAAGCGTTTCGGCATAAAGAATGTGATGCTTATGGCAATGCTGGCATGGGTTTTGCGCTTCGGGCTGTTCGGCATCGGCGATCCTGGCACCGGACTGTGGGCCATCATACTTTCGATGATTGTTTACGGCTTTGCCTTCGATTTCTATAATATCTCCGGCTCGCTGTTCGTCAATCAGGAGACCGACCCCAGCATGCGCTCGTCGGCGCAGGGACTTTTCATGCTGATGACCAACGGTTTGGGCGCCACTCTCGGCATTTTCGCCGCTCAGGCTGTGGTAAATAGCTACTGCCACTGGTCCGAGCCGCCCCACCCCACACTCGTAGGCGACTGGCCGACGGTGTGGTTCATCTTCGCCGCCTATTCCCTTGTAATAGCAATTTTGTTTGCAATATTTTTCAGGTACAAACACGAGAGGAATTAGAAATTCGGATTTAGGATTTAGAAATTAGGATTTTGAAATTGGGGATTGGGGGCTAAAAAATGTAAATTTGAAACATGAAAACAGCAATTTTCACTATAACGTTTTTGACTTTAATAAAACCATTATGAAGAACATACACCAACAAAAAAAACAGCCACTGCTGTTATTATTATGCCTTTTAGTTATAATATGCAACAGTTGCAACAATACATCATCCACCGAAAGTGAAATATTGAAAACTTGTGACTACTGTTATTCTTTCAGAGAAGGCATGGCGAGGGTTGAGAAAGACGGCAAGTGCGGTTTCATCGACAAAAGCGGCAAAGTGGTAGTTCCGCTGGAGTATGATTGTGTGTGGGATTTTAGTGACGGGTTGGCGGCGGTGAAGAAAAACGGCAAGTGGGGCTTTATCGACAAAAGCGGCAAGGTGGTTGTTCCGCTTGAGTATGATGAAGTTGGCGATTTTAGCGAAGGTCTGGCCATGGTTGAGAAAGACGGCAAGTGGGGCTTAATTGACAAAAGCGGTAAGGTAGTAGTTCCGCTGGAGTATGATTGGATTAATGATTTCAGCGAAGGTCTGGCGAAGGTGGTGAGAAACGGTAAGGACGGCTATATTGACAATAACGGCAATGTGGTAGTTCCGCTTGAGTATGATTATGTTTCCGATTTCAGCGAAGGCCTGGCGAGTGTGAAGAAAAACAGCAAGCGGGGCTTCATCGACAAGAGCGGCAAGGTGATAGTTCCGCTGGAGTATGATGGTGCATACAATTTCAGCGAAGGTCTGGCGAAGGTGGTGAGAAACGGCATGATGGGCTTTATCGACAAGAACGGCAAGGTGGTTGTTCCGTTTGAGTATAATTGGGTATACCCTTTCAGCGAAGGTCTGGCGGCAGTGAATAAAAACTGCAAGTGGGGCTTCATCGACAATAGCGGCAAAATAGTAATTCCACTGGGGTATGATTATGTTTACGATTTCAGCGAAGGTCTTGCGAGAGTGAAGAAAGACGGCAAGTGGGGCTTTATTGACAAAAGTGGTAAAGTGGTAGTTCCGCTGGAGTTTGATGGTGCATACAATTTCAGCGAAGGACTGGCGAGGATGGAGAAAAACGGCAAGATTGGTTTTATCGACAAAAGCGGCAAGGTGGTAATTCCGCTGGAGTATGATGGTGCAGCATCCAATTTCAGTGAAGGTCTGGCGTGGGTGAGTAAAAACGGCAAGCAGGGCTTTATCGACAAAAGCGGCAAATTGGTAGTTCCGCTGGAGTATGATTGGGTTGATGATTTCAGCGAAGGTCTGGCCATGGTAAGGAAGGGCGAAAGCCGTGGTTATATCAACAAACAGGGTGAACTAGTGCTCGGCTGGTATTGAACGCTGAGACAATTAATGTTTTCTTCCAAGAATAACAACTGTCATTTCACCGAAATTTCAGCACCATTTTCCTTACCAGAAGGAAAGAAAACTCAAAACTTTTCCTTTTTGGAAGGAAACATTTTGTAAAAAGTTTCCGTTTTAGAAGGAAAAGTTGTATATTTGCATTTGGAATTAATTATATTTTTTTATTAAAATGAACAGCAAAGAACTTGTAAAACAGACGATTATAAACAATCAGGAACGATTGGAAGAAATCAATTCTGTGGAAAGAAACGTCGTCTTGCCATTAAAAAGCGGCAAAATAATAACCGTTCCAGGTGTGCGACGCTGTGGAAAATCGACTTTGCTACTGTTAACCATCAAACAGCTGCTTGCCAAAGGCGTTAATCGCAGCAACATACTGTTTTTCAATTTCGACGACGAACGCATAAAATGGGACGGCAGTAACCTCGACACAATTATCACCGCCTACCGCGAACTATACCCCGAAATACCTCTGCGCGAGACACATATCTTTTTCGACGAGATACAGATGGCTTCGGACTGGCAAAGTTTTGTAAGGAGAATATATGAGGATGAGTGTCGCAACATATATATAACAGGCAGCAACTCGCAGATGCTCTCGTCCGAATTGGCCACGTCGTTGCGTGGGCGTTCCTTGCAATACGAGGTATTCCCGTTGTCTTTCGACGAGATGTGTCGGTTTCGCAATGTGGACACAAGCGTGTACAGCGCAGTGTCTCGCGCCCGTCTGACAGCTCTTTTTGACGAATATCTGATGTGGGGCGGTTTCCCCGAAGTGGTTATGGCTGACGACAATTTAAAAATGAAGATATTGAGCGACTATTTTTATGTGATGCTATTTCGCGACATGGTAGAGCATTTCAACATCAATCCCGCTTCCGTTGCACGTTACTTCATACGTCGTGTTATGGAGAATATCACGAAACCCACATCCATAAACAAAATTTACAACGAGCTGAAATCGATGGGGGTGGCAATAAGCAAAGAACGGGCATACACCCTTGCAGAGCAATGCGAGGCGATATATCTGTTTTTGCCGTTGAGCAAATATACGGCCAGTGTACAGCTCTCAACAAAATCTGACACAAAATACTATTGTATAGATAACGGGCTGCGCAAACTGACATTGAAACCGCAAAGCGATGACAATGGAAAAATGCTGGAAAACACTGTTTATCTGCATTTAAGACGGAACCTCGACGAAATTCAGAAACTTTCTTATTTCAAGGCCAACGGCGAATGCGACTTTGTTATAAGCCGACAAGAAGAAGTTGAAAAACTCATACAAGTAACTTGGGATATGAGCGACGAAGAGACCTACAACCGAGAATTATCAGGAATCCTCGAGGCTTCTAAGGCCACAGGTTGTACAGATATGTACATTGTTACGCACGATGACGAAAGGGATATAGAAACAGATTGCGGCACTGTAAAAGTAGTTCCCGCTTGGAAATGGGCACTTCCGTTATAAACATATCTTTTCCTCCTCAACACCCCTCCCCTTCCAACTTCATATCGTACATCACTTTGGCGTGGTTCACACGTATGGTCTGCTGTTCGACGATGTTTCCTGTCTGTTTGTCGATGGTGTCGCGTACCACGGTGCCGTTGCGGTAGATGTTGCCGTCGTCCTCACGGGCGAAATACTCCCCTTCGGCGTGGATATGGTACGAATGCGGCAGTGGCTCCAAGGCTCGTATCTCGCCACGCAGATACTCGTCGTCGGTATATACAAAAAGTTGGTAGGTGTTGTCGGTATTGTTCTTGAAACGGTAGTCGATATAGTTGTACGACACACTTGTGCCGGTGCCGAAGGGTATCTGACGGTTGAAGTCGGGGAACAGGTCCACACGGTCGTGGTGGTGGTGTTCGGTGATGGTAAGGTCGGTGTGGAGCACCATCCAGTGGATGAGGTTCGAGAGCTGGCACAGGCCTCCGCCGATGCCGCTGCCCGTCCTGCTTCGCGATATGGTGAGCCCCTCCTTGTAACCTCGGCGGGCGGTGGTGCGTCCCACCAAAGTCCAGAGCGAGAAGGTCTCGCCGGGCTTTATCAGCACGCCGTTGATATGCGCCGAGGCCAGACGCAAGTTCACTGCCTTGTTCTCCTGCAACTGCATATCCACATTACCCAACCTGCGACGTATCAACGAGTTATGGTCGCATACCCGCACGGGCAGCTTGTCAGTTTGTATTGTCTTTGCAAACTTCACCCTATGCAACAGGTCGATAAGATGGCGTTTATGAATCTCCTTTTCACGTGAAATTTTGTATGTAAACGGCGATAACTCGCTAAAAGTCTTTCTTTTGTGGCTCATATTATTATAGTGATCTGTGAACTGTGATTTGTTTAATTGTTTATTTGTTTAACTGTTTAATTGTTTAACTGCAAACTCAAAACTACAAACTGCAATTAGTTTCTGTATATCTTTTTTTCTTTTCTCCTGCTCAGCTTCGCTTCGCGAGATCTTGTAAATTTATTTTCGCCTTCGGCGAAAGTATAGTTTTAACTATAAATAGTATATTTTAAATCATAAACTAATTTCATTGTCAATTGTTCATTGTTAATTGTTAATTGTTAATTATTAATTTTCAACAAGTTCCGAACTCCGCTCTCCGAACTCCGAACTAACCTTTCCATAAACCGCTTTCCTTACAAACGCCCCCTGCAGCACGCCCCTGAGCACGAGATAGACCATAAAGGCAATCCACAACACATTGTTTCTCAACGCAATATCATCGGGAGCGACATAAATCACTTTCGGCAGACCGTAATATACTCCGAAGAAAGCGAGGGTGGCAACGAACATGGCGTTACGCATTGTGCGTGAGGCCGTTGCACCAACGAAAATACCGTCGAACAGAAAGGCGGCGAAACCGCACACCGGCACAAGCAAAATCCAGAACAGGTAATCCTGAACTCCGGCAATCAGTTTGGCTTCGCTTGTAAAGATACGCAGAAACAGGTCGCCAAAAGCGGCATAAAGTCCGGTAAACAGCACGGTAAGCCCCAATCCCCACAGCAGCAGGTAGCGCACCGCCTTTTGCAGCAGAGGCTTGTTGCGTTCGCCTATGTATCGGCCCACCAGAGCCTCGCCGGCGTATGCAAAGCCGTCCATAATATACGAAAACAGGGTGAAGAACTGCAGCAGCAGTGCATCTATCTCCAAAATCTCGTCGCTTATCTTGGCCGAAGCCGAAGTGATGAAAGTGAACACCGCACACAGGCACACGGTACGCAGAAAAATATCGCCGTTGACTTTGAAGAATCCCATCATCTGACGGATTTTCAAGCTATTGCGAATGTCGAGATATTTGCGGAACAGCGCACCGTATTTTTTTAGGCAGATGACAAAACCGAGTACAAGCCCCGAATATTGTGCTATCACCGTGCCCAAGGCCACACCGGCGATATCCCAACCGAACACCAGCACAAAAAGCAAACTGCAAAGTATGTTCACCACGTTGATGAAAATGGCAATCCACATAGGTGCTCTGGAGTTTTGCATACCTATAAACCAGCCTTTTACGGCATAGAGACCGAGGGTGGCGGGAGCTGCCCAAATCCTAACGGAGAAGTAAATCAGCGCCAGCCGCATGATGTCGCCGCTGCTGTTGAGAATCCAGCAGGCAAAACGTCCCAAAGGTCGCTGAAAGACAATCAACAACAAGGCTATAAGCAGAGCTATGGCAAAAGCGCGAACGAAAATCCTTACCGCCTCGGCGAAATTGCGTGCACCGTAGGCCTGAGCCGTGAAACCGCTTGTGCCCATCCGCAGAAAACCGAAATTCCAGTAAATGAGGTTGAAAATGGACGTGCCGATGGTGATGGCACCTATATGCGTGCTGCTAAGATGCCCCACAATGGCCATATCCACAATGCCCAACAGCGGCACGGTGATGTTGGTGATGATGTTAGGCAACGCCAGACGCAGTATATTCCTGTTCATCAGAGTGTTATTAAAATTCAATTTAACAACCGCTTTGTCAATTACTTACACAACCAACAACGATTGTCGTTTCCTCTGCAAAGGTACTGATTTTTTCTGGAATGGAACACGAATTGTTATCACATCGCCAATTCGTGCTATTCGTGTTCAAAAAATTATGTATATTTGTGTTATAATTGCAATTCGACTTATCGTCACAACTTACTAACAATAAAACGATTATGAAAAACAACACCATAAAAGTCATTGCGTTGGCACTGACATTTTTCATTGGCATCGCCGCTGTTTCGGCACAGAGCAAGAAAGTTTATCATTTCAAAGTTGAGGAGGAGATTGCCAAACCCGCCGTGATGCGCGTGGAGAAAGCGTTGGCAGAGGCTGCCGAGAAACACTGCGATGTGGTGGTGATGCAGCTCAACACCTTCGGCGGCGAACTGGAGTCGGCAGACAAGATTCGCACCATGCTGCTGCAGTCGAAACTGCCGGTCTTTGCCTATATCGACAACAACGCCGCCTCGGCAGGTGCCTTGATATCAATAGCTTGCGAACGCATCTACATGCACTCCGGCTCGAGCATCGGCGCGGCCACCGTGGTTAACCAAAACGGCGAAGTGCAACCCGACAAATACCAGAGCTACATGCGCTCGCTGATGCGCGCCACCGCCGAAGCCCGCCACCGCCGTCCCGACATAGCCGAGGCTATGGTGGACCCCGACATCGAAGTTCCGGGCATCTCCGACAAAGGCAAAGTGCTGACTTTCACCACCGAAGAGGCCATCCGCAACGGCTACTGCGAGGCACAGACGGAGAACCTGCGCGAGGTGCTGGCAGCCGCAGGCATCGACGAGTACGAGATCCACGAACAACGCTACTCGTTTATCGAAAAAGTGGTGGGATTTCTCGTAAACCCCGTGGTCAGCGGACTCCTTATCATGCTGATTGTGGGCGGATTGTATTTCGAACTGCAGTCGCCGGGCATCGGCCTGCCCCTTATCGTGGCGGCAAC
>JAEEGI010005146.1_pt1 | contig 30277 bp, 30 predicted proteins | sample 8958751 | NCBI WGS metagenome assembly JAEEGI01 (sample SAMN16246545, study PRJNA631951) | gut metagenome | biome: gut microbiome; feature: rumen; material: KS-attached | host: Bos | place: Iran: Karaj | collected 2018-10 | reverse complement strand
TTCCGCATACGGTTTCTAACACAATCTTGGCGATATCTTCCATATCGTCCCAATCATAACGCTGATCAATCGGAAGGGACAGCATATGATCGGATACAAAAGCCGAATTCTCACATACAGCACGCGCCATCTGGTTAATCGGCCATAAAACAGGGGCATAGACTCCTTTCTTTGCTAACCGCCGCTGAACATCATCGCGATTCTCTACTAAGATAGGGAGAGAGAACGGAGCCCCGAGAAAACTCTTTTCTATCCTAGGAACACTCCTTACTTGCCATTGTAATTCACCCCACAGGTGTTTCATATTCACCCGACGAGCGAAAGCTATTTCTTCTCCATTAACAGTTTCAAGCATCTTCATAGAAATCGCCGAAATTGGATGAATGCCATCCAACTGATCAATCATTTCCTCCCCTCTCCTCAATTCGGCAAGAAACGCATCTTTCTGATCAAGAGATTTAGTAAACGCATATCTGCCTTTGCTTTGTTGCGCAACTAAACGAAGGTTTCCAAAATCTGAAGACTCCAAGCCAATATAATGCTTATTCGTAGGTTTTTTGCTTAGAACCAAAGCGCCGTCACATACGCCGATCGATTTTCTAATGCTCGTTACATAATAATCAACTTGCTCATTGTATATCCGATCCATGCAGAATGTACAATGTGAGAAATCTTCTATGACAGTTATCTTTTCATTGAACAATTTGGCCATCGCAACAGCTCCGATTGTTGATGCGCTGCCGTAAAAGTTCATCGTCAGGATAGCATCCGGTCTACTGGTTTGAAGTAACTTCGCCAAATACTCTTCATCGATGGTCAAATCCGGATTCAGTCTATAATAAACCACTTCCCATCCCGAGAACTCAAACGGAGCAATCATCGACCAGCAACTGTATGCAGGGCACAAGATAACCGCCGCTTCTCTGGGCTTGCAGTTGCAGGACGCATACAACAACGCTTCGCGGCCGGTGCGCAAATATGTCATTTCGCGGCCATACTTCTGCAAACTTGAGAAATAGCCGTCGGGCAGCGTTAATGCCGGATGTTCACTACCGTACTCTCTCATTTTCTATCTTCGTCGATATTGATATTTTCGCGGAACAAAACTGTCTTGATCGTTTTGAAGAAAATCTTGACGTCAAGCCAGAAGGAGATATGTTCTGCATAATACACGTCATTCTTCAGTTTTGTCTCGCCATCAGCACTATTCCGAAAATATGCCTGATTGTATCCCGTGATGCCCGGCTTCACCGTCAAAATCACTCTCTCGTGTTCATTGTATTTCTCCAGCCAATCTAATGGATCCGGACGGATACCGATGATGCTCATCTGTCCCACAAGTACGTTCAAAAACTGAGGAACTTCATCCAAACTCGTCTTGCGCAAAAACTTACCCACTCGAGTAACACGAGGATCATCGTCACCGTTATAGGTACTGCCATCTTCTAGCCGTATATCGGGAGCATTAACCTTCATTGAACGGAACTTAAGCATTCCGAAAGGCTTGCCGTGAAGGCCGATACGTTTACCGGCATAAAAGATGGGGCCCTTATCATCAAACCAAATGAACGGGGCAACGATGATGATGACAAGCAGTACGAAAGGAAGAGCAATCACGGCAAAGATCAGGTCTATTACTCTCTTGAAAAAGTGTACGTACATTATTTCGTTCTATTGATTACGGATTTGTATACCTCGAGGTATTTTTGATAACTCAAAGTTTCGTCATACTGAACAGCGTGGTTCCTACACACTTCAGCATAAGCGGTCTTTTCTTTACCACACACTTCACAGATGGCTTTCTCCAAGGCATCAAGGTCGCCAGTAGAAACCACTCTTCCCGTCTCAGGGGTTATCAACTCTGGCTGGGCGGTATTATCGTAGACAATGGCAGGTGTTCCGCAAGCCATTGCCTCCACTATGGTCAAACCAAAAGTCTCTTCGTATGACAGGCTTAACAAAACGTCCGCACATGTATAGAACGCAGCCAACTCTTCAGAGCCATTTGTCCTATCTACTGCAATGATACTGTCCGGCAGTTCTTTCTTGTCGGATACCGTCACGCCTACCAGAACGATCTTGTACTGAGGGGGCAGTCGTTTCGAAAGGTTGATGTAGTCGTACAGCCCTTTTCGTTCCCCAAAGCCGGACGCCACGCCCAGGAGCATCTGTTTGTCCTGTAGCCCATACTTCTCACGGATATCTCCCTCTGTTGGCTTAAACACCTCCGAGTTAAGTCCATTGGACACTACTGTCATCGGGATCTTTCCGAGATACGACTCCTCGGCCACACTTTTCAACCACGAAGACACCGTTGTTATTTGCATACCCTCCATTGAGGTAAAGAGGGTCTTCTTCAACATGTAATTGCGTCTTGATCTGTCAAGCAGATAGCTGGACGGGAAGTCTCTCAATTGAGGACATTTCTCACATCCTGTCTTCCATTTGTCACATTTAGTTCGCATGAAATGGACGCAATGCCCCGTCATTGCCCAGCAGTCGTGAAGTGTCCAGATTACAGGGATATGATGCAAACTAAGGTACTCAAACAGAATCGGATAGTTCAGGAAACAACCGTGAATATTATGAATATGAACCAGGTCCGGCTTTATCAAGTCAAGCCGTTTCAGAAAACGTTTTGTCGCACAACGAGACCCTAAACCTTGTGCATCGAAGAGCGTACTTTCCACATAGTGCAGCATCTCTCCAACCTTCGATGTAACCTGTATAGATATCAGTTCGCTGGCGTTGCGGTATCTTGCACCGTGCGCGACGAACACTTCCCAACCGGCTGACCGGGCCAGTTTCCCTATGCCCTCAACAATCTTACCGGTTGAGCCCCAGTTTAACGCAACGTTTATTAGAAGAAGCCTTGACATTCAACTACTTGAATAATCCTGTAAGTTTATCTTTTGCTTTATAAACGAGCACATCCAAACCCTTATCCTTCAAGGTCTCCTGGATATTATCCTTCAAGCCATTCATCTTCATCAGCTTCAATGCCTCACTCTCATTCACGTCCTGAGTAAAGATCTCGAAGATATAGGTCTGTGAGATTTCAGGATTCAGGTATTCCTCCAGATTTGCCAGAAACTCTTCTTTAGAGCTTGCCGTCAGGTATTTAAACCCGAGGTTCGTGGCATAATCGCGGACTAAGGTAGGCGACTGCTTCCCAAAGTGTCCGGCTGCCGATATATAGTAATCTACATCATCCTTGAAGATATGGCCAGGACTCATATTGTGCTTAAACTCACACCCCTTGCCGTTGTTAAACAACATTATACGAACGTTCTTCCCGACATGCCTGTTACCCAATGAATTCAAGTCGTAGAAGAATGCCAGATCGCCTACTACACCAAAATACAACTTATCTGGATGCACAAGCGAGGCTCCAATAAGCGAGGACATCATACCATCAGTACCAAACCCGCCCACATTGCTCATCGTGTTCACGCTCCTAGGCACATCAAAAAAGTTCCACGAACGTAATGACGTCAATATTCCAAAGTGCATGCAGCTGTTTTCAGGCACTCTGTTGTGCCACTGCTTGGCGCACCAGATATTGGAGAAAGGAAACTCCGGCAACGTCTCATACATCTGTTTGTATTCCTCTTGACAAGCCTTCAAGAACGAATCCCCAGGATTGGTATTCTCATCCTTGTAGTGATTGAAAAACTGTAATTCCGTCATGTTAAACAGATAGGTCAGTTTGCCAAATCTGTCTCGCAATTGCCCGTCATTACTTATTCTCCACACATTGGCTGCGCCATCGCCCACGGCAAAATGATCACCGGAAATCTCTCCAAGATGTATCAGCAAATCAATGCCGTTCATACAACCTGCATGACGAAGGCTCAACATGGCATTCATCTGACGGAATTGGCCTTTGTAATTGGAAGTATGGTCACAAAATACCACCGCATTATGATTGTAGCAAAATGCATCTATAGCCTCAATATCAGCATCGGTAAAACGTTTGTGTGAACCGACAAATAGTGCAATCTTACCGCTTGGCATGGCCGGATAATCACCGTCCACGTCGACACGACGAATGACCTTTACAGAAGGAAGTTCTTTCACATTCCATAGCTGGCTATAGGATGTTTCCAGATTGATATGCGAAGGACCGCCACCGTTCAATGTCAAAGCAGAGATAGCCTGGTTGATACGCAAGGCTGCGTTTTTCTCGTCCTTTTCGTCCCTGACTATCTGGACATACACACTGCTCTTAACCAGATCATTGGGCTGAACACTACGGTCAATAATTTGGTCGTGCAAATTACCCTGTCTGCGGTAATCCTGCTGACCGGTTATGACCAAAATAGGAAGCTTGCGATAAAAAGCCTCAGTCAAGCCCGGCATGAAGTTACGCGATGCGGTGGCTCCTGTGCAGGTGATGACTACTGGTTCCCCGGACTCAGCACACATACCAGTAGCCATATAGGATGCAGATCGTTCGTCATCACACGAGTACATTTCAAACCCACCGTCATACATCAGGCAGGCATTCAGCATCATGTTCGTTCCGCCAGGACAGGCAATTACTTTCTTGATACCGTGTTGCTTTAATAATGCGACCAGTATCAGTATCGCCTTTTCACTTGAATAAGTATTGTTCATTGGATAGGTTATTGCACATTAGAAATCAAATGGAAGATCTTCATTGGTAACATTTCCAGAACCGCCTGTCATATAGACAATGTCTCCCACAATCGCCCGTCCCATCTCAGAGACTAGGATGACTGCCATATTGGCTATCTCGATGGGCAGGATATAACGTCCAATGAGGTTGGTCGGGTGATAGATATTATCAGAAGAGGCTCCTTGCATCATAGGGGTAACGGTCTGCCCCGGGGCAATACCATTTACAGTGATACCGTGCGGTGCAAGCACTCTTGCCAAGCCTTCTGTTAGCCCCCGTATGCCCCATTTGGATAGTGAGTATGCGGAATTTGCCGGTCTCAGGCTTGATGAAGAAGCAATGTTCAGTATATTACCCTTTATCTTGTAATCGATAAAGTAGTGGGCGAAATACTGGCTCAGGAAATATACACCTTTCAGGTTAGTATCCAGCGTATTGTCATATTCCTCTTCGGTAGTAGAGGCAAACGAATCGCCCGAGATACCGGCATTATTAACCAGTATATCTATCTGATGAGAAGGTATCATCTGTAGGGCTAGGCTCATCTTGTCTTTGATACTCCCGACATCCTTCATATCCATTGCCAAACCATATACAGTATCAATCTTTAGTTCATCCTTGATTGCCTCAACCACCTTATCGATACGAGCTTGGTTACGACCCGTAATGATAACCGTAGCCCCTGCTTTCAAGAATGACTTTGCGATTTCATTCCCGATTCCGCTTGTTCCGCCTGTCACTAGTGCCGTTCTCCCCTTCAGCAGTCCTTCCTGCCTCAATTCTACTATTTGTGGCGTCACCTTATGAATATGCAATCGCCTGATTATAGGTTTAATACCTTTTTTTAAAAAACCCATGAATCCCATATCGTATATTAGCTTAAAGCGTTCTTTAAGTATTCGTATGACTTCTCTCTTGTAACCTCTATACGTGTATTGACCACCTGATAATCAATTGGAACAGACAATGCCTTCAGCCCCTCTTCAACTGTTCCTACAAGTCTTGTCCCCAACAATCCAGCTACTCTCAGTATGCTTTCAATCCTTGAATTATACCGTGGTGCCTTGACCACTATCACCTGCCGGTTCAGGTTCAGAGAGAATGCAGTTCCATGGAAGGAATCTGTCACCACGTAATCAGCATAGGTAATGTGGTTCACAAAGTCTTCCGCTGTATTGCCAAAGCGATTCTCTGCTCCCTTGATGAAATCAAAGGTGTCGGCAAAGTTGATGATACGCAGCCCTTTCTCATTGGCTATAGCTTGCGCCACTTCCTTGATCAGTCCATTCCTGTTCAAGTTATATACGAACACATAACCGGGCTTCGGGGATTGCTTAACTGAGGCGAATTTCTTCCAGTCTTCTCCTCTCAGTAGCAGTGTCGGATCAACTACTTGGACACCATTGTCAAAACCAAAACGATGCAGGATATTGAGACCATCATCTTCACGTACAGAGATATGGTCGTATTTGGCAATATACTCTTTGATGATTGTTTCCTCTTCTGGTGTAAAGGTGTTCTTACCAAAACTCCCTGCGTAAGCAATACGTTTCTTGCCTTCGGGGGCAAAGCCCAAATAGTATGCTTTTAAGTCCTCTGGCGGATTGTTGTTCTGTGTGTTCCACACTTGGTCGCTCCCACTCAAATAGGCATCCGCCACTGGAATGTCATTGACGATGTCCTGATAGCAGTTGTATCTCTTGGACGACAGATGAATATACTTACGTAGAAATCGGTTTACATCGTGGTATTCTATCAGATTCACTGCAAATAGCGGGAGCAACTTGATAAGTTTCTTCCATGCCGGGACATCATTATTGGGCCAGTTGGCACGTTTGAAGGACATACCTTCCGGTACGAAATCCAGCACTTCAGCTTCGTGACCGAGCTTCTCAATGGCGGTCTGTGTTGCATAGGTTTGCAACATGGATCCGAAATTGGTTATGCGATGTAATGTTATGATTTCTACTTTCATCCTATACAGCAAATAGGTTTTTTCAATCAGAAGTTAAATGTAAGAGGCCTCTTGTGAGGGAGTCTGCGAACAAATGATATCCACATTAGTTTTAGCCCCGTTGACTTAAAGCCAATTCTCTTGTCATAACTTCTAAATTTCAAAACGATGAATCTGAAGAAGTTCCCAATACTTTTCCGATTAATAAATGTCTTTTCCGCAAGATTGGCCTCCATGTAAACATGAAACTTGGGGTCGATTGCCACACCTTTTTTTTCAAGGAATGACAATGCATAAGGAACTATTTTTTGCCTTTCGTCAAAAAAAACATCTGTGCTTGTTCGTGTTGACACACCCACATTGGCGTAGTAAATATTCCCAACATGAGCAATATAAAAGAACCTGTCAGAAAAAAGTGCCAGTTGTATCTCCTGTGCGGCTTCTGCGATATGTGATCTTCCTTGGCTTACCTCCTCGAATTGTTTCAAAACATTAACGGAATAGCAAGCACTTCTATTTCCCACAATTGTCCGTAATGACAGGTAGATGGGGTCAATACCACTACTAACAAGGTTATTATGGAAAACCATTGAATCGCCATTCGGGTATATAGCTTTGTAATCACCGAATATGCAGAATTTCTCATTTCTGTAATCAACCCCTTGCTCTTTGATAAAGTCTACGACCCTCTTAAACCAACCTTCGCCACTCGTGTCATCCCCAGAAAGATGGTAAACAATATCACCTGAAGGCATCTTCCATGTTCTCTCAATATTCTCAAATATCCCGACATTGGGCTCATTTCGATGAAGCACAAACAATCCAGGATATTTCGCAGAGTACTTCTGCAAAATATCCCATGTCCGGTCTTTTGAGCAGTCATCACTTACACATATTTCGTATATGTAATCCTTTTGAGAAAGCAATGACTCTATCGCTCTGGAGATTACTTGTTCTTGGTTATAACAGATAACAAGAACAGATATTTTGGGGATTCCTTCTATCATTTATTGAATGAATTGATAAGGTCTATTACTGTTTTAACTTCTTCCTCTGTTATAGATGGTCCAATCGGAAGGCTTAACTCCTCATCGGCTATCTTTTCTGTAATAGGCAAACTCAAATCATTCCACTCTTTATAACACTCCTGCTTATGGGGAGGAATAGGATAATGAATCACGGTACCCACGCCATTCAACTCTAAATAGTCGTGCAACGCATCACGTTTGCCTTCACCAACGAGTATCGGGAATAGGTGATATGCATTCTGATCATCTGGCAGCAAGTCCGGCAATTTCACCAGCAGATTCTTAATGCCTTCGTAATATATATGCGCCACTTCTTTACGATGGGCATTATCCTTAACTATATATTTCAGTTTCACATCCAGAACCGCAGCTTGAATCTCATCAAGACGACTGTTACGGCCTGTGTATTTAAACACATATTTCTTTTGTGAACCATAGTTGGCCAATGTACGAACCGCAGTTGCCAGTTCGTGGTCATTGGTAGTCACAGCACCACCGTCGCCCAAAGCCCCAAGGTTCTTACCCGGATAGAAACTATGACCGGCAGCATCACCAATGGAACCTGTGACACGGCCATCGGTATGCTTGCATCCATGAGCCTGTGCATTGTCCTCAACGAGCTTCAGATTGTACTTCTTACAGAGAGCTCCAATCTTTTCCGTATAGGCATTGCGCCCATAGAGGTGAACTATAGCAATGGCCTTTGTTCTTGGAGTGATAGCTGCCTCAATGAGGTCTTCGTCTATTTCCAACGTATTAAGTTTTGGCTCTACAAGAATGGGGTTTAAGCCGTTCTCTGTAATTGCAAGAATAGTGGCAATATATGTATTCGCCGGAACAATCACATCATCACCAGGCTGCATTACCCCCATCTCAATATAGGCACGGAAAATCCAAATAAGCGCGTCCAGGCCATTAGCACAGCCAATGCAATACTTCGTACCGATGAAGTTGGCATAATTGGCTTCAAAACGCTCATTCTCCTTGCCCTGGAGATACCAGCCACTGTTAACTACTCGGGTAACAGCCTCATTAATTTCAGCACCGTGAAGAGCTGTTACGTCTTTTAAACTTAGAAAAGGTATCATTATTAAAAATTATAATCTAGAAATCAACTTTCTTGTAATACCGAGCCGGATTACCCATCCATAGTTCCCCTGCAGGTACATCCTTTGTCACAACCGATCCAGCTGCTATGAAAGCCCCTTCACCAATTGTCAGGCCAGGCAATATTACTGCACCAGCCCCAATAGTAGCCCCTCTACAGACTTTAGTCTTCAGAAGCGTCCATCCCTTATTTTTAGAACGAGGATACATATCGTTTGTAAACGTAACATTGGAACCAATCATCACATTGTCCTCTAGTTCAATTCCATCCCAGATCTGAACGCCACATTTTATCGTAACGTTCTTTCCTATTCTTACATCGTTCTCAATGAAACAATGGGAGCAAATATTACAGTTCTCCCCTATCTGCGAACCTTTCAGAACAACAGTGTACTGCCAAATGTTAGTTGAATCAGGAATGCTTGTGTTTTGACAATCAGAAAGTTGGTGTATCATAATACCTCCCTAAATTTCAAAAAATCTTCATAATCGCGGATATAGTCTTCCGTTTTATACACATCAGATGCAAGCACCATACAGACTGCACCTGAAGAAAAATCTTCTAAGTCACGCCACAGACCGGGTTTAACGTAAAGACCTTGATATGGACGATTGAGGAAGAAGCTTCGTTTACTTTTCCCATCGTCAAGCGTGACAGTAAATGAGCCCGAAGCGGCAATAATCAATTGGTTTAATTCCTTATGAGCATGAGAGCCTCTGTCTTCACCACCAGGTACATCATATAGATAATACACCCTTTTTACATCAAAAGGGAGCGTCACTCCGTTTTCCACGACGGTAAGATTGCCTTTACGGTCGCTATGGTGTTTGTCAAGCTCTACCATAGAGCAGTCAAATACACTATATTTTTCCATCATGCTTCAGTTTTAAGAAATCAACAAACTCACGGATGTAGTCATCTTCCGAATAATGCTCCGAGCCAAACTCCAACGCCAAAGAATTGGTTGAGAAATTCTCCATTGTGCGCCAAAGACCTGCCGGAACAAATAAACCATAATATGAGCGGTTGAGTGTGAATGTCTTCTTGTTTTCACCATCATCTACTACCACATCAAAGGCTCCTGATAGAGCCACAATGAACTCTTGATTCTGCTTGAAAGCATGACCTCCACGAGCCTCACCACCTGGAACATCATAAATCCAGTAAGTCCGCTTGATCTCAAACGGAATGTGGTTATTCTGCTCCACAAAAGATAGATTTCCTCTTGCGTCAAGGAATTTCGGAAGTTCTACAATTCTAACGTCGTTGACCGTTGACATACCGATACTATTGAATGTGAGCCAATGTGCTACTATTAATCTCTTCCTTCATCTCATCAATAACCTTCAAAAGATACTGACCATACTGATTCTTCAGCATAGGTTTCGCCAATTCTCGCATACGTTCCTCGCTTATCCAACCTCTGCGGTAAGCTATTCCCTCCAAACAGGCTATCTTTAATCCTTGTCTCTTTTCAATAACCTCCACGAAATTGGAAGCCTCAGAAAGAGAATCGTGAGTACCAGTATCTAACCAAGCGAAGCCACGGCCAAATACCTGTACCTTTAATTCTCCGTCTTTCAGGAATTCCTGATTCACCGTAGTGATCTCCAGTTCGCCACGGGCAGAGGGCTTGATGTGCTTGGCAACATCAACAACTTTGTTCGGATAGAAATATAGACCAACTACGGCATAGTTGCTCTTCGGCTCCTTAGGTTTCTCTTCAATACTCAAGCAATTCCCCTGCTTATCAAACTCAGCCACGCCATAACGCTCGGGGTCAGAAACCCAGTAACCAAAGACGGTGGCCTTCTTATTCTCCTCAGCATCCTTAACCGCATTTCGCAGTAAAGCTATAAACCCTGCACCATAGAAGATATTGTCACCAAGGACCAAGCAAACACTATCGGCACCAATAAAATTCTCACCGATGATAAAAGCTTGTGCCAAGCCATCAGGAGAAGGCTGCTCTGCATACTCAAAATGCACACCATAGTCAGAGCCATCACCAAGCAGACGTTTGAATCCAGGCAGGTCGTAGGGCGTAGAGATAATCAGAATCTCCCTAATACCGGCGAGCATCAATGCACTGATGGGATAATACACCATCGGCTTGTCATAAATAGGCAATAACTGCTTGCTAACACCCTTGGTAATGGGGTAAAGGCGAGTTCCGCTGCCGCCAGCTAATACTATTCCTTTCATGATTCTACAATTTCATCGAAAAATGCTTTGATTTTCTTTGCCATTCCCTCAATACTATAATCTCGAATGGCTAGTTTTTGCAACTCCAAAGCCGCTTTATCTTTTGCCTCATAGTTATCAATTACCTCGTCAATACAAGCAGCAAGGCTCTCTACATCTTCTCCCTCATAGTAAGTCACATGCCGATTGAACTCGTCATCAAGCATACCTATTTCACTGCTAACGATTGGGCGTCCCATTGCCGCATATTCCATCATTTTTGAGGGGAAGCCAGCCGCCTGCGGGGCAATACCGAAACTACGTGTACAGTTCATCAAAATATCTGCTTCTTTATTAAGAATCGACATCAGTTCATGATGTGGAATTAGATCTCTCAGTTCAACAGAATGCTTCTCTGGCACTTTATCAAGCTCCGCCCTTGCGGATGAATAAAAATACTGAGGGTCTGTATAAAACACAACTTGGCAGGGGTGCTTTATATACGAGAGGCAGCGAACCAACAAATCTGAGCCTTTGCAATAGTGGCCACCACCTATAAGGAACAGTCGTGTTGGCTGGCCTTCCTTTAGGGTGTGTGGCTCATGAGAAACACTTCCTATTACCTCATCATTTATAACTGCTGGGGTAAGCAATTTATGTTTAACCTCACCATTGACAAGCATTCCTTTGCACACTGCAAAGACTGCATTAGTGCGTTTGATGACATGATTGAATTGATGATTAACAAACCATGCTGGATAGGTTGACTTGTCACCTTCATAAGTCTTATTAAAGATATTGTCTTCGTATTCTAATATCCTCAAAATTTTGGAGTTTTTAGGCACCGCATCAACCATTAAGTACGTAAAATGATCCAAATTATAGAAAACAAAAGCATCATAGTGTAGCTTTTTGAAATCATGCCTCAGTAATTTCCAGACGCGAAAATCATTCAAGGGTCCTCTACGATGGTAAGTAGAAATCTTAGGATACTTGATGTGAAGATCGCCCTCAGGGAAGTGTTCTACCTCTTCGAAAGGCTCCACTATACTATTATAACCTGTAATACCCGGACTATAAATGGTCACTTCATTGCCAGCCTTCAGCATCGCACGCGCCATACCTTGCGTTTTCAGAGAGGATGACCCTCCATTTCTGTTCCCCATGCCAGCTTTCTGGGCAAACTCCTTTCCTACATAATGGGAATAATATGCTATATTCATATCGCTGGTTTTTTATTCTTGGAATCAATCCAAATTAGTATTGCTGGATAATAAATGAAAAGATAATTCCAATACTCAGTGCCAGTCATATTCTTCATAATGCCCAAAGTAATAAAACCAACAAGGATAATTATATAATACCTTTTTGCCTCCAGTGAAAAGTGGGATGAAATCACTTTGTATTGATGCCTAATCATCAAAAAGAAAGGCATACACCCTATTATTCCATATTTGGCGAGCATATCAAGAAAATAGTTATGTCCACCTATAAGAGCAGAACTACTGCCGAACAATGGGTGTGAGATAAAAGAACTAATAGTTCGGCTTATCAACGACCATCTGATACCGGCATCAGATGTATCTTCTATTTCTTCACCTTGCACTGCACCAGAAAGTGAAGCGAACCTATCACTCATGTCACCACCAGTAACAGACACAGCATAGTCCAATATGCCTGATAATTGCGTTACAAGCAATAAGGCGACTAACCCTATGCCCACAATTGTGAGCGTACGGTCCTTATAATTGAGGAAAGCCAGTAATGAAACCATCAAACACAGAATGAAAGTGGTCGTCACCTGTCCTAAATACATAAATAAAACGATAATTATTACACCTCCCCATAGCAACCATTTCTTCTTATCCTTTATATCTGATTTTATCTTATATATCAAAACCACAGGCATAAAAAGCATCATTGCGGCCATAGCATAATCTGCCATTCCTTGTCTCCAGAAACCATACAGGATATCCCAATCACCTGTAGAGTTAGCCATAGACGTAACGCGGAGCGCAGAACCATCGTTTATTAACACACGTATTGAAAGCAACACGGTAATAAATGAGACAAATAAGGCATACTTAGATACATATCGACATTCGTGCAAATACTTAGGAGTAAAGAGAACAGTTGAAATAACCAGCGGTATTGCAATACTGAGAAAACGCGCTCCCCAGCCAATCATGTCAAATTCATCACCCCCCGTTATGCCATAGAACATCTGATACGCAAAAAACAAATAGTAAAATACTAAAGTTTTTGATCCAAATGCCTTGGGTCGGGTTACTAACAAATATAAAATGAACAGAACTTGTGGAATAAGAACGCCTATCGGCACCCACCCCAAAAATAGAGTAAAATTGGTAACAAATAAAGTAACTAAGGCTATTTTGGTAAAGTTACTCATCTATATAAAACCCCGTTAATTATATCAATGAAACTACTATTAAAAGCCTCTTGAGAGAAATGAATATTTGCATACCTCTCCCCATTTTCAGATAACACCTTTGCAGCAGTGGGATTATCCAGAACAAACATCATCTTCGATGCGAGATCTTCAACATCCTCCATCTTTGCTGTCAATATACATTGAGAATCACTATTGATCCGTAAGGTGTCTGCCGTTTGATACGCAATAGTCGGCATCCCCATCAACATGGCCTCCCGTACGGTGCTATTAAGTGAAGCTGTAATACCTGGTAGTACTGCAACTTTTGCCTTACGGACTTCTTTAAAGACATCATCACGATTCGGAAATGGTGGGGTAAAAACAATATTCGATTCCAATCCATCATCTTTTACATGCTGATGCAAACCGCTCATATACTCATCATCTGCAGTACCGATAATATTTAGATTCGCATCAGGATACTTCTTACAGAGGATTGCCATTGCAGACACCAAATCATTTGTCCCCTTATTCCGGCCAAGAATCCCGGCAAAGAACACAAAATCAAATTGTTTCTTAATAACCCCGTTGACTACAGGTTTAATAGTTGGAAAAGTAAAGGGATAACATACAGCAGTTGGATTGACATGCTTTACGTATTGAATCCAACCAGCATCGGGAACGGCAAAATGATGGCAGTGTGACAACACTCTGTCCTCATACTCTCTTCTGTATGCATTTGATACTCCCATCTGAATACGTTTTTCGTCATTCATCAAGGTCTGCATGATCACCAACTTATGTGGGCAATCAGTATTCAAAAAAGCAGTAGCATAATCGGGGTTCTCGGCACCACACATCAGAACGATATCAGGTTTTATCCCCTTTAAAGCCTTCGCAAATCGTTCCAAATAAATGGGGTAATCATTCTTCTTTTGAGTGTCAAATAGTTTATCTGCGACCTTGGGCCAAAGCCCCAAACCACTTTTTATATAATGATAACTAACACCTTCTTCGTCAAAACTCTCAAACTCCTTTTTCATACCCATCTGTATAGCGACAACATGAAGCTGATAATTCTTTTCTCCTTGAAAGAATCTTATAAAAGCTTCTATCCAAGGAGCAGCATCTATATACTTCAATGCTGGTATTCCAAACTTACGTCTCAACCAATTGTCAAACTTCAAATCTGACAGTTGCAAATGAATTCTGGTTCTTTCAGATGTGTAGTTGCAGAACAAATATACTTGTGTGACATTCATTCTTACTTTATCCATTAATTCAGAGAGCACTCATCATCTAATTATTGTCTTCCTTATTCTGTGAATCCATTTTGGTTCCAGTGTTCTTAGAACACGAGTTAACCTAGATTCACCAAACAATCTTCTTTTTTGATAAAACTTCTTTTCAAAAGACTTATTCACGATAAAACCAGAGGGATGTTCTATTTGAATGAGATCGTCTCTTTTTCTATTTGCATATTCTTTATAGAAATCATCATCAACGGATACATGGTTATTCGCACCTCCGTCAAGTCCGATATTTGAAACCATGTTTACATTAGGATAGATTGAATACATGTTGTACTTATATGAAAGATATATCATCTGGCAATCATACGTATTCAATCGTTTTCCTTGCTTGATACTGTCCAGATAATCTTTGAACCCCGCACACTCAATGATGTACTCCCCAACAGTATTGAAGTTCTTCATGAAACTGTGCTTCCAACGAGTGGAGTTGAAAGTATCAATCTCATATTCATATTTTTCAAATACGCGTTTCCATGTCCCCATAAAATAGGTAGCGGCAGGTAAGCGGGAAAAGAAATACGATGCATCTCCGTATGTTGGTCCGTAATTGACACCCCCAACATATGCCACTCGCTCATCGTTTGCGTACTTATTTAACATCTCTTGTACAAAATAGAAAGCGGATTCATTTCCCAAGCCGTCATCCTCTATGAAAATGAGACGTTCTTCCTTATCAAAAGCCCATTTCCATGCTTCGTAGCCAGAACGAGAACATCCCAGATTCTTTTCGTGGATCAGGTAATGGGGCTCGCAAGGCCAATCTACGTTTTCCACTATTGCTTTTACCTTGTTTCTGTTATCCACATCGTCTTGTCGTCCTTCCCTTGGTCCATCTAACGCAACATACAATTTTTGCGGTTTAGCCAGACGTATGCTGTCAAACACTTGTTGTGTCTTTTCTGGACGGTTAAAGGCAAGCAACAATACAGGTGTAGTAATCTTAGTATTTCTCATTTTTAATCAATTATTGTATCGATTTTATACGCTAATAATCTAATTCGGTCTAAACAAACACAAACAGTATAAATAATAACGATTGACAGACCCCAATAAACTAACATTATCCACCCCATTGAATTGTCTCGAAGCCATGTGAACTGTTGTTTAATATAGGCATGAGCAGGATGATGTTCGTGACCCCATATCTCATTATTAGTATATCAATGCTATAACCAAAAGGGTTCTTAATGAACTTTGTTGATCACTTTCTGCATAAAAGGTGTTCTCCATTTGTACTTAAAAAAGAAAAGGGCAAACGTTGCAAAATAAAGAGGGCATAATACATAACCCCATGAGGCTCCATATAATCCATAATTCTTAATTAAATAACCATATGTGAGTACTGCAGCAACGCTGCTAAATACCTTGGCAAACAAAATAACATTAGTTTTCTTTGCCGAGTAAATGAAAGGCGTTACTATTCCTCGAAGCAAAACTGTTATAGATGCGATTGATGCGATTCGTGCGTAAGGCGTTGACTCGACATAGCGACCGGCTGTCAAAAGATAAATTACATACTTTGCCGAAATAATAAATACACAGACTATTACAGCCATCATAGCTATTTGTATTAGTACAAATTTAACTGCTCTCTTATTATTCTTTTGGGCTATTGATTCATAAATATCTGGATTAAATGTCTCTCCCATCGCTGTTGAAAATACACCTAAATAATTGGCTATTGATAGGCCAATCGTATAGATTCCCAACTGATCTATTGATACATACTTCTGCAGAAACACCTTGTCATACCCCCCCGAAAAGAAATCAAGTGTTGAAGCCAGTACCAAGGGCGCACAGAACAACAATGAAGTTCTCAAGATACTCCAATCATATTTAACTCTTATGGCGTCTTTGTGTCTAAGAAAAGCCCATACGAACATAATAACAGCAGGAATCAGTGCACCCAAGAGCTTTCCTATTGCGCCCCATTTAAATACTACAACACATAATACCGTACATATTATTAATATGGCAGAGTTTGTAATACTGATTCCAAAATAAGACTTTGCCCTTCGCTGTACTTTGCAATCAATTAATTCCAACCGATAAATACCTGCAAGAGCCCATGGTAGAAATGTCAGAATAGCATAGGGGAAGAACGGCATTTCGTTACCAGCTCCGGATACTTTAAGGTACACGTATAATCCCAGCAATGATAGTGTCGTTATTGCGAAAGGGAAAACAAGAAACGTGTTGAACATTGTGGAACGAAGAGTATTACGTTCCTCTTCGTTGCGGAAATAATACTCTCGCATATAGTTCTGATGCATCTCAAACAATATCAGCGGGCCAAATAACGATTGAAATGACGCAAAGAAGCCAACGATAGCAAAATCTTCGGCAGAAAGATTAAGTGCATACAGCGGAGAAAGGAACAGGTTAATAAGCATAGGGATGAATGAAGCCATTAAATAATAGCTCATATTCTTCATCGAAGCCCGATGATCCTTGATCCGTTGTAGAACTAAGCCTATAGTATCCATTTGTTTTGGAAAAGCATTAAATAACTTGGTTTTCACCTTGCCTAATTCGCCTCTTTACCTCTGTTATGTCTAGCTTTTCTTTAAGATTAACGTATATCATCGAATGAGAAAATGACGGAATTGGCTGAGGTGGTGTCAAATAATTGCCATAATGGTATGTCAAATACTCATGCCAACCCCTAGGAACACGAACCTTGAACTCGCCAAAACATACTTCTTCATAACCATCAAACCATTCTTTGTTATAGATGGTAGTTCCCACGCCTCTATATGAAATGTAGGTTGATGCTTCCGACTGCTCCAAAGTCTTCTCGAATTCGATGAAATCCTTCCAGTAATGCTTATTACGAGGATGTAACACACATGTGTTGTTTAACATGAAAAGTACGGTACGCAAACGGAAAGAACGCAAAGCTTTCCAATAATCACCCACACTATACTTCATAACGCCCTTTTGGTACTTTCTATACTTTTCAATAAAAATCATTTGTTTTTCAAAAGAGCCCTCTATACCACCACGTCGATTATACAATGGGAAAATATCTATCCACAGTCCTGAGACTAATGGCTCATCCTCATGTTCCCAAATAGTAGTATAGATATCAACAATCTTTGCATAGCTATGGTTATAACCATAGTGATTCAGATACTGAAACTTCAATCCGACTTGCTTTAATTCATCCTCATAACCATACAACTTCTCAATATCTGACTTCTTCATCAGCATATCAATATCATCATCCCAAGGGATCATGTCGCGATGACGAATGGCACCAAGCGTAGTGCCGCCACTCGTCCACCAAGGAATATCGTGTGCATCAAGGAAATCAATAAAGCGTTTGAATACTTCCTTTAGCTTGCTCTGATAAGCCTTCAAAAAAGTGTTTCTTTCTAATTCGGGAGTATCTAATCCCAAAGGCTTAGGCAAATTATCGGTTTCCCTCAGTTGGGTAGAAGAAATGCCTTCCGTACGTGGCACTATAAACACCTCTTTGCCATTATCAGCACACCACTTGACGGCATTCTGGAATCCCCGATGATTTTGGTCTGGTCCCTTGGCAAAGACATCGAAATCTGCCTTCCGGATATCAACGTCAATATCATCGTATGTAATGGCTTCATCCACCCATTTCACGGCAGCCACCATCTGAAGACGCTCTTGGGTATTATACACAAGCTTCGCCTCGGGTTTGTATTTGGTAACAATTTCCGAGCGTTGAACGGCCACGACCAACCTCACATCACCATATTTCTCCGCCCCCAGGTTTTTAATCCTCTTAAATAGAAGGATATGGCCAAGGTGGAGCATATCAAAAACGCCAAAAGTAATAATCGTTTTCATATATAGCCTGTATATCTAATCGTCAATATTCTTTGCCCCAAATTCAATCAGTATCTGATCGTATTGAGCTTTAACTCTATCAGCATTGTCTTGAATGCTCTTACGGACACGCTGGCGCGGTGAGAGCACTTCCTCGCTCCACATGGCATCATGCGTAAGCACTTGAAGATGTCTTACCTTTTCATCGCGCAGCACTTCATCAAGTATCTCATAACGCCAATAGCCGGTACTGTCGGCACAATACTGATAGTTGTTCTTTATCTTCTTGGAATATACATTCAACATTCCACCGTAAGTTTCCTTCTGGCAACCCAGGATAAAAGACGTAGTCTCATGAAAAGAAAACGTATCTAACTCCAGATTGAAAACCTTTTCGAAATAAGCCTTGTCGATGCGGAGTGTTCTTACCAGTGTTTCCTCGTCGTTTACGTTATAGTAGTGGCTATCGTAGTGGAGACCAATATGATGGCCTAAATCCTTTATATTGAATAGGATATCGGACATATAGCGTTCCAGCGTATTGTAAAATTCACTATGAATCTGGAAGAAGTAGGTGGCTTTTACGCCCAATTCATACTCAATTTTGGCCATTTTCAAAGCTATGTCCGGGGAGAACTCCACATCGTGCCGCCAGATGATGTCCTTACGCTCAGGCTGGAATTCATCCTTGTGGAGGATGAACTCGAAGCCCATATCTTTCGCCAACTTCACGATTTCGGCATAATGGGCAATGGTGAAGTAATCGAAATTATAATTATCTCTGTTTGTCATAGTCTTGTTTATTTGGCAGGATTGCCTTTCACCACTTGTCCTGCAGCAACATCTTTTGTAACAACAGCCGCAGCCCCTATTGTAGCCCCTGCACCTACTTTTTTATATGGAAGTATAGTACAGTTCCCACCCAGAAAAGCAGCTTCTTCAATGGTCACATAGCCAAGCGTCAACGCATTGGGAGAAACGGTCACGAAATCGCCGATCTCATTGTCGTGCATGATGTTGCACATAGTATTCAATTTCACAAAGCGGCCAATATGAGTATTTGCTGCCACATTGACTCCGTTCAGTATGACTGTGCCCTCGCCAATAGTGGCAAAGCGTGAAACTGTAGCCTTAGGGCTTATAACGGTAACGAAAGCATAGCCTAAAGAAGCGTACATTTCATATAACTTCTTTCTGGCCTTGGGCATAAAGGGGGCTATAACCACAGGAATGTTGGAATATTGTTTTTTCAACTCCTCGGCATCGTCATCCGTACCAATGACAGGAACACCATAATACTCCCCTCTCTCTTTGTTGTCAATGATCCCGACAATTTCAAAGCCGGCATCCTCGCAAACCTCTATCATCTCGTGATAGGCACCGACGAGTAGTATCTGTTGTTTCATAGATTCTCAGATTTTAATAATTCCTTGATACCGTCGTCCAAGGTGATAGTTTGTTTCCAGCCAATGCTTTTCAGTTTCTCACAACTACCACGGCTCTCGTCAACCTCGTTAGGCCGCGCCTCTTCCGAGAAAGAGAATAACACTTTTTTGTTCAGATGCTTATTAATAAGCTCAGTCAGTTCACGGACAGAAATGCAGACTCCAGAACAAACGTTATAGGTATTGAAGTCATTGGTATCTTCCGTACAGGCAACAAAAGCACCAGCGACGTCTATCACATTAATATAGTCACGGCGAGGGGAAGAAGCCTTTAATTCAATCTTTTCCTTTCCTTCCTTCAGTTGACCGATAATTTCAGGCAGCAGCAGTTTTCCTTTTTGCCCAACGCCATAGATGTTGAACGGACGTAGGATAGAGACCTTCACCTTAAAGTCTCTGTGGTAGCCCTCACAGAGTTTTTCGCAAATCACTTTGGTCTGGGCGTAAGGATTGAACGGGCAGATAGGATGCTGCTCGTTAACAGGCAGGTACTGGGGAGGGCCGTATATATAGGAGCTGGCATAGACAAGCCTGGCATTATACTTACGGCATATCTCCAAGGCGTTAAGAGTTGTCAGATAATTGACTCGGTAGTATTTCTCTGGGTCAGTATAAGAACCAGGCACATACACAAGGTTGGCAAGATGTATGAAACAATCTATTGCCTCAATCTTGTCAATGATTTTATGGTCACAAAGGTCCAAACCCCTGGTTATATCGATTCTTACAACATCGTGACCTTTGGCTTCCAGTTGTTTGCACACCTGACTTCCCACAAAGCCATCGCTTCCTGCTACTGCGATTCTCATTTAAGCTATTGGATTATCGTTTTTTTTTACAAATTGTTTCAAATACTCATCCCAGTTACCCACATCCGTCCAGGAACCTTCGTTGACTGGGAACACTCCAACCCGACGGCCTTCTTTAACGAGATTATCAATCAAATATGTTATATGATATACTCTGTCTGAAGGTATCTCTTTTAGCAGATGCGGTTCAAGGATGTACATTCCGGTGTTTATCTTGAATGTCAGTTCAGGTTTTTCCTGAATGGTTTTTAAAAGGCCGTCCTCACCTGTTTCAAGTGTTCCATACGGTATATAGATACTCTTCATCACTGAAACGACGGTGATCTCATTCTTGTTGTCGCGATGATACTTCAAAATTTCGCTATAGTCCTCATCAAGAATGCTGTCACAATTGCTCACGAAGAAGGTGTCGTTGATTTTGCCCTTCAAAAGGTGAAGGCTTCCGGCCGTACCGAGGGGCTTGTCCTCTTGGAAATACTCAATGTTGTACTTATGCTTGCTGAAATTGTCGAAATAATGGCGAATGAAATCTGCCATATAGTTCACAGACACATAGAAATCCTTGCATCCGCACTGGACAAAGCGATCCATGATGTCCTCCATCATGGTTTGTTCACCAATGGGAATCAGTGGTTTGGGGAGTACATTGGTGAGAGGACGAAGGCGCGTTCCCTGCCCACCAGCCATGATAACGACAGGAAGATTGAGTTTGCTCTGGGGGATAAGTTCGTTTTTCGCAAATAAGTCTTCCCAGAATATGACATTCACAATCTTCTGCTCATCGTCTATAACGGGCATAAACTCGTTCTTACGCTCAAGCATGGAAGCCTTCACCGCCCTCATATCATCATGGACACCGGCAACTAACGTGACATCACGAAGAATGCCCTCAACAGGGCTATTCAAATCAACGCCCTTGATGATGGCCCTCTGAATGTCACCAATACTCAGCAGACGGAGGAAACGCTCTTTCTTAGTTACAATAAGAAGTTTATGCTTGGTTTCATCCATCTGCTTGAGAGCATTCAATATACTTGCAGAATGCTCTATCTGTACTCTTTTATGATTTTCCTCCATTTTTCTCTATTTTATGTGCAGGACAACCAATCCATGTTTCAAAAGCCGGAACATTCTTTGTAACGACGGAGCCCATTCCAATTATTGCACCCTCGCCCAGCTTCATCTGTTCTCGAACTATTACATTTGAAAAAATAGTGACGTTTTTTTGGATGTGGACTGATCCACACAACATAGTATCACCTGTAATCCATACATTTTCTTCCAAAAAAGAGTTATGCGCGATGAAGCACAATCCATTTATCTTGCACCCATCTTCAATTACCGTATCGCTAAAAGTACCTTTTGCAACCTGACAATTAGCCCCGATTTCCACATTGTTTCCGATTCGAATCCCACTCAGATGGGGAAATTTTGTCAATCGTCCCTGTTCATCACGTGTACAACCCAGTCCATCGGTTCCAAGGACAGCCCCTGCTTGTATTAAGCAGTTCTCCCCTATGCAGACATCATCATAAACAACGACATTCGGCATTATTACAGTATTGGCGCCAATAGTTGCAGCTCCGATTACGCATCCAGCACCTATATGAGCCGTCGGATCAATAATAGCCTTATCATCAATGACAGCGGATGGATGTATGCCAGCACTAGGTTTATCAAGGAAAAAATGTTCAGCAATTTTTGCAATGGTATTCCTAGGAGTTTTAACAACTAACAGAACCTTTCCCTGGTTTTTCAATACTGGTGAATATATGACACTTTCATCGACGACAAGAACCTTAGCCTTGCTACTCTCCGCTAATTCCTGTTTATTCTCCTTTCTAGAATTAATCCAATCCAAAGATTTCTCATCTATTCTAAGAGCATCAGGAATGTGGTAAACATATACAGAATCTAAAAAACCGTGAATAGCCAATATGTCATGGTCAAGGAAACCTACAATATCATTAACGGATACTTTTCTTTCTTTCATACTCCACAGATTATTTACATCTTTTCGTCTAGGTTCTTCCCCTTCTCTTCGTGCTCGAAACTGGGAATAAACTCTTTGATAGCTTCAACTACTTGCGCCTTGGTAAAAACTTCATTCGAGAAGATTCTCTCCAGTTTATCGAAGAAGGCATTGACTTCATTCATCTCATGGCGAGTTGTCTGCTGAACGACTCCCAACGACTGGAATCGATCCATATCGAGTTTTTCACCGGGAACATAAAACTCTTCGTAGGCCTTTTCCCCTGTCGTGTCGCTCTTGAAATATACCACAGGATAATCGGAACTATCGTCCGACATCTGAGATGCATAGTGTTTTGCTTCCGCATCAGAGGCACACTCTTTCTTTTCAAATCCTTCAGCCTTCACGAAGTCATCACAAATACTGCTAAAAGTCAGCATCTGGTTTTCGCCAAGTTTCGGGAAGAATACCTCGCCCGGATTGCCCAAGATGCAGGCTAGCATACAGATCTGGCCAGATTCTTCAGGACTAACGAAATATCGCAAAACATCATTTGGCGCAGCCAGAGGCTGATGCTTCTGCAAACGATGAAGCCAACCATCCGGAAGAGAGCCATTGCTGAAAGCGACATTGGCAAAGCGGGCGGTAGTGACTTTGAAGTACTTGTTGTACGCCATAACCAGATCTTCCATAATTCGCTTGCTCGCACCCATAATGTTCACAGGGTTGGCAGCCTTATCGGTAGAAACGCAGAAGAAGTGCTTGGGCGGATAGACCGTCAGCAGGTCCATCAGCTTCTTCGCCTTGATATCGTTGTTCTCAATAAGCGCCTGAACACTGTAACGGTCCTTCTCACTTCGCACATGCTTATGCGCAGAGAAGTTCGCCACAATGTCGAAGCCTTTCTCTTCGCGGAATATTCGCTCAAAGATCGGATCAGCAAAGTTGAGCGTATAGCAGCGGAACTCGTCGGGGACATAGAGGCCTTCGGTGCTGCGGACATCGCGGACGAGTTCGGCGAGGCCGTTTTCGTTGAGATCAACAACTACAACGCTCTTAGGTTCGAAACGAAGGACAGCTTTGATGAAGCTAGAGCCGATGGAGCCGGCACCGCCGATTACACAAACTTTCTTGCCTTTGATCTCTTTAGTGAGTTGTTCTTTGTTCGCTTCTATGTCGGGGGCGAACATACTGACAGGGCGGAAAGTTACGCTGTCAGAGATAAACTTATCTAGATTGAACATATGAAAACATTATCAATTATGAAACTGGAGATCCGAGACCATGGCATTATCCCGCAGGCAATTAAGAATGGTCCCCTTTCTGTATAGTTGTAACGATAATACCACTAATAACAATGATTTTGGCCACAAGACAGATTTATTCAGGCATATCCTCTAAAATCCGCTTTGTTTCAACTTCATTCTCAATCCAACGTACAGTCAAATCTATCAACTGCTTAGGGCTAGTGACATCTTTTTCTAACCACTTTCTGACATAATGAGTCTCATCATTACCAAGTAGCACGCATCTTTTCGCCATGAAGTTCGGATAAGCAACTGCCATAATAGTAGCGGCATCCTCTATTATCCATAGCTTCATCAAATATGTTCAGCTTTGTCTTGGTTATCATCTAATTTCTTCTTATAAACCGAGCAATCATTACTAAGCACGTCTCTAGTTCTATCAATATACTGTCGGGGTGTACCGGAAACTGTTTCTTCAATAGCATCCAACCAATAATTACATGTTGTCGTAATATCTTTAGGAGCCAAAGTCGCATCAAGAAGATTCCAACAAAGATGATAGTGGGCTACTTTCCCTTTTTCAATATAGATATCATTATTACTATATGGATTGTTCTTGTCCATGTTATTCTTAACTGTATTCTCTGCACTATGATGAACAACTATTCCATAATACTTAATCTCTTCGTGGAGTAGATATGCATCTACTAGGGGACGTCCTAAATACAGTCCCAAATTTTCATTAAAAGAGAAAACACCTTGTGCAATAACACCTTTAATCCCAAAATGAATTTTAAGCGCTTCTTGCATTAAACAAACTGCAGCTTTTGTAATGAGGTTGAACATATTAAAACCGGTACCATTTGCTACGACTAGGATAGAGTCCGAAAATTGCACAAACTTAAGATTCCCACTCAACTGAAGCGGTTGCATTCGTCTATGCCAAGATTCATTGAAATCTTTTAATAGTTTTTTTAACTCATCATGGCTTGTACTGAATACTCTATTCTTAAAACCCATAAAATCAGCATACAGGATAAGACGAGGTACATCTTCACTCCATTTAGGCTTAGTGACCTTCTTAACCCTTTGAATTCCAATATCAGCTCCCATAATAATTATGCTTTTGTTGTTATGGAAAAACTAGTCATTCTGAGTAATGCGCATCTTCCTTCAATTGAAAACTTTGAATCAGCATAATTAAAAGCATCCTTTAGAGTATCGTTTAATACAGGTTGTTGCATATAAACTAGAGCATTCTCCACCACATCCATATCGTTCGGAGAAACCGAAGCATAAGCATAGCACAACTCCTCCCCTTCTTTTAACTGTTTCTTGAAATCGCGATAACGGTCATGGTTGCAAATCCGGTCATGAATGCTAATAGCTTTCCCAATATAAATAAGACTTCGTAGTGACACTGTTGAACTCGCAGCATTGTACGTACAGCAATACACCATATAAATCCCGCCATAAGCAGGTAGTCCTTTTTTATTAATATCCCGTCTATAACCCTTAAATGTTATATTATAGCTGTTCATACCACATCAGTCAAAAAAAATAAATATCATTATCCCAATACCCATCTAAGGAATGCTTATCGTATTAAATAAAAAAATGCTATCTCATCAGCTGCAGAATAAACTAATAACTCGAAAAAAAGATCCATTAAATGTCCTCTAGCTTAATCGCTACATCCCTGAGTGTCTTTATGAGATGTCCCTATCATCTTAGCTTGAAGTACTTGTTCCCTTTAAATGCTTTTTTTAGCATATTATTTATTTCATTTTGAGCATCACGCGTTATCTCTTCCCTGGTCTGCTCAAATACTTCATCAATAAGGCTCTTATTCAACTCTACGAGTTCATCGTAACCACCCTGATACTCGCGGTTACACTTAGTGCATTTGATATAGGTTTTATCCTCGTTACATTCAAAATCAGAATCGCTGCCACAAACCACGCAGCGCAGATTAATACTTTTGTTATAGCCTTTCTTCATCGGTTACAGTTGTAGAGATTCTACTATTTGGTTGCCTAGAGCAAAATCGTCGTCCCATGAATAGATCAAATCTATTGTTTCAGGATGGCCTTCCGTAAGGAGCAATGAGTAACTTCGCGAATTCTGAGGGGTCAAATCACCAATTAAAGAAAAAGAACCACGTATCATCACATATTCATTCTGATTCTTCCATTCAACCCGCACATTACGTGCGGTAGATGCGCCAGCGTTGAATAACTTCAGAATACTAGCAGAACCTTTATATCCTTTAACGATATTGCCACGGATTATGGCCTTCAATCGATCATTGGCCTCTGCTTTCATTTTTTCTATCTGTAATAGTTTATACTCTGTATCAACACTATTCTCTTCTACAGAATCTTTGACTTCCTCATATTTCAAGCTCCTGACAACAGAAAGGAACTGGTCGCGTTTACGCTCCCACTTGTTCATATCCATTGTTTGTAAGTTGAATAATGCTGATATGTGCTTAAACAAATCATTCAATAACGCTGATGCCCCTTTTTCATCTACCTTGATAGATATCTTAGCATCGTTCACAACACCTTTCATCTTCGAGTAGTCCATGTCGTTCGTCAAAAATGAGCAGAAGTCAGACTTCAGCACCCAGGCAGCACCCATCTCATTGAGAGCAACAGCGCTTCCGTAAAAACGAGGCGAATGGACGAAAATAACATATAAGTCGTGATCCAAAAACAAGTCTCGAATAGTCTCAAATATATCACCACTTAATGAGATGCCAAATTCACGCACAGTACTGCAGAACAGAGTATCGCTAGTCAAGCCCATATCTTCCAGGAGATTAACAAGGGCCAAAACAAAATCCTCGTCACTATGTGAATGACTGATAAACACCATAGGAGTTTTCTTGCTTAAAGATACAACCTTAGCAATATCCTGTTCTGATACTCTATTCATCAGAAGATTATAGATGGAATAAATGCTATTAAAATTTGATCTTAGGGTATATCCGTCACCGGAATTATCTAAATGTTTAAATTTTGCATAGTCCGGGTTTGCCTCCGTATAGAAAGAGTCCAGATAGAGCAGAGCTTCTGCATGCCACTTGCGATAAGCATCAATAGCTATATATGAATCATCCTCACGCTCAGCCATATATACTTCTTCTAAGAGCCGAACTTTTTGAGCCTGTGTTTGCTCTTCCTGTATCTTCTCCTTAAGGGGTTGGGGTAAAGAAATGTTATCTAATACAGCTATCTCTTCATCCAAATAACCTGCAGCATGCAGATCTTTCTTTATACTAGAAACATCCACATACTCGGATTCCTGTTCAGCATAAAAAGACAGTAATTTGTAAAGAAAAGAGGGTAATAATTCGTGCTTCTGCTCAAATAGGACATTTATCAAATATCCGAGTGCATCTTTAGCGTCACTAGCAGCATGATCATAACCTGCGATAAAAAAATTGCGATTCTGGCGAATGGAACTTACGCACTTATCCCATACCTCGTCTAATCCAATCTCTACGAGCCATCGCTTGTACTCTGTTGAAGTAAGGAATTTGCTTGGCAATACCCGCCCAAGGTCTTCTATTAGGGGTAGTATTTTCGTATTTGTTTTCACTAAGAACAGTTTAGCAACAAACTTAGAAAACAAATCTATCTGATACCATTCTCCAATCCACTATCTTCCACAACTCCTTCAGCTGCGCAGCCCGCCGATTCTGATAGTCAAGGTAATAGGCGTGCTCCCAGACATCGAAGGTTAAGATCGGCTTGAAGCCGTGAGCGACAGGGTTGTCGGCATTGGCATACTGGGCGATGGATAGTTCGCCGGCAGCATCGGCCTGTAGCCAGACCCAGCCAGAACCGAAGAGGCCAACGCCTTTGGCTTCGAATTCGGCTTTAAAAGCTTCAACACTTCCCCACTGCTTCTCGATCTGAGCCTGGAGACGCCCGGTCGGGCCGGGCGTGACGCCCGGAGCGAACTGCGTGAAGTACAGGTTGTGATTCAGAATCTGTCCGGCGTTGTTGAAAATGCCGCCTTCGGATTTGCAGACGATTTCTTCAAGGGTCATATTCTCGAACGGGGTGCCGACAATCAGTTTGTTGAGATTGTCGACGTAGGTTTGGAGGTGCTTGCCGTGGTGGAACGACAGGGTTTGGGCACTGATGACGGGTTCGAGGGCGTCGGGTGCGTACGGGAGGTCGATGAGTTTATACATTGTTCTTGGTTTTTTCGAGTTCTTTGTCGAGTTCTTGGTAGCGGGAGTTCTGGCTGATGAATTCGGGGACGATCTGCTTCATCAGGCGAACCATTTCGGGGATGTTGACGTCGCGGGCCAGGCGTTCGAGCTGGAGCGTTTCGCGCTCCACGTCGGCGCGCTCGTGTTTGCGCACTTTGGCGATGCGGATGCGTTCGTGGAAGGCCGGCAGGGTGTTCTCTTCGGTGGCGAGCACTTCTTCGTAGAGTTTTTCGCCGGGCCGCAGGCCGGTGTATTCGATCTTGATGTCCTTATCGGGCGTAAAGCCGGCCAGGGTGATCATGCGGCGGGCGAGCTGGTCGATCTTCACGGGTTCGCCCATATCGAACACGAAGATCTGGTTGCCGGTGCTCATCGTGGCGGCCTCCATCACGAGGCGGCAGGCCTCGGGGATGGTCATAAAGAAGCGGTTGATCTCGGGGTGCGTGACGGTCACGGGGCCGCCCTTGGCGATCTGCTCGCGGAAGCGCGGGATCACGGAGCCGTTGCTGCCGAGGACGTTGCCGAAGCGTGTGGTCACAAACTTGGTCTTGCCTTCTTTTTCGCCATTTTCGATGGCAAGGCCCAGGCTCTGGACGTAGATCTCGGCCAGGCGCTTGGTGCAGCCCATAATGTTGGTGGGGTTCACGGCCTTGTCGGTGGAGATCATCACCATTTTCTCGACGCCGTATTCCACGCATTTGTCGGCCACGTTCTGGGTGCCATACACATTCACGAGGACGGCTTCGCACGGGTTTTCTTCCATCAGGGGCACGTGCTTGTAGGCGGCGGCGTGGAAGACGATCTGCGGGTGCCACGTGCGGAACGCGAAGTCGAGCCGCTCGGGGTGCCGCACGTCGCCGATGACGGGCACGAAGTTGAGGTCCTTGTATTTGTCTTCCAGTTCGAGGCGAATGTTGTGCATCGGCGTCTCGGCATTGTCGTAGAGCACGAGTTTCTTGATGCCGAAGCCGGCGAGCTGGCGCACGAGCTCCGAGCCGATGGAGCCGGCGGCGCCGGTCACCATCACGACCTTGTCTTTGAAATTGGCCTTGATCTCGTCGAGCGAGATCACGATTTCTTTGCGGCCCAGCAGGTCTTCGATCTTGATGGCGCGCGGATGGAGCAGCGGTTCCCCATCGACCACCTCGTCGACGTTGGGCACGATGAGCGTCTTGATGTCGTGGCTCGAGCAGTACGGAATCAGGCGGTCGATCTCCTGCCGCGCATCGGAGTCGCGCGCGAAGAGGATGGCCTTTACGCCGTAACGGCTCACGATCCGCTCAAACTGCTCCCGCTGTTCGAAACTATAGACCGGCAGGCCTTCGATGATGAGCTTGTCTTCCGCCTTGTAGGGCGACAGGAAGCCCACGACCTCGTAGTGCGTGGAGTTGCGCAAGCGCGTGATCGTGGCCACGCTCTTGTCGGTCGTATCGTAGACCAGCACCGGCACCTTGTTGTAGAGTTCGAGGACCCGTTTGTTGAGCCGCCCATACACGATGATCATCGTGATGCGGATGCCCAGCAGGAACACGGCGGTGAGCAGCATATCGAGGATCACGATGAGCAGCGCCCAGTTCGAATAGCGGCCGAACGCGATGAGCGCCAGCAGCACGACGACGCCCTTGCCCAGCGCCACGCCCGCAAAACGCTCCACGTCGCGGGCGCCCAGGTGCCTGATGATGATGCGGAATGTCCTGAGCAGGAGGAAAAGTGCCACCGAAGCCACGACCGCCGCCGTCAGATAGACAGCCAGCAGGCGCGTGGAATAGAACGACGCTCCCGCCAAGGCCTTGACGCCGAAAATGGCAATCAGCGAGGCCAGCAGCGAAAGCAAAATATCGATGGCAAAAATCAACTCGCCACGGAGGTAGGTGTCCTTGAAGAATGCAATGATCCTGTGGACGATCCGGGGAGGGTTTTTAGACATATAGGTTTAGGTTTTAGGTTTTTAGGTTATGCGTCATGCCCGGCTCGACCGGGCATCTATCTCTCGGCCCGCATGGGGTTCGTCAGGAAGTCCTGATAGGCCAGGCGGATGCCGTCTTCGAGTTCGGTTTTATAGGTCCAGCCGAGGGCGGTGGCTTTGGAGACGTCGAGGAGTTTGCGGGGCGTGCCGTTGGGGCGGGTCGAGGCCCACTCGATCCGGCC
>JAEEGI010005145.1_pt1 | contig 30277 bp, 21 predicted proteins | sample 8958751 | NCBI WGS metagenome assembly JAEEGI01 (sample SAMN16246545, study PRJNA631951) | gut metagenome | biome: gut microbiome; feature: rumen; material: KS-attached | host: Bos | place: Iran: Karaj | collected 2018-10 | reverse complement strand
GGCGACATCGAGTCTATCCTCATCAAGGTCACCGAGTGTCTGCCCGAACTCGTGGCACAGGGCATCGGCGTACAGCTGGGCGAGCTCGGCATCTTCTATCCCTCTGCCGAGGTGAAGGATCCCGTCGTCAGCATCCCCGCCATGGAGGGTCTTGACCCCCGCGACGTGGTGAAGGCCATCCACATCCGCTTCCTGCCCAACGCCTCGAAGCTGGAGGACCTGTCGGGACCCGCCTTCAAGGACCGCTGCACGCTGGAGATGCGCAACATCATCGAGAAGGTCGAGGTCGACGGCAAGGCCGTACAGCGTCTGACGCCCATCGCCACCGCCCTCGCCGACTACAACCACGAGAATCCGTAAGGCGCTTCGCTTCGCTTCGCTAATTGATAATGGATAATTGATAATTGATAATTAACGGGCACGCTACGCGTGGAAATTTTTCAAAAATTATTCAATTCAGAGATGATTAATTTTCTTTCAATTTCCCGCCGTAGGCGGCTGATATAGTATGAAGAAGACAAAGATTATCGAGCCGCTGCTTAATTCCACAAAAAAAATGCGCCTCCTACCACTGGGAGGCGCGTTTTTGTGAGCGGGGCTTACCTGGTCACCGTCAGGCTCTTGTCGCCACAGCGGACGATATAGACGCCCTTGGGCAGCGTTGCCATCACGTCCTTCAGTGCCGTGCCACGCGCCTCTGTCACCTTGCGGCCATTCAGAGCGTAAACAGCGACGGCTTCGTCACCCGTTTCGTGCATCAGCTGTTGAATGCCGTCGGGCAAAGAGACGGTAAACGAGGGAGAATATTGGTAGCCCTTTGTTTCTTTTCCCTCCGAAACATAATAGACATAATAGAAGTATCTGGCACCGTTCTCCAGTCCGTCAATCTGCAACTCCACATTCGTTGATGCGCCAGCTGCCAGCTGAATCGTCTTGCTGGCCGTACCCGCAAAAGAACCCGTCTTATCATCAATATATTTATAGAGTTTGACGATGACATCCTTGTCGTAGTCATTGCTTCCTGTGTTTTCAACCTTGATGCGGAAAATGGCCTTGCTATCCTTGACGACATCTTTTCCATCCTCGCGGACGGCATTCTTGGTAGAGGGAGTCATTTTGAGGGAGAATGAGGGAGCAGGCGCTATGGTAACGGTGCCGCTAATGAACGGCGTATATTCGTAGTCTTTACCATTCCAGGAGCGCGTACAGAGCTCTATCACCTTTTCGCCGGCTTCTTTCGGAATAAACGAGAGGTCGAGGTTTGCCGTCTCGCCGGCATCAATATCGAAATGGCGTCCGAGCGCTACATTGCCATCAACCAAAAGGAATATCTGTCCGTTATAGAAGGTACCGTCGTTCACGATGGCAGCCAACAGCGGGAGTGTCGTGAGGGCTTCCGTCTTGCCGGTAGCCTGCAATGTACCCTTCAGTCCGAAATGTGGCTCAACGACTGTCAGGGTGTTTTCATGGATGGTTACGGTAAGGTAGTTGGTCTCCGTGCCTTTATTGTCGTACCACGTTTCTGAATCGTCCAGACGGCAGACTGGCTTCATGAAGAATGTTCCGCTCGTCACACCAGCACCGAAGGTAAATGTGAATTTCAATTTTTCGAAAGCATAGCCGTAACCTGTTTTCAGACTTATCCAGCTTGTGCCTCCTACGGCCAGCCGCGTTCCATTGCTATCATAGAGTGCATAACCCAGCCCATACTGATGTGTATCTCCTGTCGAATTCCAATAGTCGGCAGAGACGACGATGGAGAAGTCTTCAGCAGTGCTTTCCCTGGTCAGTTTTGCATCACCGACAAGCCCCACGCGATTGGTATTCAGCAAGGGGAGAGGTGCCGGAGGTATCACCCCGGTATTGGGCTGTGCGCCGAAGATGGCTCCCTGGTCATAGCTATAGCCGTCAGTGCTGCTGCTGGCTCCTATGCCCGAGTTGTTGTGGGACTCAAGGATGGAAAGCAGGAAATAGTCGTTGCTACCGCCGCCCCAGCCCCAGTTGACGTGGAAATAGTCGTCGCCGCCATAGCCGTCGATGATGAAGGAATGACCGCCGCCGCTCGACTGGCCGGCATAAAGGACAGGACGACGGGCTTTCAGTTCGTCGTAGACCATCTGGTTCCATTCTGCCAGACGGTAGTTGACACGGTTTTTAAAGCACGTCGCCGCATCATAGTCCAGATATGACAGCAAAGCATTGGGGACATTACTGCTGGCCGCACTGCTGCTTTTTGACGAATAGTTCATGCGTAAGGTTGTTCCGCACATCAGCATCAGTTCGGCCACAGCCTGCCGTTGCCGGTCAGTCTCTTCACCCGTATATTTGGGCAACATGTTTTCCCAGTCTATCGGCGTTCCGGCAGGAATGGCAGGCAGTTTGAATCCCTTTTCCTTGGAAGTATAGCCAGGTATCTCGGCTGTCGTCTGACTGGGATACTTCCAATAATACATCAGTTGCGCCATGGCCGTCGCCACACAGCCCGTCACAGAATGTTTGTCATCCTCGTCAATAGGACACAAAAGGTTGTAAGGATCGCCTTGGTTCCATTCCGATTCCAGCAACGGGAAGATTTCGTCGCCGCTGACCACCTTGCGGGCAGCAGCCTCCGGGTGCCGACTCAGGTATTCCATCTGGTCGTTATAGCCATCCAGCCAAGCTTGCATGTTGGCAGGCATGTGCTGCGGGTCGAAGGTACCGCTGTCGGAATAACCCAGCACGGCGGGGACGCGGTCGTCGGCAGCGGCGATGACGTACCCCTGGCCTTCTCCTACATTAAATATATAGAAGCTGGGGACTGCCACGTCCGGACTTTCCTGGTAATGACTCGTAGCCACCAGTTTGAAATGACCGCCAGCGGAGGATATACTACCGGCACGGTGTGAACCCATGAATGACGCGATTCGATGGATTGCCTCGTCTGGAGTGACCGGTCCGGCCATCAATGCCATGCTGACAAAGAGCATGAGGAGTAATAAATAGTTTTTTTTCATACGTTTATCAGTTTTTTTAGGTTTTTGTATTGTTCTAAAAGATTCAGCAAAGGTACGAATAAATGAGAACAATACAAAACAAAAAACGATTTTATTTTGTATTTCGCTAGTTTATTCGTACCTTTGCCATCAAAATCAACTAAAATCATGAAGTATCTACCAATAGCAATCGCAGCCATGCTGTTTATGGGCTGCAATGACAACAACAGGGCTGAGGACCCGCTGGCCGACAGCGGACGTACACAACGCACGGAAACACTGTTGACGAACTTAAAGCAACTTGGCGACAGTAGCGTGTATCTCTTTGGACATCACGACGATACCGTTTACGGCATTGGCTGGGAGGCAGACTACGGCAACGACTCTACCATCCACCAGCGCAGCGATGTCAAGAGCGTCTGCAACGACTACCCTGCCCTGCTGAGTTTTGACCTCGGACATATAGAATTGGGCGACGAGCGCAACCTGGACGGTGTCCCCTTCCAGCGCATTCGCCAGGAAATCATTGCACACTATGACCGTGGGGGCATGGTGACGCTCTCCTGGCATCTGGACAACCCTGTCAGCGGCGGCAGCTCCTGGGTGGCAGACTCCTTGGCTGACATAGAGACGAAAACCGTCGCCGCCATTTTAGAGGGCGGCAAGCAGCATGACGTATTCCTGACATGGCTTGACCGCGTGGCAGACTTCATCAAATCCCTGGAAACCCCATACGGCGTCAGGGTTCCCGTGTTGTTCCGTCCCTGGCACGAGCATACGGGCAACTGGTTCTGGTGGGGGCAGCAGCATTGCACGGCAGATGAGTACAAGGCGCTTTGGAAGCTGACTGCCGAACGGCTGGCAGAGAAAAATGTGGTGAACGTACTCTATGCCTATTCACCCGGCACGGAACCTGATGGCGACGAGACCAAATACATGGAGCGCTACCCTGGTGACGACATCATCGACCTGATGGGGCTGGACTGCTACTGTTTCGCCCCTGAGGCCGACAGCACGCAGATAGCCCAATATGCCGCAACGTTAGACAAGAACTTGGACATGGTGTGCCGCATCGCCAAGCAGCACGGGAAGGCTGCAGCACTGACCGAAACGGGCTATGAGTGCATCAAGACGGACAACTGGTGGACGCAGACGCTGGAACCCGTGCTGGACCGGCATCCCATCAGCTATGTACTGGTTTGGCGCAACGCCCACAACCGCCCCAACCACTACTTTGCGCCCTATCCCGGACAGAAGTCCACGTCCGATTTTATCCGTTTCTATAATGCCAAGCAGTCACTCTTCCTCAGCGACATAAATGGACTGTATCTGGGGCTTTAATGTTTTTTAACTACATTTATAGGGGTGTAATGTGAGATTTTTAATACTTTTGCAAATCTAATTGACAGAGATGACAGACGTCATACTATCCAGCTTTATCAGTCTGTTTGCCCTCTTTGGCAAAGAAGAGCAAGTAGACGAGACACGGGCAAAGGACATGCTCGTCAGTTATTTACGCCATCATTTCGGCATCCGCAACATCGACCTCTACCTTGACTTGTACAGTGACATGCGCGGTGCTTACGAGATGACGGAAGAGCTGAACACACAAGAGACCGTAGCTGCCATTTGCGGCAGTCTGCAAGGTGACATCCGTGCTGCGGAGAAGTCGCTGCTGCTGCTGCGACTGATGGAGTTCTGCGGTGCTCATGAGCAAAAGGACGACACCATGTTCCGCACCATGGCCCAGGAGTTTGGCATCACTGACGACCATTACCAGCATTATCTTGACTTTGTCAATGGACGGCAGACGAAAAAGGTCCAGCTACACAATCCCGAAGGCTTCGATGGAACCCTGAAAACGCTGATAGACCCCTCGACAGGTCTGCTGATATTCACCTATTTAGGCAACGACACCGTCCTGTTGAACGATGTTCCCGTACTGCCCGGTGCCTATCAGGTATGGCAGCAAAGCAGTGTCCTGAAAGGTAGCAGCGGCAAGCCTCTGTACTATTCGACCATCATCAACTCGTATAACGGCAACGACAACGAGAACGACAACCGCCGGGTGGAGTTCTGCGGTCGCAACATCACGTTCAGATTCCCCAACAGCGACAACGGCATGCACAACCTGAGCTTTACGCTGCACAGCGGGGAACTGCTGGCCATCATGGGTGGCTCGGGAACGGGTAAGACCACGCTGCTGTCACTGCTCAACGGCAGTCTGAAGCCTCAGGAAGGCACCATCACCATCAACGGTCACGACATTGCCGAGCCACAGGCCAAGGACCTGATCGGCTATGTGCCACAGGACGACTTGCTGATTGAGGAGCTGACCGTGTACCAGAACCTTTGGTATACGGCCAAATTATGCTTCGAAGGCATGTCGAAGGAAGAGATTGACCGCCGCGTGCTGCACACGCTGAAAGACCTCGGTCTGGATGCTGCCAAAGACCTCAAGGTGGGTTCTGCCATCAACAAATACATCTCCGGCGGACAACGCAAGCGACTGAACATTGCCCTGGAACTTATCCGCGAACCGGCTGTGCTCTTCCTGGACGAACCCACGTCAGGACTGTCGTCGGCAGACACGGAGAAGGTGATTCTGCTACTCAAGGAGCAGACGCAGAAGGGCAAGCTCATCATCGTCAACATCCACCAGCCTTCCAGCGACGTCTATAAGCTGTTTGACCGGCTCTGGCTGCTTGACAGAGGCGGATACCCCGTCTTCGACGGCAACCCCATCGACGCTATCACCTACTTTAAGGAAGCTGCGCATTATGCTGACGCTGAGACCAGTGCATGTCCGACGTGCGGCAACGTCAATCCGGAGATTGTGCTGAACATCATCGACGAGAAAGCCCTCACCAATACCGGCGAGCCTTCGGACGAACGCAAGATGACGCCGCAGGACTGGCACGAACTTTACCTGGAAAACAGACCTGAGATGGCTGAGCCTGCCGTCAGTGACGTCCCCCGCTCCGACCAGTTGAAGCCCAGTGCCTTGAAGCAGTTCTTCCTGTTCTTCCGTCGTAACGTCCGGACAAAGATTACCAATGTGCAGTACCTGTGCATCACCTTGCTCATGGCTCCCCTGCTGGCTGTCATCTGTGCCTTGCTTACACGCTATGCACCGCCCGAGGGTTATAGCGTCATGAACAACAAGAACCTGGTGAGCTACTTCTTCATGGCTGTCATCGTGGCCACGTTCAGCGGCATGAGCGGCAGCGCCGAGGAAATCATCAAGGACCGCGCCCTGCTGAAGCGAGAGCGCTACCTGAATCTGTCATACGGCAGCTATATCTGGTCGAAGATAGCCTATATGGCCTTGGTATCGCTGATACAAACCATGCTGTTCATCGTCATCGGCAACAGCATCATGGGTGTCCACGGACTCTTCGGAACCTGGTGGCTCATCCTGTTTATGACAGCCCTGTTGGCCAGTCTGACAGGTTTGCTGCTCTCCCAATGCCTGAACTCCGTGGTAGCTATCTACATCAGCATTCCCGTGCTGCTCATTCCGCAGATACTGCTGTGCGGACTGGTGGTCAGCTTCTCTGACCTCACGCCCAAGAGCACGACGGGCAATGTGCCGCTGATTGGCGACCTGATACCTTCACGGTGGTCGTACGAGGCACTGGCTGTCACGTCGTTCACTGACAACGCCTACGAGGTCAGACAGTTTGAGACCGACAAGCAGAAGTACGAAAACCAGTTCTATAACATCGGCTTCCTTGACGAACTGCAGTCGCAGTTAGAGACCATGAAGGACGAACAGCGCCGCGGCAAAGAGGTGAAAGCCTCGCACATGGAGGTCATCAAGACCAATCTTCCCGTATTGACGGCCTACTGCGGCATGAAACCCTATCAGGGTGACGAGTCCTACGAGTCGCTGTACAAGTATCTGAAAGAGGCCGAGAACATCCTGATCAAGCGCTGTAACGATGTGACGCTCAAGGCCGATGCCCAGACAGCCTCGTTCATCCGTCAGAACGGAAAAGACGCGCTGTTAGAGCTGAAGCGCGACAACTACAACCTCAAGTTGGAGGACTGTGTCATCGGTGCCGACCAACAGCGGATGCTTGACGTCGTCGACAACTACATCGTGCCACGCACGGGTACCATCTTCCTGACGCCACAAAGCCGTTGCGGACGCGCCCCGTTCTACAGCAGCGAGAAAATCATCGGTTCGTGGCACGTCAAGACGCTGTGGTTCAACATGGCAGTTCTGCTGCTGATGAGCATCATCGTGACCATCATGCTGCTGACGGACTATCCGGGAAGACGGTTGAGGAATTAAAAAATTGAAGAATTGAAGAATTGAAGAATTGAAGAATTGAAGAATTGAAACAATATATTAGCTTGCATAAACATTATTAATTAATAACTAATTCTTTTACACAACATGAAGAAATTATCGTATTTAGCTATCGCATTCGTAGCAGTTGCCTTTGCTGCCTGCGGAGGTCAGAAGAATGCACAGACAACTGATGAGGCTGACAGCCTGAAGAGTTTTGAACAGAAGCAGATTGAGGCCAGCATCAAGATGCACTTCGACAGTATCGCTTCTGAAATCGGAAAGCTCCAGCAGCCCGCATTCATCAAGAGCACCGCTGACGGCGGCGTGACGCTGACCAAGGAAGAGAAGCAGGTAAAGCCTGACTATCTGCTGGCTGCCGCCGCTGCCGAGGAAGCCGCTACACTGGCAGAGAAGTACCGCATGCTGAGCGCACTGACCGTCGACAAGAAGATTGCCGAGCTCTACGAAATGCCTATCGAGGACTATGACAAGTCTATTGCCAAGCTTGTTGCCGATGTCAACGACCCGTCGTTCAAGGACATCGAGGACACTGGCACCATCTACGAAACGACCAGCAAGCTCTACGACGAGATGGAGAAGAACGGCCGCATCAACTACTTCTGGCAGCTGGCTGCCGCATCACTGGTCGAGGAGCTCTTCGTAGCCAACCAGAATTCCGACAAGTTCCTGAGCGTCTTCGACGACGAGGCTGCCGCCAACGTCACATTCCGCGTGGTGCTGATCCTGGACGCCATCAATCGTTTGGCACAGTATGACCCCGAGATCAAGCCCGTGGCTGAAGCCATGGCTCCGCTGGATGTCCTCAACGCTACTACTGTGGACGAGCTGAAGGCTCAGCTGGCCGAGGCTAAGGACAAGATTGAAGCCGCCCGTAGCGCTTTGATTAAGTAAAAACGTCAACGTTAATCCAAACGATGACTGCCGTCCGTATGAAAAAACTGACGATGTTTGCTGTGCTGATGTGCTGCCTGGTTGGCGGTGCATCAGCTCAACAGCAAATTGTGTTTACCCCACAATGGACGGCACAGGCTCAGTTTGTTGGATTCTATGTGGCAGAAGCCAAGGGATTCTACCGCAATGCTGGTGTGAATGTCCGCATCCAGCACCCGTCGCCCTCCAATCCCTGCATCAACCAGCTCAAGGAGGGTACAAGTCAGCTCATCACTTTGCAGCTGATGACTGCCATGAAGACCATCAACGAGGGAACGCCCATCATCAACGTGATGCAGGTGCTGCAGAACAATTCACAGATGATTGTGTCCCACAAGCCGCTGAAGAGCATCAAGGACCTGAAGGGCAAGCGTGTGGGCTGTTGGAAGGCAGGCTTCGTAGAACTGCCCTACATCATGAACCGCCATGAGCATCTCAACATCGAGTGGGTTCCCTTCATCTCGCATGTCGACCTCTACATCTCCAAGGCCATCGATGCCACGACAGCCCAGAGTTACAACGAGTTCTTCCAGCTCAAAATGGCAGGACAGCGTTTCCAGGACAGTCAGCTCATCTACCTGAAAGACATCGGCTACAACATTCCTGAGGACGGCGTGTACGTCACCAGGGACTATTACAAGGCCCACAAGACGGAGGTCGACAAGTTTGTCAAAGCCTCCAAGCAGGGCTGGGAGTGGGCTGCCAAACACCCCCAAGAGGCGCTCGACATCGTCATGGAAGCCTGCAAGAAAAACGGTGTCAACACCAACAGGATTGCCCAGGACTGGATGCTGAAGCAAATCCTGGAACTGACCAAGGACAAGAAGACCGGCAAGATAACCTTCCGCCTCGATCCTGACGCACTGGCGCTGGCTAACCGTCTGATGCTGAGTAATGACTATCTGCATCACGCCATCACCTATTCACAAATCACAAAACCATGAAATTGCCCAGCATATTCAGACCAAAGCACTCCATAGCAGGACGACTGACACTGCGCGTGACAGTCACCATCCTCTTGGTCTTTGCTGTTATCTCGGCGGTGATTGCCGCCGTGGTCTGGTTTGTGGGAATTTACATGGGCGTACTCTATTACGAAGGTGCGCTGAAGACATCGAACGAGCGCATCACCAACGTATTTACTTCGGTTGAGACAGCCATCATCAACAATGTGCCCGATGTGGAGAGAAACCTCCAGCACCCCGATGACCTGTATGCCATCACTGAACGCATACTGAAACTCAATCCCAATATCACGGGTTCGGCCATTGCCTTCGAACCCAACTACTACAAAGAGAAGGGTATCTGGTATTCACCCTACTCTTACCGCGAGGACTCAGTGACCATCGTCTCAAAGCAACTGGGCAATAAAGATTACGAATACCACTACATGGACTGGTACCAGATTCCCAAACTGCTCGGAAAGCCCTATTGGAGCGAGCCGTATTTTGACACGGGAGGCGGTGAAAAGCCCATGACCACCTATTCATTGCCGCTGTACGACAGCATGGGCAACCTCTACGCCATTATTACCGCTGACGTCTCATTAGACTGGCTTTCAGACATGACACAGCGCATGGACAGTCTTAACAATGTGGACAACACCATGATGAATGACGAGCGTCACGCCTACAGTTTCATCATCAGTCGCGGCGGTACCTATATTACCCACCCCAACAAGAAACGCATCCTCAACGAAACCATCTTCAGCTATTGCATGGAGACGGATACCGAGAAAGACGACTCGCTGGCCTATGAAATGATAGAAGGAAAAGAGGACTATGGCGGTTTCCGCGAAGACGGCCAAGCGAAATTCATGTTCTTTGCCCCTATCAAACACGTTGGATGGTCGATGGCTACCGTTATCCCCACGAAGGAACTTTACCATGCAGGCAACATCTTCAGCGTCACCATCCTCATCCTCATGGCTATCGGCATTGTCGTTGTCTTCTTAGTATGCTATCACACCATCATCCGCATGACCAAGCCGCTGACACGCTTTGCCTATTCTGCCGACGAGATAGCCCAGGGCAAGATTGATGTACCGCTGCCCGTCATCACCACACACGACGAGATGCGCCGATTGCACGACTCGTTCAAGACCATGCAGTTCTCGCTCATGGACCAGATAGAGGAAGTCAAACAAATCAACGAGCAGAAGGGACGCATCGAGAGTGAGCTGATGATTGCCCGCAACATCCAGATGTCCATGCTGCCCAAGACCTTCCCGGCATTCCCCAACCGTGACGATGTCGACATCTACGGCATGCTGACACCAGCCAAGGAAGTGGGCGGCGACCTCTACGATTTCTTCATCCGCGACGAAAAGCTGTACTTCTGCATTGGCGACGTCAGCGGCAAAGGCGTCCCCGCCTCGCTGTTGATGGCTGTCACCAGAAGCCTCTTCCGCAGCGTATCAGTACACAACTCCTCACCGGCATATATCGTCAGCCAGATCAACGACGCCATGGCTGAGACTAACGACACCATGATGTTCGTCACCCTCTTCGTCGGCGTCCTCGACCTGCCCACAGGGCGCCTGCGCTACTGCAATGCAGGTCACTGTGCACCAGTACTCACTGGTGCCGGTGTCGGCTTGCTGAACATCAAGCCCAACCTGCCTTTAGGCATCATGGCTGGCTATAAGTTCGAAGCCCAGGAGTCTATCATTTTCCCAGGCACTACCATCTTCCTATACACCGACGGACTGACCGAGGCCGAGAATGTCGACAAGGAACTGTTTGACGAACAGCGCATGCTCGACGTCTGTCAGAACATCTACGAGCACCAGCTGGCCGACACCACGCCGCCGATTTTCGTTGACACCATGACTGACGCCGTCCACGACTTCGTCAAGGAGGCCGAACAAAGCGACGACCTCACCATGCTGGCCATCCGCTATACCAAAATTAAGGAAGAGACGCGTCTGCACCGCACACTCACCCTCCCCAACGACATCGAAACCATCCCGCAACTCAATCAGTTCATGGACGAGGTGTGCGAGGAGGTCGGCTTCGACATGAGCACCACCATGAGCCTCAACCTGGCCATGGAGGAAGCCGTGGTCAACGTCATGACATACGCCTACCCCGAAGGCACCAAGGGCGAAGTGCGCATCGATGCCGTCGCCAACGACCGCAGGGCCAAATTCATCATCAGCGACAGGGGTGTACCCTTCGACCCCACCGCCAAGGCTGAGGCCGACACCACCCTGTCCGTTGAGGAGCGCCCCATCGGCGGCCTGGGCATCCACCTGGTAAGACAAATTATGGACTCCGTCAACTATGAATACGTCGGCGGCATGAACATACTGACGCTAAGGAAATACTTGAAAAATTAAAAAATTAAATAATTAAACAATATAACTTATAGAAAATGAATATCGACATTAAAGAACTGAACGGCGGTTACACTGCCTCTATCAACGGACGTCTCGACACCCCTGCAGCTGTTAAGGCACAGCAAGACATCGTGCCCCTGCTGGAAAATGCGGACAAGGAGATCACCCTCGACTGTACCAACCTGGAATACATCAGCAGCTCTGGCCTGCGCCTCTTCCTGACGCTGCGCAAGGAGACTGCCTCCAAGGGCGGTAAGGTTATCATTGAGCACATCAACGACGAAATCAAGAAAGTGTTCATGATGACCGGATTCTTTAACCTCTTTGAAATCAGATAGCCCTATCGCTTTCTCATGAACCAGTACAAGCTTGACTTGCATGGAGAGGCACTGCTGGAGGAATATCGACAGCAGATGCCCCTCTACAAGCAGTTGCAACAGGTTGTCATGCAGGAGCTCAACGAACTCATCCGCAAAAGCGGCATCGAATGCAATTCCTCCGAGTCGCGCATCAAGGGCGAAGAGTCGCTGGTGGGCAAGCTGGAGCGCAAAGGTTCCAAGTATGCTACCATCAACGACATCACTGACATCTTCGGCGCTCGCATCATCACCTTCTACAATGAAGACGTCGACCGCATAGCCTCCATGGCTGAGCAACTGTTTGACGTCGACTGGGTCAACTCCGTCGACAAGCGCCAGATGCACCGTTTCGACAGCTTCGGCTACAATTCGCTGCACTACATCTGCCAGCTGCCGCAGGAGCTCTGCGACCGACTGCACACCCCCGAACTCCGCAAGTTGCGCTTCGAGTTGCAGATGCGTACAGCCCTGCAGCACGTGTGGTCTGCCATCCAGCACGACATCGGCTATAAGTCTGAAATCGAGACCCCTGCCGAGTACCACCGCAGCCTCAGCCGCCTGGCAGGCATGCTGGAACTCGCCGACAACGAGTTCAGCCGCATCCGTTCAGCCATCAGCGACTACCGTCGGCGCATGCAGACACTGGTCACCAACGGACAACTGTCAGAAGTGATGCTCGATATCGACACCTTCCGCAGCTACCTCGGTCTGCACCCCTTCGACAAGCTCAACAAGAAGATTGCAGCCATCACGCAGGCCGAACTGCATGCCACCAACCTGCTGCCCTACCTCACCGCGCTCCGCCTGATGGGGCTCAAGACCCTGGCCGACATCGAGCGCATGAAGCAAGACCACAGCGAGGATGCCTACCAGCTGGCACTGTTCCAGTTAGGCAGCACCGACATCGACATCCTGTCCGATGCCGTGGGCCTGCAGAACCTCTGCATCGTCCACATCCTCAAGAGCGGCAACGGCAAGCCCGGACTGGTCCAGTTCCTCAACGTCGTCAACGGCAACACCCCGCAGAACCAGAACCTGGCTGACATGCTCATCCAGCAGGCCCGCCGACTGTCGTTCATGTCCGGCGAAGGCAGCCAGTAAACAACTACCAGCGTCATGAAAGCAATAGGGAGAATAGCCATCGTCGATGCCAACACGCTTGCCGTGCTGGGACTGAAGCAGCTGTTGCAGAGTGCCATTCCCTTTATTGCCATCGACACCTTCGGCACCTTCACCGAACTGGAGGCCAACGCGTCGCACGACTACAACCACTACTTCGTGGCGATGGACATCGTGCTCGCCCATCGTGCCTTTTTTGCACAGCGCAGCAAGAAAACCATCGTGCTCACCCTGTCGTTGGAAGACACCTCGCCGCTGGCAGCCTTCCACACCCTGTGCATCAACCAGCCGGAGCCACAACTGGTGCGCCAGCTGCTGACGCTCGAACAGCATGGTCACCGCGACGGGCGCCATCTGCCACCCGCTAACGCCATGCAGCAGAAGGTGCTCACCGACCGTGAAATCGAAGTCATGACCCTCATCGTCCGTGGCTTCATCAACAAGCAGATAGCCGACCAGCTCTGCATCAGCCTCCCCACCGTCGTCACCCATCGCCGCAACATCATGGAGAAACTTGGCGTGCGTAGCGTCAGTGCCCTCACCATCTACGCTGTCATGCACGGCTATGTGGACATCAACATGATTTAGACATCGTTTTACCATTTATAAATCTATCGCATTATGAAGAAAACATTTTTGACACTTTCTGCAGCCGCAGCACTGTTGCTGTCGAGCTGCATGACAACGGGACTTGGAACCACCACCAATTCCACCAATTCGTCCAGCAGTGTGCTGGGTAGTGTGCTTGGTGCTGTATTGAGCAATGTGCTGTTCGGCGGTCAGTCGGGCATTCTCGGCAACTGGAGCTACTACGCCCCCAGTACTGCCTTCACTACTGAACAGACGCTGACAAAGGCAGGCGGTAACACTGCTGTTACCAACATGAATACGTCGCTGGCAAGCAACTACAACAGCATCGGCATCAACCGCAGCAACACATCCTTCTCGTTCCTTGCCGACAACAAGTTCTCGGCTAAGGTCAACGGCATCCCCTTCAGCGGAACCTACACCTATAATCCCCAGAACGGTGAAATCGCCCTCAAGACTTCTACTGAGACCATCAAAGGCAACGTCACCAAGACCGCGAAAGGTATGGGTCTGATGTTTGATGCTACCCAGATGACCAACATTCTTCAGAAAGAAGGCAAGGTCAGCAACACGGAGGCTGTTCAAGCTGTCAGCAAGCTCGCCAAGAGTGCCAACGGCGCCCGCGTAGGCTTCGAACTGACAAAATAAAAACGCTTAGGCTTATAAGAGGTTTAGAGCCCCTTCGAAGGGGCTCTAAATATTTCTGACCATCAGTATTTTACTATTAAGGATATGGCAAAGGAACAATTAACGGTAAAACACTATCTGAAGACGTTGGAGGACACTGTCCGCCAACAATGGGATCAGAAAGCGCTGTGTGACTACGAAGGTGACGCATTTACGTATGCTGATGTGGCAACAAGCATTGAACAGTTTCGGCTATTCCTGACGGCATCTGGTATTACCAAGCGCAGCAAGATAGCCATCTGTGCGCGGAACTGTGCCCGTTGGGGCATGACGTTTTGGGACGTCAATGTCAACGAGTGTGTGGCAGTGCCGCTGCTGGCCGATTTCCACCCAAACAGCATCTCTACCTTCACGCACCACTCTGACAGCGTGCTGATCTTCACCGACAAGGAGATATGGGACAAGCTGAATCCCGGGCAGATGCCCAACCTCAGGGCTGCCATCAATGTGAAAGACCGCTCGATGCTCTGGCACCGCGACGAGCAGGTGGCCGAGGCCTGGGAGAACCGTGAGAAGGCTTTCGCACAGAAATATCCCACAGGTTTACCGAAGGAACAGGTTTCCTACCCTTCGGACAATATGGACAAGCTGGCCATCATCAATTACACCTCTGGAACGACCGGTAACCCTAAGGGCGTCATGCTGACCTACGGCGCCATTTCAGACACCGACGCGTTCAGCAACAGCCATTTCCCCAACCAGCCTGGCGAAACCATTGTCTCAATGCTTCCCATGGCTCACATGTACGGCCTTGGCATCGAGTTCATCCATCCTAACGTCGACGGTGTGACGGTGTGGTTCCTTGGCAAGACGCCCTCGCCGTCGAGACTGCTGAAAGCCATGCAGGACGTGAAGCCCTATATGGTGGTCACAGTGCCATTGGTGATGGAAAAGGTGTATGCCAATTCCATCAAGCCTGCCCTCGACAAGATGAAATGGCTAACGGCCATTCCCCAGACCCGCAAGGCCATTTACAAGATAGTGCGCAAGAAGGTGCTATCAGCCTTTGGCGGTCAGGTGCGCGGCTTCATCATGGGTGGTGCGGCACTGAAAGCCGAGGTTGAGGAATGTTTCACCAAGATACGCCTGCCTTATACCGTGGGCTATGGCATGACGGAAGCCTGCCCGCTGCTGGGTTGGGAATGGTGTACGGAGTACGTGCCTGGTTCCTGTGGCAAGCCCGTCCACGACCTTCGCATCAAATCTGACGACCCAAGGAACGTTCCGGGGGAGATACAGGTACGTGGCAACAATATCACCATCGGCTATTACAAGAATCCTGAAGCCAATGCTGCCGCATTTACCGATGACGGCTGGTTCCGCACAGGCGACTTAGGGCTGTTGGACGAGAACAACAACATCTTCATCCGCGGGCGCATCAAGACCATGATCCTGAACTCTTCCGGCCAGAACATCTACCCCGAAGAGATCGAGGCCGTGCTGTCAGGCTGCCCATACGTGAACGAATCGCTGGTCGTGGAGCGTAAAGGGAGGCTGGTCGCCCTGGTGTATCCTGAGATACCCGACGATCTGAACATGGATAAGCGGTCGGAGATTCCCGAACTCATCCGCACCACCGCCAACAAGTCACTGCCTGTCTACAGCAAGATCAACGAAGTGGAACTTGTTGACGAGCCTTTTGAAAAGACGCCGAAGATGAGCATCAAGCGTTATTTGTATAAATAACCGCAACCAGAGGGTTTTAGTGATTTCTGAATTCCAATGGCGTCATACCGAAATGGTCTTTCACGTATTTGCCAAAGAAAGAGGTATTGGGAACATGATAGTCGATTTTGGATTAATTTTGCAGTTCAGAAGAATTGAAGAATTGAAGAATTGAAGTTATATGAAAAAGGTGTTTTTGATGCTGCTGTCAGTGATATTACTGTGCAGCTGTGGAGGGAAAAAGGAGCAGAACGTTAAAGCTCCTGTGAGAGTGAAGACACAGTTAGTGTCGCCCGGTATGGTGGATAATGCTCAGACGTATGTGGGTATTGTAGAAGAACGCGAGGCGACGGCGGTGAGTTTCACGGGCATGGGCGTTGTGAAACGCATGCCGGTGAACGAGGGTCAGGCTGTCGGCAAAGGGCAGTTGATAGCAGAGATGGACGACACGCAGGCCCGCAACGTATTGAGCGGTGCAGAGGCACAGATGGCGCAAGCCAACGATGCACTGGAGCGCTACAAGATGCTGCACGACAACGGATCGCTGCCTGAGGCAACGTGGGTGGAGATACAGAGTAAGGTGGCTCAGGCTAAATCACAATTAGAGGTGGCTCGGAAGAATGTGAATGATTGCAGGCTGACGGCGCCGGTCAGCGGTATCGTCGGCAAGAAACTGATAGGCATCGGTGAAACAGCCTTACCGTCACAGGCTGTGGTGAATATCCTTGACATCTCAACAGTCAAGGTGAAAGTGGCTGTTCCTGAAGCTGAAATCGGCGGCATCAACGCCAATACGCCAACGAGTATTCTGGTAGAAGCCATCAATGGTCGTTATCAGGGTGGCCGGATAGAGAAGGGTGTGCAGGCCGATGCCCTCACACATACTTACGATATAAGGATTCATGTGGCAAATGGCGACCGGAAACTGCTACCGGGAATGGTGGCCAATGTCCGTTTCATTTCAGAGGGTTCACAGGCTATCGGTAGCAAGATGATTCCTGTGACGGCAGTACAAAAGACGACGGCGAGCACCAGTCGTCAGTCTGATGGCAGCCTGTTTGTGTGGACTGTTGACAAGGACAACATGGCGCATCGCGCTATCGTGACGATAGGTCAGACACAGGGCAATTATGTAAACGTCATCGACGGTCTGAGCATCGGCGACCGTATTGTCACAGAAGGGTATCAGAAACTGAGCGAAAACTCCAAGGTGGTGTTTTAAGTGAAAAGTGAAGAGTGAAGAGTGAAAAATTTGCTACCGCATTACGTAACTCGTTATGGGAAATAAAATGAACTGGCTCCGATGGCCTTTGGAGCATTACTCGATATCATTGCTCATCGTAGGCATCCTGTTTGTGATGGGCATCTACGGCATGTATATCATGCCGAAGGACGAATTTCCACATGCTACAATCCGTCAAGGTGTAGTAGTGGCGGTGTATCCTGGTGCCACATCAGAAGAGGTGGAGCAGCAAGTGGCTCGTCCGCTGGAGCGTTACCTCTTTACCTATGGTGAGGTAAACCGGAAGAAGACCACTACACAGTCGCAGAACGGCATGTGTATCGTGATGTTGAAACTGAACGACGACGTGAACAACAAGGACGAGGTATGGTCGAAAATCAAACACGGACTGAACGGCTTTAAGGCGCAGTTGCCCAGCGGCGTGCTGGCCATCGTGGTGAACGACGACTTCGGCAACACCTCGGCGCTGCTCATCGCCATCGAGAGCGACCAGCGCAGCTATCGTGAACTGAAGCAATACAGCGACGACCTGAGCGACCGCTTGCGCCGCATCCCGTCGGTAGCCAACGTCAAAATGTTTGGTGAACAGAAAGAACAGATCAGTCTCTATATTGACCGTCAGCGACTGCAGGCCTACGGCATAGGGCAGCAGATGCTCTTCTCACGTCTGCAGGCTCAGGGCATCACCACCATGAGTGGCTCCATCAGCGACGACGACCAGCAAGTGCCTATCCATGTAGAGGCTCAGGAGAACTCTGAAGAGGAGATTGCCAACCAGATTATCTTCAGCGACCCTGCAACGGGTAAGGTGGCACGTGTTCGTGACGTGGCCCGTGTAGTGCGCGAATATGAGCCCATGTCGAGTCATATCGAACAGGACGGTCACCCGTGTGTGCTGCTATCGATGGAAATGACACCAGGCAATAACGTGGTGCAATATGGTGAAGAGGTAGACCGTGTACTGAACGACTTCCGTCAGAACGAACTCCCTGAGGATGTGAACGTGACCCGCATTGCCGATAAGCCCAAGGTGGTAGCCACGAGTGTGAGCGACTTCCTGCGCGACTTGCTGATATCGATGCTTATCATTATCCTGGTCATGATGGTGCTGTTCCCCATCCGTTCGGCCATCGTGGCGGCTATTACCATCCCGTTGAGCACATTCGTCAGCGTAGCAGTGATGTATATGATGGGCATCGAACTGAACATCGTGACGCTGGCGGCACTGATTGTGGTTTTAGGAATGATTGTCGACAACTCGATTGTGGTCATTGACGGCTATCTGGAATACTTAGGCAAAGGCTTCAAACCATACGATGCCGCCATTGAATCGGCGCGTCAGTACTTCATGCCGATGCTGCTGGCCACCATCTGTATCTGTGCCATTTTCTATCCTTTCCTCATTACGATGAAGGGCATGTTCCACGACTGTTTAGAGGACTTCCCCGTGACGATTACCATCAACCTCATGGTGTCGCTGGTGCTGGCGGTCACGGTGATTCCGTTCTTGGAGACGCGTATCATCAAACCTGACAAGGTGAGTACCGATGGAAACAAAATTACCAAATGGGTGCAGCGTACCTACGATAAGGTATTAGACTGGACCTTTGCGCATCCTTGGATGACTATCGGTGGTGGAATCGCCGTCATTCTGCTGTCGACACTCATTGCCCCCACGCTGAAGATTCGCCTGTTCCCCTACGCCGACCGCGACCAGTTTGCCGTAGAGATATTCCTGCCCGACGGCAAGGGAATGGCAGAGACACGTGTAGTGGCAGATTCAGTCCGCCACGTCCTTGAAAAAGACGAGCGCATCAAGAGTATCACAGGCTTCATCGGCTGTTCATCGCCTCGATTTATGGATGCATACGCCCCACAGATGGCAGGCGACAACTATGCGCAGTTCATTGTGAATACCAAGAGCGACAAAGCCACACTCGAACTGTTGACTCAGTACCAGCCCCAGTTGAGCGAGGCGTTCCCCAATGCCTACGTGAAGTTCAAGCGCTTGGACTATTTAGAGGTGAACGAACTGGAATATCGCTTCTACGGCGACGACCTCGACTCGCTGCATGTGGTATCTGAACGTTTGATGGAGCGTATGCGAAAGATGCCGGAACTGGAATGGGTGCATACCGACTACTTCCAACCCTACCCCATCATCAATGTCGAACTCGACCCTGTTACATCTGCCCAATTAGGTATTACACGCACTACAGCCCAGTTGGCGCTGAGTGCCACATCAAGCGACCTGCGTGTGGGACAGATATGGGAAGGAAACTATGAACTGCCCATTGTGGTGAAGGACGATACTGACATGACCTTCTCAGACGTGGCGAACCTGGGCATTGCCACACCCATGTCGATGGCTGCTCCAGTGTTCTCGACAGTTCTGCCGTCAAGTAGCAACACCACCGTGCCGCTGCGACAAATTGCCAAAGTGCAGCCCAAGTGGAGCGAGAGCCGTATCATGCATCGCGGCGGCGAACGCTGTATCACCGTGACAGCGCAGTTTGCACAGGGTGTCTATACCGCTCCTGTTGAGAAAGAGATTGCCCGCATCATGAACGAAGAGATAGAACTGCCACAGGGTGTGCTTACTGAGGTGGGGGGCGAGATAGAATACGGCGACGAGGCCCTGCCACAAATCTTCGGCGGCATAGCCATCGCTATGATTATCGTGTTCTTCTTCCTGTTGTTCAACTTCAAGAAGTATGGTGTGACAACCGTCTGTATGGTTGCATTGGCACTGATGATTCCCGGTGCACTGATAGGTCTTGGACTGATGAACCGTGCCTTGGGTCTCACCTCCATCTTCGGACTCATCACGCTGATGGGAATGATTATGCGTAACGAGATTCTCATCTTTGAACACGCCATTTCATTAATTGAAAATGAAAAATTGAAAATGGATAATTCTCAATTGTCAATTAACAATTATCAATTATACAACGAAGTTGTTAAGCAGGCAGCCTACGAGGCAGGCAAACGGCGCATGGTGCCTATCTTCCTGACCACGGCTACCACTGCCGTTGGTGTGGTGCCGATGATTATCGCCCAGAGCTCGTTCTGGATGCCCGTGGGTGTTACCATCTTTGCAGGCGGCATCGGTTCGCTCATCATGGTAGTCACCATGCTCCCCGTCATTTATTGGAAAGTTTCGACTAAGAAGAATTGAAAAATTCTTACACCTAAAGGTATAAGCGAGCAGAGCTCGTAGGAAAAATTGAAGAATTGAAATGAAAAAGATATTAGCAATCATAGTTTGTTCAGTATGCTGCGATTTTGTCGCAGCCCAACAGGCCTACACCTTGGAGCAGATTAAGGACTCTGCCCTCCACAACAACATCGCCATCCGCCATGCACGGCATAGCATCGACGCGGCCAAAGAGCAGCGCAAGGAGGCGTTTACCAAGTATTTCCCCAATGTCAGCGGCACGGGTCTCTGGTTCAATGCCAACCAAGGCATGGCCCAAGCCAGCATTAACCCCTCTGAGATGGTCCCTGCTTCACTGGCATCAACGCTGGCAACCATGTTACCCGCTGAGGCATTGGTGGCCTTGGCTAACCCCATCAGCATTTCGATGATGAAGAACGGCACCATTGGCTCGTTGATGGCTGTGCAACCGGTATTCGCCGGAGGTCAGATTATCAATGGCAACAAGCTCGCCAAAGTTGGCGAGGAGGTCAGTCGCTTGCAGTTGCAACTGTCAGAAAACGAAGTAGAGAAAACTGCTGAGCAATACTTCTGGCAGCTGGCCTCGCTACAGGAGAAGATGAAAACCGTCGATGCCGTCGATACGCTGTTGGCAGATATCCACAAGGATGTTGATGTGGCTGTACGCGCTGGCTTGGCTATGCGCAACGACTTGTTGCAGGTAGAGCTACGCCAGAACGACATAGAGAGTCAGCGGCTGAAGTTGCAAAACGGCATCTCCATCGTTCGTCTCTTGTTGTCGCAATACTGTGGCTTGCGCGACACGTCGTTTACCATCACTTACCAGTCAGATGCCCCATCAACACTTCTGTCTCGTCAGGACCACGACCAAGCACTCTTAGGAACCGCCGAGTATCAGTTGCTGGACAAACAGGTGGAAGCCACTGGTCTTCAAAAGAAGATGGCCGTTGGACAGAATCTTCCATCCGTTGCTGTTGGCGCGGGGTACAACTATCATAATCTGCTGGACAACAATCACACGTTCGGCATGGTGTTTGCCACCGTCAGTGTGCCCATCTCAGACTGGTGGGGCGGCTCTCACACCATCAAGCGCCGCAAGATTGAGCACCAGCAAGCTGTAGAACAATTAGAGGATAATGCCCAACTGCTTCAAATCCGTATGCAAAATGCCTGGAATGGATTAGAAGAGTCCTATCAGCAATTGCTCCTGGCTCAGCGTGGTATTGAACAGGCGAAGGAAAATCTGCGCCTTAATCGCAACTATTACAAAGCTGGTATTTCTAAGATGAGCGACTTACTCGAAGCGCAGATGCTCTACCAGCAGTCGTGCGACAAACAGACTGATGCCTTTGCCAACTACCAGAACAAGTTACTGGAATACCGGCAAGCTACCGGAATGTAATAATCTCCAACTAATAGGTGTGTACGCTCGTACCTTGGGCGGAGGGGAGGTAGTTGATGCCCCACCAACACATCTGCAGCAGGATGAAAGAGACGACGAGCATCCACAGAGCCATCCGCTCGCGGTGACGGGGGAGCTGACGATAGTGGATGTAGACGAGGTAGGCAAGCCAAGTAATGGCAGCCCACGTCTCCTTGGGGTCCCACGACCAGTAGTGTCCCCAGGCCTCCTTTGCCCATAGAGCGCCGAAAAGCATGCCGATGGTGAGGAAGGCGAAACTGACATAGACGAGATCGTCGGCCAATTTCCACCAGGCGATGACGACCGCTACGCCAAGCAGGGAGTATGCGAAGATATAGACAAAGACGTGGGGCGCGAACCACGGACTCTGAAGTGCAGGCACCAGCGTCTTCGTGTTGTAACTGTCAAAGAAGAAGTAGGCAAAGAGGGATGCGAAGACCGAGAGGGCAAAGTATATCCAAAGTGCCTTACGCGTGGCTTTTCTCAATCTTCGCCACAGCACCGTCAGCGTCATAATCACTGCTCCTGCCAGCATCATATAGAAGCCCGCATAGACCAATGGCAGCCACGGGTCGCTCACCAGTTCGAGAATCGAAATCTGACTCTGGGCACCCATCTGCGTGTCGTAGCCGTACTGATAGATTTTCCATCCGTCTACCTCGTAAGGCTTGTTCACATCTACCGTAGTCTCGATGTTCTTGCCCGTCTTTGTCAGTATCTGAATCTCCGAGGCAAAGCGCTTGGGCGAACCATCGTCGTAGGTCTCCATGATAAACTTCTTCAGTTCGATGGCTATCGGCATCTCTTGGATGCCGCCGCCCTGTTCCAAAGCACGCCACTCAGGTTCGCCGATGGCGCAAATCATTTTTACGCGCTGCATGTCGGCATTACCCAGCGTGGCAGTAACGAGGGCCATAAAAAGACCCAAGTGATTCAATAGGAAGGCAATGTCATTGACCATTGACCATTCTTGCACCTGAAGGTACAAGCGAGCGGAGCTCGTAGGACCATTGACCATTTTCTTCAGCCGTCGAAGGATAATGACACCCAGAATCACCGCTATATAGACGTAAATCAGCACGAACGGCCAGAACGCCAACATATTGTTCAGCCACGTGCCACCAACTTGCTGGCGCGTCAGTCCCATGATAATCGTCAGCGCCACGGCATACACCATTGCCGGTATCGCCGCCTGATACGTGCCAACGAACTGGAAAGCGTATTTAAGTTGAAAATTGAAAATTGAAAATTGAAAATTTCTCAATATAAATACGAGGGCGATGATTGCCATGAATCCAGCCAATACAATACCGTTGGCAGGCCATGCAAATGCACTCCACACCACAGGACCGACGCTCAGTTGCAGCGCCAGTCCTACAAAGACAAGGCCTCCTCCAATGAGGAAGCCCTCTTTCATAGTCCAGGGTTTAGTCCACATACAATGCCCTGTTATCGGATGTCAAGCAGTTTGTTGAAGCCAGTTAACTTGAGAATAGCCTGCACTTCGCCCTCAACATGGGTCAGTACCACACTACCTCCCTTGGCAGCACTCTCTTTCTTCAACTGTAGCAGACCGCGAAGGCCCAGACTGCAGATATATTCCAACTTGGCACAATCAAGTTCAATACTCTTGTGGGCATTGGCCATCAGGGGTTTCATGTCTTCCAGAAACTGTGTGGCCTCGGCTGTGTCAATCCAGCCGCTAAGGATTCCAAGATAGGAACCGTTTTGTTCTTTAATCTCGATATTCATAATTATTTCATTTTTTAATTTTTACATTTTACTGCAGTGGCGTTAACGGATAGATAATGTTGACAATGAGGATATTGGCAGCAAGGATGATAAGGTTCATCAGCAAACCGATGCGCATGAAGTCGCTGAAACGGTAGCCGCCAGGACCATAGACCAGCATGTGAGTTGGCGAACCGATAGGTGTGGCGAAGCTGGAGCTGACACTGACCATCAGAGCGATGAGGAAGGGATAAGGCTCATAGCCCAGTTTCTCGGCAGCCTGATACATGATGGGGAAGAACATGGCACCTGCCGCCGTATTGGAGATGAACTCGGTGATGAAGGTACCGACGAAGCAGATGGCTGTCATAACGACGATGGGGTTAGAACCACAGACATCAAGTATGCCGAAGGCAAGGCGCTCGGCAATGCCCGTCTTCTGAATGGCGACACCCAGGACGACGGAGCCAGCAAACACCATCAGAATCTCCCAGTTAATGGCTTTCATGGCCTGATCGACGTTGCAGCACTTAAACAGGAGCATGGCCATTGCTGCCAGGAAAGCACACTGCAACAACGGAATGACATCGAGGGCGGAGAGCACCACCATCAGAATCATAATCGTGGTAGATATGAGCGTCTTCTTGCCGATATTGGGTACCTGAGCAGAGTCAAAGAACTGCAACTGCGAGGTAAGGCTCTCGGTTTGGATATTGACCTTTGACGGACATTCAAGGAGCAGGGTATCACCAGCCTGCAGCACCACCTCACGTGGCGACTGGTCGATACGCTTGCCGCGACGGGCCACAGCCACGAGAACCATGTTGTTGTCGTGCTCAAACGTAGAATGGCTGATCTTTTTGTTTATCAGACTGGACCCGAAGTTGATGTAGGCTGTGCGCAACTGGCGATTCTTGCCCACCTCGTCGAGGGTGAAGATGTGATGGTCGGCATTCACAAAGCCGTGACTCTTCTTCAAGTCAAGTATCTCGTCAATTTGTCCAGCAAAGACCAGACGGTCGCCACCCATCAGCAGCTCGTCATCAGGCACTGGCGATACGATTTCGCGGTTGTCGTAGTGCTTGATTTCAATCAGCGTGCCACCATGGACATCCATCAGTCCGGCGTCTTTAATGGTCTCGCCGATATGGTCGTTGTCTGACGGCACCAGCAACTCGACTGTATAGTCGGAGGTTGATTCGAAAGCAGCTTCCGGTGCATTGCGGTCTGGCAGCAGCTTGCGCATGGCGATGATGGAGAGCACACCGATGAAGAGACAGAACAGACCTGGAATCGTGGTAGCTAACACATTCATCGCCGTGCCAGTCTTTTCGGCATAGAGACCTGAGATAATCAGGTTAGGCGGCGTACCAATCAGCGTACACACACCACCCATGCCTGATGCATAGCTCAATGGTATCAACAATTTCGACGGAGAGACGTTCAGCTTCTTCGACCACATCTTGACGATGCCTACAAAGAGTGCTACCACGGTGGTGTTGCTGAGAAACGAACTGAGGGCAGCCACGGGGAGCATCAGTCGAACGACGGCCTTAGAATAGCTCTTAGGCTGGCCCAAGAGGTGTTTAACAATCCATTGCAGCACGCCAGTATGGGTGAGTCCGGCAACCACAACAAAGAGTACGCCGATGATGACTACCGAGGTGGAACTAAAGCCTGAGAAGGCCTCCTTGGCATTGAGCACACCTGTGACGAAGAGGATGGCAATGGCTCCAAGGAATACGAGGTCGGCACGCAGTTTGGTGAACAACAGTACCGTGAACATCGACAGCACCGTGGCAATGGTAATCCAAGCGTAGAGGTTAAACCCCAAAAAGATGATTTCTTCCATAAGGCATATATTTCTTCAATTCTTCAACTCTTCAATTTTTCAATTCTTCAATTTTTCAACCCTTCAACTCTCCCTTGATTTGTTTCGTCAGCGTAAGTACGTTGTAGCCGTCGGCTGAGCGCTCGTAGTGCATCGTGTCCATGATGGCCTTCACGAGATGTATGCCCAGACCGCCTATCTGGCGTTCGTCTAATGCTGCATCCACATCCACATCTATATGCTGCGTGGGGTCGAAGGGGGTACCATGGTCTTTGATGACCAGCGTCAGTATGCCCTCGGACACCTTTGCCGTCAGTTCCACATGACCTCTGATGCCTTTGGGATAGGCATAGTTAATCACGTTGGCCACCCACTCCTCGATGGCGAGGTTGAGCGTCTTGAAAGTGTCTTCGTCGATATCGTGTTCGCGACATACTGAGAGGAAGAAGCCTCGCATACGGCTCACCTCTGACATCTCGTTTTTCATGATGATGCGCCGAGGTGCCGTTGAATTGTTCTTACACGATGAGCCGTGACGCAGGAAGAGCAACGTCAGGTCGTCACCCTGAACCGTTCCGTCGGCAAACACGTTGACGTGCTGCTTCAGATAGTCTATCACCTCGATGGCCGAGGCCTGCTTGTTCTTTTCCAGATCGTGCAGCAACCGGTTTTCACCAAAGAGTTTCCTGCCACCGTCGGCTGAGATATACATCGCCTCGGTCAGTCCGTCGGTATAGAGCAACAGCGCCGTGTCTTCCGGGAAGCTTATCTGCTGTTCCTCGTAACGGTAGTGGTCCTGAATGCCGATGGGCAGGTTTGTTTCAACATCCAGCAACTGGCACTGCCCGTCGGCGGTTATCAGTGCAGGGGCATTGTGAGCGGCATTGCAATAGGTAAGGTGGTGGGTACGCAGGTCGAGCACACCCACGAAGGCCGTTACGAATATCAACGATTCGTTGGCCGATGCTATGGCTTGGTTCATCTGGCGCATAATGTTGGCTGCACTCTGATAGTTGCCTGCCAAATTGCGGAAGAGGGTACGAGTGACAGCCATATAGAGCGATGCCGGTACGCCCTTTCCGGCAACGTCGCCGATGATGAAGAAGAGTTCGTCGCCTTCGATGATGAAGTCATACAAATCGCCGCCAACCTCCTTGGCTGGGGTCATCGAGGCAAAGAGATCCAGGTCGTCGCGGTCAGGAAACACCGTGGTCAGCATACCCATCTGTATGTCGTGGGCAATGATGAGCTCGCTCTGTAGTCGTTCCTTGCTGGCGGTAGTTGTCTGAAGTTCGCTGATATGCTGTTTCAGAGAGGTCTGCATATACTCAAACGCGTTGCGCAATTGCAGCAGTTCGTCCTCTGAGTGAATCTTCGGCAACGGGGTGTCAAGATTGCCGTCGGCGATGTTCACTGCCGACTCGGCAAACTGGCGCAGGGGGCTTGACATCTGGTAGATGGCCCAAGTGCAGAACACAAACAGCGACGCCAGTCCGACGATGAACACGATGGTGCCGTATTTCACTATCTGATGTGTCAGCGGCAGTGTCATGCTATCGCCTGTGAAATGGAAGAACAATATGACAGCCGCCAAGAAAACCGCTGCCGCAATGCCCATGATACGGAAACTCAGTCTTGCAGCAAACGACTTCCTATATGCGAGGTCGTAGTTGTATTCAAAATTCGGTTCTTCTACCACTTTGTTATTCGTATTTGGGGGGCTAATATACGAAAAAAAAACTAAAGTACCAAATTTTGGAGCGTAAATTATCCCATCACCACATCGAGTACCATCATCAGGACGAAGCCGACGGCAAAGCCAATGGTGCTGAGATTGCTGTGCTGACCATTGGAGGCTTCGGGGATGAGTTCTTCGACCACCACATAGAACATGGCGCCGGCGGCGAAGGCCAGCATGTAAGGGAGGACGGGCATGAGCAGCGAAGCCAACAACAAGACTGCGATGGCTCCGACGGGTTCCACAGCTCCGCTCAGCGAACCAATGACAAACGAGCGCCAACGGCTGTTGCCTGCAGCCCGCATCGGCATGGAAATGATGGCTCCTTCGGGGACGTTCTGAATGGCAATACCCAACGATACGGCAACGGCACTGGCAAGTGAAATATTCGTTGCGCCGCTGTCAACTCCAGCAAACACCACGCCGACAGCCATGCCTTCTGGCAGGTTATGGATGGTGACAGCAAGGGCAAGCATCGCGGTCTTCGACAGGTGCGAGCGCATACCCTCAGGCTTGTCTGTTCCGATATGCAGGTGCGGTGTCAGTTCGTCAATCAGCAGCAGGAAGCCCATACCCAACAGGAATCCCACAGCAGCAGGAAGTACCGACCACGCGTTTGCCTCATTATCCATTGAGGCCATTTCTATGGCCGGAATGAGTAGCGACCATACCGATGCCGCCACCATCACGCCCGAGGCAAAACCCAACAGCGATTTCTGAACTCGTGCGGACATCTCGTCCTGCATAAAAAACACAAAGGCCGAGCCGAGCATCGTGCCCAGCAGCGGAATCAGCAGTCCTATAATTAATGTCGTCGTCATCGTGTACATGTTGCGATTTACGAGTGCAAAGGTACGACAAATTATTGAGTTTTGCAATACCTAAATGTTAATTCACAAATCTTCTTAAATCTTTTGGCATATATTGGGATTATTCGGGAATTATGCTTATTTTTGCCAATAGGTTTTTGAATATAACTAGGCTTATGGAAAAATTGAAGATTCTCATGATTGGTGGTACGGGCACGATCAGCAGTGCCATCACCCGACAGCTGGCAGCGAGCGGTCATGAACTGTGGTTGCTGAACCGTGGCACGCGCAAGCAAGAGGTGCCAGGAGGTGTAAAACAGGTGATTGCCGACATCGACGACACGGAAGCCGTGCTCGCCGGTTTGGGCGACGCGCAGTTCGATGCCGTCTGCGAGTTCATCGGCTTCGTGCCTGAGCAGGTGGAGCGCGACATCCGCCTGTTCCGTGGACGCACGCGGCAATACGTCTATATCTCGTCGGCTTCGGCGTATGCGAAGCCAGTGCGCAGTCCGTATATCACCGAGGGTACTGCGCTGGCGAATCCCTATTGGCAATACTCTCGCAACAAGATTGCCTGCGAGGAACTGCTGATGAGGGAGTACCGCGACAACGGATTCCCCGTGACTATTGTGCGCCCCTCGCACACCTACTGCGAGCGCAACGTCCCCGTGAGCATCCACGGTCCGAAAGGCAGTTGGCAGGTACTGAAACGCATGCTGGAGGGCAAGCCCGTGCTGGTGCATGGCGACGGTTCTTCGCTGTGGACGCTGACGTGGAACGAGGACTTTGCTCGCGGCTTCATCGGACTGCTGGGCAATCCGAAGGCTATAGGCGAGGCTTTCCAGATTATGAGTGACGAGCAACTGACGTGGAACCAGATCTATGAGTACGTCGGACAGGCATTGAACGTCACCCCGCAGCTCTATCACGTCGCCTCCGACTTCCTGGCAGCCATCTGCCCAAAGGACTACGACCTGGAGGGCAACCTCATCGGCGACAAGGCGGCAACGGTCATCTTCGACTGCACGAAACTGAAGCGTGCCGTTCCCGGATTCCAGGCCACGACGCGCTTCGACGAGGGTGTTCGCCGTTGTGTCAACTATATGCTCGCGCATCCGGAACTGCAAGTGGAAGAGCCCGAGTTCGACCAGTGGTGCGACAAGGTCATCGAGGCACAAGAACAGGCAAAGAACATGTTCTAGAACATCTTTTGCATCCCAAATGGATAAAAACACTCAACATAGCATACTTTTCGTCTGTCACGGGAACATCTGCCGAAGCCCGATGGCAGAGTTCGTCATGAAGGACTTGGTGAAGAAGGCAGGACAGGAAGACAGCTTCATCATTGAGTCGGCAGCCACCTCGACGGAGGAGATTGGCAACAGCGTCTATCCACCTGCGCGACGGAAACTGGCGGAACACGGCATCGGCTGTGCGGGCAAGACGGCACGGCAGATGAAACGCTCAGACTACGACCGCTACGACCTGCTGATAGGCATGGACTCGTGGAACATCCGCAATATGCGGAACATCTGCGGTGGCGACCCGGAAGGGAAGATAGTGATGCTGATGGACTTCACCCGACGGCCCGGCGACGTAGCTGACCCTTGGTACACGGGCAACTTCGAGGCTACTTGGCGCGATGTATCAGAAGGCTGCCAGGCTCTGTTAGACAGACTTCTGAACAGGCCCGGCAGCAAACGGGAAAATTGCCCTGAATCGTAGTCCTCATTCAGGCCCAATCAAGAAATGGAGCGAAAGAAAGAACCCGATTATCAAGGAAGACAAACAATGACACTACAAGAAGCTATTGAAGCCCGTCACAGTGTAAGGGCAGATTTTGTAATTTCCTACACAAAAAATCATAAAACCATTAAAAAATCACAGCGTTGTAGCTCTAAATTAAACTATTATTAGTATATTTGAATCGTTAAAGTTTAATTTAGAACTGTCATGGAAGATATTTACATGTTAAACATTGACTGTCTTGCTTGTCAGTTCTGATTGATGAGCCATGCAAATCCCTTGGCAGTTCTTTCGTCGGAATGCTGGAAGTGATTGCCTGGATTCCATTCAAGAATGGTGTTGATGCCTTGTGCTGCCAACAGTTCCTGTTGCTTGCGAATACAGTTGCCTACCTGAGCCATTGTAGGATTCTTCGTCTTCTCTTCCTTATCACCAAGGCTGAGATAAACAGAGGTTGCCAAAGGTCTGTTTTTCTCTGCATACTCCATCCATTGAGGATACCAAACGGATGGCGATACGGCTGCGATACCACCGAATAATTTAGTCTGATAACTTGACCATAAAGCAAAGAAGCCTGCCAAAGAGTAGCCGCCAAAC
>JAEEGI010005132.1_pt1 | contig 30315 bp, 26 predicted proteins | sample 8958751 | NCBI WGS metagenome assembly JAEEGI01 (sample SAMN16246545, study PRJNA631951) | gut metagenome | biome: gut microbiome; feature: rumen; material: KS-attached | host: Bos | place: Iran: Karaj | collected 2018-10 | reverse complement strand
GACCTTTAATGCTGTAAGGTGCTTGCCTGAATCAAGCTCCATAGCATGTAAAACATCGTACGTCTGATATGCTAATGACTCAAGTGTTGCTCTGATGAGGTGATATTTATTTACACCACGTGTAAGGCCTGTGATAGCTCCACGCGCATATGGATCCCAATAAGGTGCGCCAAGACCTGTAAATGCAGGTACAACGTAGCAACCGTTTGTATCCTTTACGCGAGTAGCAAAGTACTCTGAATCTGGTGAAGAATCAACAATCTTTAATTCGTCGCGGAGCCACTGGATAGCTGCACCAGCTACATATACAGAACCTTCAAGAGCATATGTAACTTTGCCATCAAGTCCCCAAGCGATAGTTGTAAGAAGATCGTTCTTAGAGAAGATTGGTTTCTCACCTGTGTTCATAAGCATGAAGCAACCTGTACCATAGGTGTTCTTTGCTTCGCCTTCTTTGTAGCAGGTCTGTCCAAAAAGAGCTGCCTGCTGATCACCTGCTGCACCTGCAATGCGGATAGGACCACCAAAGAATTCTGGATCCGTCTCACCATAGATAAAGCTTGAAGGCTTTGCCTCTGGGAGCATACTCTTTGGAATCTCGAGAATCTGGCAAAGCTCATCATCCCACTCAAGAGTATTGATATTGAATAACAATGTACGAGAAGCATTTGAGTAATCTGTAACGTGTACTTTGCCCTTTGTAAGCTTGTATATTAACCAAGAATCTACTGTACCAAAGGCAAGTTCGCCCTTTTCTGCTCTTTCACGAGCGCCTTCAACATTGTCAAGAATCCAACGGATTTTTGTACCAGAGAAATATGGGTCAAATTTAAGACCTGTCTTCTGCTGGAACTTCTCAACTATTCCTGGAATCTTTCCTTTCATCTGCTCAGCAAAGTCTGCTGTACGACGGCACTGCCATACGATTGCGTGTGTAATAGGCTGTCCTGTAGCTCTATCCCATACGATAACCGTCTCACGCTGATTTGTGATACCGATTGCTGCGATGTCGTCTGAAGTAGCACCGATTTTTCTCATAGCCTCACGAGCTACTGAAAGCTGTGTCTGCCAAATTTCATTAGCATCATGCTCTACCCAACCTGGCTGTGGGAAATACTGTGTGAATTCTTTCTGAGCAACTGAGCACATCTCACCTTTCTCGTTAAAAAGAATACATCTGTTACTTGTTGTTCCGGCATCCAGCGCCATTACGTATTTTGCCATTATTTCTCCTCCTTCTTGCCTTTAAGGCATTGGCTATTATTCAGGAGTGGCTAAAAGCGAATGACTTAAAGCTCCCATACCTTCTCATTTGTAGTAGATACGGCGAGCACCCCATTATTAAGTGCATTCATAACATCATCCCTATCCCCAATCAGCCCACCTGCCAAAACAGGAACACGGCTAGCCTGGTTTACTCTTTTAATAATCTTAGGTAAGAGTATACCTGGGAGTATCTCGATGACATCTGGCTGAGTTATTCCGTGTCGGTCTTGTTTCTCAATATTAACAAGAGCCATGCTGTCGATTACGAAATATCTTAGCACTGTATATAAGCCCAACTCCTTTGCCCTTCCAATGAGATTACCCTTAGTGGTGATTATTCCGTCCGCCTGGGTGTTATTCTTGATGAAATCGACTGATATTTCTTTTGAATTATTAAGACCTGTCACCAAGTCTATGTGAACCATGGCAAGCTTACCTGCGGATTTAATGCGTTCCACGATACTTGGAATCGTGCACACGTCTCCGTAAAGAATAAAAATAATTTCGCAGTCAGTACCAATGGCTTTTTCTAATCCCTTATCGTCTTTTATGGCTGCAATCACTGGATTCATTTCCAGTTTTTCAATGAAGTCTCTATGCATTCGGTCTCTCCTTCATTTCTACCGTGTTTGTAAAATTTAGACACAAAAAAAGAACATGCCTAAAGATACAAGAGCTCCAACTCCTGACACAGCCACATTCTCATCTTCTCACGGGCAACTATTTACTTTATGGTTAAATGATACACGACATATGAGTAATTTTCAACATATATTTTTCACAAACTGCTTATATTATATTCACAATTGCCTAATATTGTCATGGTTATATTTTTAACAAGCTGTAAAGATTGTATATTTTAAGCCTTTTAAGTAGTGTTCTGATTATAAGATTTTTACAATTAATAGCAATTACCCTGTCTTTTGGGTATTAAAAAAGCAAGTTTTGATAACAACTATCAAAACTTGCTGATCGTCTTTATTTCTGAACTTCTACAATAGCATTGTATAAATCATCATATTCTTCAAAGGCTGGATACTGTGGATAGTCCTTTTTAATAGCATCAGTTGTTCTAAATAAGAATCCTGCCTTAGAAGCTTCAATCATAGCTAAATCATTAAAGCTATCTCCGCTGGCAATAGTCTCAAAACCGCAGGACTGAAGCGCCTTAACTGTGGTAAGCTTGCTCTTTTCACAGCGCATCTTGTAGCCTGTAATCTCACCATCATCTGAAACTATAAGCTCATTACAGAAAATGGTAGGCATTCCAAGCTTCGCCATAAGTGGTCCTGCAAACTGTGAAAATGTGTCACTAATGATAATAACCTGACCAAAGGCTCTAAGCTTGTCTAAAAACTCTTTTGCCCCTGGCAGTGGATCGATTGTTGCAATTGTATCCTGAATCTCCCTTAATCCAAGTCCGTGCTCCTTAAGAATTCCAATTCGATAATTCATAAGCTTATCGTAATCCGGCTCATCTCTTGTTGTTTTTTTAAGTTCTGGAATTCCTGTTGCCTCCGCAAATGCAATCCATATTTCCGGAACCAATACACCTTCTAGGTCTAAACATGTAACAAACATAATATAATATTCTCCTTTTTGTTTTTCCCCTCATCCGTCAGCTTCGCTGACACCTTCCCCCCTAGGGGAAGGCTTTTAAATTTATGCCAATCTAATAACTGAAATGATTCCGCCGAGAGCCGCTTTTCTCTCGTTGAATTCGTGTTCTGTCATTTCTGAAGTAATGAAACCAACCTCTTCATCTAAATCAAGAGATGCATATTCCACATTGTCAAATTCGTTTTCTATATTAGATTGAAGAGCTGAGGTTCTAACAAAATATCTGAACTTCTCATCAGCAGGATTAGCCAACTGATATTTTTCAGATGTCCAACCAATTTTCACATATTTATTAATGTTCTTAGCCAAGAATACCATATCACCTACAACGGCCGAAGCTGTAGGAAGTGCTCCTGCGCCGGCGCCGTAGTACATTGATTCACCAAGCATATTACCCTTTACCGATACTGCATTCATAACACCAGCTACGTGATAGAGCATATTATCTGGTTTAACCAAATATGGTGCAACCCTACAGGCATATTTATCGCCGACCTTTACACTGCGAGCGATAAGCTTGATGCTTCTGCCCATAGCCTTTGCATATTTAAAATCTGTAGATGATATCTTGCTGATACCCTCTGTAGGAATATCATTGAAATCTACATTTTTTCCAGTAACAAGAGAAGTAAGAATAGCTATTTTTCTGCAGCTATCAAAGCCTTCTACGTCAGCTGTAGGGTCCTTCTCGGCATAGCCCAACGACTGAGCCTCAGCCAAGATCTCCGCATAGTCACTACCAAACTGCTCCATATTTGTAAGCATATAGTTTGTAGTACCATTACAAATAGCATCAATTTCTTCTATGACATCACCAGTCAAGCAGGCAGTCAGGGTTCTAATAATCGGAATACCGCCACCAACGGCAGCTTCAAACACAAAATTCACATTGTGCTTTTCTGCAATCTCCATCAGTTCTGCTCCCTTGTCAGCCACAAGTGCCTTATTGGAGGTAGTAACTGATTTTCCAGCTTCCAACATTGCCTTTACAAAGGTAAATGCAGGCTCAACTCCGCCCATTGTCTCCACAACAATTTTGACATCTTTGTCTTTAACAATTTCCTTGTAATCCTTAACAAAGCATTTCTCATAAGGATCACCAGGGAAATCTCTAAGATCAAGAATATATTTAAGCTCTAAAGGCTCACCAATTCTTGCCGCCAAGATGTCTTTGTTTGTCTCAAGTACCTTTGCTACACCGGAACCAATGGTTCCATAACCCATAATTGCTGCTTTCATCCTGTTGTCACTCCCTTGCTAAAATCTTTACATAATGAACACCATCAACGGCTTCAATAGCACTGACCAAATCAGCAAAATCTCCCGAATCCTCCAGTACGTCCACAGAAATAGTAAGAGTGGCAAAGCCGTTTACAGGAATACTTTGATGTATAGTCAAAATATTCACGTGGAAATGGGCCATTTCATCCAGTACTCTGGACAGAATTCCTGGCTCATCCTCCAGCTGGATGACCATATTAACTGTCTTCCCCTTAGTATCCTCATGGAATGGGAAAATGTCATCCTTGTACTTATAAAATGAGCTACGGCTTATGCCAACCTTTTCTGTAGCCTCCTGAACTGAATCACATTTGCCAGTATCAATAAGCTTTTTGGCGGCAACGACCTTTAGCAATACTTCTGGTACAGCTTTTTCTTTTAAAACAAAATAGGTAGTCTTCTCTGCCATATCTCCTCCACAAGTGTCTTTAGTACAAATACATTTGTACACGCTTCAAAGATAATAACATTAAACACTACCTAAATTCAAGTCCTTTAATATTTAATTTTTAATCATCCGCCACAGCGCCTCGATCAGGACATCCAAGAGACAGCCACTTAAGATATGCATTCATAAATGGTGTGAGTTTTCCATCCAAAACTGCATCGGCATTTCCAGATTCCTCACCTGTGCGTAAATCCTTAACCATTGTGTATGGCTGAAGGACATAAGAACGAATCTGATTGCCCCAGCCGATTTCTGATACCTCGCCACGGATACCGCTAGCCTTTGCTGCATTCTCCTCCTGCTTTAATAGAAGAAGCTTTGTCTTCAGCATCTGCATAGCCTTGTCCTTGTTCTGGAACTGGCTTCGCTCGTTCTGACAGGTTACTACAATTCCTGTTGGGAAGTGAGTAATACGAATAGCCGAGCTGGTCTTATTGATATGCTGGCCACCAGCTCCTGATGAACGATAAGTATCTATTCTGATATCTTCATCACGAATCTCTACATCAACATCCTCTTCAATATCAGGCATAACATCACAGCTGGCAAAGGATGTCTGACGCTTACCCTGAGCATTAAATGGGGAAATACGCACCAGTCGGTGGATACCTTTTTCGGATTTTAGATAACCATAGGCATTATCTCCATTTACCTGGAAAGTAACAGATTTAATTCCTGCCTCATCACCTTCCTGATAATCAAGCTCATCTACTGCAAAGCCCATATCTGAAGCCCAGCGACTATACATTCTATAGAGCATCTGCACCCAATCACAAGCCTCAACACCGCCTGCACCTGAATGTAATGTAACGATAGCGCTATCACTATCATACTCTCCAGAAAGAAGAGTTTTCATACGAAGGGACTCTAAATCGTTTTCAAATTCCTCAATAAGAAGGGCTACAGTATCAACTATCTCCTGGTCCTCTTCCTCATTTCCTAGCTCAATATAATCTTCTATTTCTTTATATAAATCTTCTAGTTTATCTATGACAGCAACGTCATCCTTCATGGATTTCAGCTCTTTCATTTTAGCTGTTGATACTTGCGCATCTGTCCAAAAATCTGGAGCCTCCATTTCGCGTTCTAGCTCTTCTATGCGAGCTTTCTTAGCTGCGACGTCAAAGTGAATCCCTCACTTCCGTCATAGAATTTTTTTGCGACGTAAGTCGCACTTTGAACTGATCTAGTTCTATCACGAAATCACCTCTTTTCATTATTTTGATAACACTTCTAATGCCTTTTGAATCTGATTGTCCAGATCTACGGAGTACGCGTCGTCTTCACCACCCTGGAACTCATACTCAAGCTCGATGTCTGGCTTGATGCCCTTCCCGTGGATGGACTCGCCATTTGGAGTGTAATATGTCTGAGTTGTAAGCTTTAATGCTGAACCATCTGTAAGAGGAATTGTTGACTGTACAATGCCCTTACCAAATGTATTGGTACCGATGATTGTTCCATAGTTAAAGTCTCTGATTGCGCCTGTGAAAATCTCTGCAGCAGAAGCAGTGTTTTCATTAACAAGAACAACGATAGGAATATCCTTAGAGGAACCATCATCTGATAGATAATCTTCACGATGACCTGCCTTATCCATTGTATAAACCACAGTACCCTTTGGAAGAAGATAATCAAGCATCTCCACAACAGAATCAACAAGACCGCCACCGTTATTTCTCATATCAAAGATAACGGATGTCATACCCTGCTTTTCCAAATCCTTGTAAGCCTCAACAAAATCCTTGTATGTGTGCTCAGTAAACTGTGATACTGCAATATAGCCTACATTTCCCTCAAGCATTTGATGCTCAACTGTAGGAGTGGCAATAGCTGCTCTTGTACATACTATTTTAAGCTCCTCAGATTCTCTTAAGATAACAAGCTCAACATCTGTACCAGCTTCTCCACGAATATGCTGTACAAATGTATCCAACCCTTCATCGGTTCCTACAAAGCCATCTGCAGATACAATAATATCGCCAGCTAAGAGCCCTGCCTTTTCTGCTGGTGTATCCTTATAAACCTTTGTGATACTAACTGCACCTGTCTCGGCATTCTTCTGAAGTAGCGCACCGATTCCTGCATAATTGCCTGTCAATGTAGTCATCAGGTCCTCATACTCCTCTGCAGTGTAATACTCGGAATATGGATCATCAAGGCTCTTAACTACACCTTTATATACGCCATTTACAAGTGTATCGTCATCAACATCCTTGTAATAATAAGTCTCGATGATATCGATGATTGTGCTAAATTTCGAATTATCTGCCCCACCCTCCTGAAGCGATTCCAACACTTCTGAAGAAGTCTCATCTGAAAATGAAACCCTAGAGCCGATTACCATAAGTCCAGCTATAAGGGTAATACAGCAGCCCAACACAAGACAAATAAATCCAACTAAAAAGTAAGGCCATTTCTTTGTCTTTTTCTGAGGTTTTTCCTCATAGTAGTAGTTAACAACCCCTGGGTCTACTACCTCTTTTCTTTCATTCTGTTCTTCGTACATTATTATGCCTCCGTTAATATAGTAAGTGCCTCAGCATCCGCCAAGGCACTCAAATTCAATGTTATTAAACTCTGAGATGTTTGTGCAAGGTCACTCTTGAACCAAACCAACCGATTCCAATACCAAGCAGTAATGAAATAGGAACAAGAGTCCTGAAAATGGTTTCAACCGGAATAAAGCTTACCATATTGCTAAGGAAATTGAATTCTGAGCTAGCGTATTCGATAACCTTTTCATATATAAGGAAAAGAAGCACTAGCGGAATAATTGAACCAATAAGTCCAATAAAGATACCCTCAACTACGAATGGCGCTCTAACAAATGCATCCTTTGCACCTATAAGCTTCATAATAGCTATTTCTTCTCTTCTAACAGAAATACCTACCATAACTGTATTACTGATAAGGAAAACAGATACAGCCAAAAGTATTACGACAATAGCCATTGAAACTATTGTAATAGCTTTATTAATATCTGTAAGAGTCTTTGCTGCAACCTCTGACTGATTAACCTGACGGACACCATCCAGTCCCTCCAAAAAGGATACTAATGTAGGCTGCATAGAAACATCATTTAAATAGATTTCATAGTTTGCAGAATTAGCAAGTGGATTGTCATCTGCAAATCCTGCTGCAAGATCAGCATTACCACCAAAATACTCTTCCTGGTAATCTGCCCATGCCTGTTCTGCAGAGATGAAATTAAAATTCTTAACCTCTACACGTTTTTTAATTTCTTTTCCAATTTCATCGATGCGCTGCTGTGAAATACCCTCGTCGAAGAATACTGTAACCGCAACGCCTTCCTCAGCTGTTTTTACCATTGACTGGAAGTTTGTGCCAAGGGAATAGAAAATACCGAAAAGGAAAATACAAGCTGTCATAGTAGCTATTGAAGCAAGGGAGAACATCTTATTTCTCCATACATTCTTCAAACCCTGTCCAAGGTTGTAAATATGTGTACTAATCTTCATAGTCATCACCTCCAACGTCGCTAACTACCACGCCCTTTTTAATGGTGATAACTCGTTTATTCATAGCCCTAACGATTTCCATATTGTGAGTAACAACAACTACTGTAGTACCACGCTGATTAATCTCATCAAGGAGCTTCATAATTTCCCATGTATTGTCATTATCAAGGTTTCCTGTAGGCTCGTCTGCCAAGATAATCTTTGGCTCATTAACCAGGGCTCTTGCTATGGCCACACGCTGCTGCTCTCCACCGGAAAGCTGGCTAGGTTTTGATTTATATTTTGCTGCAAGTCCTACAAGGGATAACATTGTAGGAACCTTTTTCTTGATTTCTCGATTGGAGCACTCCACTACTTTCATAGCAAATGCAACATTTTCATAAACGTTTCTATCTGGCAACAGACGGAAATTCTGGAATACTACGCCAACATTCCTACGATACATAGGAATCTTTTTGTGTGTAACCTTTCTTAGGTCCTGTCCATTAATATAAATTTTGCCTTTTGTAGGCTCCAATTCTTTCAATAACAATCTGATAAGAGTAGACTTACCAGAACCACTATCTCCAACAACAAAAACAAATTCGCCTGGATCAATGTGAATAGTCACGTCCTCAAGTGCAGGCTTCCCTGCCTCATAGGACTTGCTAACATGATCTAATCGTATCAATTTTATACCTCATTTCCAAACTAACTAATCTTAGTACTTCTCACTTTCCATATACTTCATGTATTTTACTACCATTAAAGCAATCTTGAAAGTGATAGCATCTTCAAATACACGCAAATCAAGACCAGTACTCTTTTCAAGCTTATCCAATCGGTATACAAGTGTATTTCTATGAATATATAGCTGACGAGATGTTTCTGATACATTCAGGCTGTTCTCAAAGAACTTGCTGATAGTAGTAAGTGTCTCTTCGTCAAAATCATCTGGAGATTTATTCTCAAAAATCTCTGAAATAAACATCTTGCAAAGTGGAATAGGAAGCTGATAAATAAGACGACCAATTCCAAGCTGTGAATAAGCGATAACGTTCTGATCATTGAAGAAAATTTTGCCAACATCCATGGCCATAGAAGCTTCTTTATAAGAACGAGAAACCTCTTTTATTTCTCCAACCACTGTACCATAAGATACACGAACTTTCTTTGTATCCTTATCGTGGAAAGCATCAATAATAACTGCTGCTATCTTATCTATTTCATTATTAGAGTCGTTCTCTCCCAATTCCTTAACAACAATAATATTTCTTTCATCTACAGCTGTGACGAAATCCTTATTCTTGCCACCAAATACTGAACGAACTCTATCTAACTCATCCCCGTCCTTCTCTGGACCCACCTCTACAATCATAACAACGCGGCGCGCATTGATATCAACATGAAGCTTCTTAGAACGATTATAAATATCTACCAAAAGGAGATTATCCAACAATAAGTTCTTAATGAAGTTATCCTTGTCGAAGCGCTCCTTATAAGCAATCATAAGCTCCTGAATCTGGAATGCCGCAATTTTACCAATAGTAGAAGCCTCCTCACTGTCGCCAACAGCCAAAACTACAAACTCCAACTGCTGATCATCAAATACCTTGAAGAAGTGACAACCTAATGCTACCTGGCTTTCTGCCTCAGAAGCAGCGAACACTGCTACTGCGTCAGAGTACTGAGTAGTATCCCCAAATGTAGCTGCGCACATTACTCCATCAGAATCCATAACTGCCAAATCAATCTTGGTAAGCTGATGAAGTCCCTCTAATGTATTTTGCATAATTTGATTCGAAATCATATCGAATACCTCCTGAGTATATATATGCAATATCAACAATGAAAAAAGCTCTTTTTGCATACAAATTCACATAACCTATGCATATTCTAATATAAATAGACAAAAAATAAAATAGTATTCTTCCTCTTTTTTGTGCAAATTTTCATCTTTTACTAGGAAAAGTGCTTTTCCATACTTCTACAAGTCAAAAAAGGCTTACTATTGTCAGATAATATACAGATATTTCAGATAAATGTATTGCACTTTCAAAGTCAAGCCTTTTCAGCAATTTAACAACTTTTGTTGATTTAGGACAAAACAGATATTCTGAGTAATTGTGGATAACTTTTAAGAAAATTTCACAAATACGGTGGATAAAGTGGATAAGTCGTTAACAAGTCCGATTTTTCGTTGTGATTGTATGAATTTTTGTTGATAAAATGTTACATGCCACACAATAGATTATTATATGTAATTTTAACTATAAACTTCTTTTGTGCAATATTATCTATCAATCCTATTTTTTAGCAATTATTGTTTTCTGACGATTTGAACAGTTATCTGTATATTTCAAAAATACCAAATTCACAAATTAAAAGGCACCACAAATGTGATGCCTTAGTATCAATATTAATTAGAATTAGAAAATTCTTCTGATTGCTAAAATCTTTTTGTAATTTACATTAGAGTATGTAATACCTGTTCTCTTGTTTGAAGCATGAAGAAGTGTACCATTACCAGCATAAATACCTACGTGACCTGAGTAACATACAATATCTCCTGGCTGCATCTCATCATATGAAACACCATAACCAGCACTACGAAGAGCACTAGATGAATGAGGAAGGCTAACTCCAAATGCAGAATAACAACTCATAACAAAACCTGAGCAGTCGGTACCATTAGTAAGTGATGAACCACCGTATACATATGGATTACCAACAAACTGTGATCCGTAAGATACAACAGAACCACCGCCTGAACCAGAAGGAGCTGAATAACTCTTTCCTGATGAACCAGATGAAGAAGATGATTTTGAAGACTTTGAAGCGGCTGCTGTAGCCCTTCTTGCTGCTTCCTGTGCTGCCTTCTTCTCTGCCTCTTCCTTGGCAATACGCGCCTGCTCTGCGGCCTTAGATTCTGCTACTGTAAAATCAGTAGAGATATTAACATAATCTGTGCTGACGTATCCTTCACCTTCGTTACAAGTAACCTTTACCCATCCATTATCTGCATCTGACTCATCGATAACAACAAGATCATCGCCGATAGGAAGTAAATCGATAACTGCTGAATCAGTAGAAGCAGCCTCTCTAACATGAAGAGTAGTAGTAGTAACTGTAGCAAGACGCTTTGATACCTGCTTAGCAAGTTCTTCATCATTCTGAACTACATATTCGCTCTTTACATATCCTGTAACATCACCTGAAGTGATAAGTAACCATGTTCCATCGTCTGCCTCTACAGTATCTGAAACTGTAGCTGCTGAATTATTATAAAGTTTACCAACGTATTCGCTCTCAGCTGATGCTGTCTCACGAATGTATACGTAATTATCTACCTGAGCAATAGCTATATTAGCGTATGGATTGTCTGCTGCAGCAACTGCATCAGCTCCATTATCAGCTAACTGTGTTTCTGCCGAAATGGCTGTAGCATTAGCAAGCATATCATTAACCGTAAGCTGGACACCTGCAAATGCTGTATAACTAGTAGTCTCTAAAACTCCTGTAGCACTAGATAAAGCGCTAACTCCTGAAGTAGCACTAGCCGCATCAGAAGTAAGTGATATAGCAGAAGCAACGACGCAAGCAGCGATGGTATAGCTAACGGCTTTTGTCAATTTTATATTCATTATGTAAGAAATCCTCCAATTTGTTACAACTTTATTACAACTTTTAACATTATATAATCTAGAATTGCTCCTGTCAAGTCCAGACTATCCCTTGTAATTACAAGGAGTTTAAAATATTAACTGTCGTAATAATTTTGAAAAAGCTCTCTAACCTTAATTTTGCAAATACTTTTCTATTGAAGTAATAGCATTTGCTCCATCAGATGTAGCAGTAATAACCTGGCGTAGCTGCTTAGTTCTAACATCCCCCGCAGCATAAATTCCAGGCACTGATGTCTCGCAAGTCTCACCAGCGATGATGTAACCTGCCTCATCCTGTTTTGGCAATCCCTTAATAGAACCTGTGTTAGGAATATTGCCTACTGCAATAAATACCCCATCCAAATCAATTCTCTCAATTTGATTTGTATTTTTGTTTTTAATGTTTATTCCTTCTACCTTATCCTGACCGATTATTTCCTCTACCGTGGAATCGAACAGGATTTGTATCTTATCTGAAGACTTGACCTGCTCCTGAAGAACAACAGCTCCTCTGAACTCATCACGTCTATGAATCAGATAAACCTTTGAACAGAACCTAGCAAGATAAATTGCATCTTCAAGCGCAACATCTCCACCGCCCACAACTGCTACTGTCTTGTCCTTAAAGAAAGCGCCGTCGCAAGTAGCACAATAAGATACGCCTACACCTGAAAGCTCTTCCTCACCTGGACACTCTAATTTCTTATTAGATGCCCCTGTGGCGATAACAACCGTTTTGGTCTCGTAGGTAGCCTTCTTTGTGATTAGCTCTTTAGTAGTGCCCTTATCTTCGATAGAAGTAACTCTGCCTCTGGCAAACTCCACCTGAAGCTTTTCACAATGTGAACGCATAGCACTAGCTAAATCCTCGCCTGAGATACCTGGCATTCCAGGGTAATTATCTATCTCGTATGTGCTAAGAATCTGTCCTCCGCTGAAGGAACTGGTATCTAAGACAAGAATATTTCTTCCTGCTCTCTTGCCGTAGATAGCCGCTGCAAGGCCCGCTGGACCTGCACCTACAACTATAACATCATAAATCATAACTTATTCTCCAAAATCCTAGTTTTTAGTGGCAATAGCCTCTGCCTCTAAAAGAACATCCTTTGGGATTCTGGCAACTTCTATGCACGAACGTGCTGGGAATGGCTCTGGGAAGTATTTTGCGTATACTTCGTTGATAGCTGCAAAATCATCCATGTTCTTGATGAACACAGTAGTCTTTACAACATTAGCCATAGATGTGCCTGCTGCCTCTAAAAGAGCAGACATACTTTTGAATACTCTGTCGGCCTGAGCAGCTGCACCTTCTGGAATCACGCCTGTAGCTGGATCTACAGGGATAATACCTGATGTGTATACCATACCATTGACCTCGATAGCCTGTGAATATGGTCCGATCGCTGCCGGAGCCTTGTCGGTAGAAATGACATTTTTCATACCAATATCCTCCTTTTCTCCCATAACTAGATTAATTATACCATGTAATTTAATCGACGGCACGACGAATTTTGCCATCGTTCAAAGTTATTTTTCTTTCCTTATAAAGACGGCCTATTGCACGCTTAAAGGCTGCTTTTGAAAGGCCTGTCTCTCTCTTGATAACCTCTGGTGAGGCCTTCTCTGAAAATGGAAGTACACCTGCATAGCTATCGATAAGCTCTAAAATAGCCTCAGCATCATCCTCCATCTGAACGTACGCCTTGTCTCTGATTGTAACATCACATTTACCATCTTCCTTGATGCCAGTGATGCGAACCATAATCACATCTCCGATGCGGTATTTAGATACATCCTCGTGACGAGGAATCATTGATGAATATTTGTCCTCTAGAGCAACAAATGTTCCAAAATCATGACCAAACTCGTAAATGCGAGCCTCTACTTCATCACCGACCTGATATGGTGGCTTCTTTGAAAGGAGCTCATAAATGCCTTTCATACTGGCACAAAGTCTTTCACTTTTATCAATGTAGACTCTGACTAAAATCTCATCACCTTCAGAAGGCTGTCTGGTCATTTCTTTAAAAGGAAGGAATAAATCCTTTTCAAGACCCCAGTCTAAAAATGCTCCAACCTTATTAACCTGACTGACAGAAAGGACACCATACTGACCAAGTGTAAGCTTTGGCATATTGGTAGTAGCGATAAGTCTATCCTTTGAATCCTTGTAAACAAAGGCAGTAACCTCATCGCCTATACCTGCTCCCTCAGGAACCTGTTTTTTAGGTAGAAGCACTCTGTCCTCACCATCAGAAAGGTATACTCCGAATTCTACTTTCTTTTCTATTTTAAGCTTTTGTATTTCTCCTAGCTTCATTATTTGTACTCCACAATTGTATAAATTTCATCGTCCTTCTTTAGAACGACCTGGTAACCTTGCTCTAATTCTACCAAATAAACCTGCAACTCATCAAATAATAGTGCAGCCTTCTTGTAATTAACTGTAATGGTAGAAAAATCCTCCCTTGGAAGAAAGCGTCTTGTCACATCTATATAATAAGAATTATTCATGTGACTATTTGTATCTAAATGTATCTCGTTTACTATAAATGTTCCTACCTGTTGGCCTTCTCCATTGTATTTTAACTTACTACGGTTAAAGCTAAACTCTGGTCTATCAGGGTCCTCTGGATATGCCTCAATCATCTTATCTGTAAGACGGGCAGGATGTTGATTCTTAAGATCCATCAGAACCCAAAGAGAATCCGCATAAACCAAAAGCTCTCCATCCTCTGTTTCTATAGTATAAATACGTCGCGCCAGCATGCCTCTAACCTGATATGGATATGTCTTAATGACAATTCTTTCCATGTATTTAGGCATTCTATTGATATGGATATCGTAGGATGTTACAAACCATCCCAGCCCCTGAGGTGCCAGATAGAAAACACCTACACCTACATCATCAGAATGAAAACAGCTGCAATCCTGTAAATAATTTACCAAATCAAAATATGTAAGATTAAGATTAGAATCTACTTCGCTATAGCTTACTCTTGAATTAAACTGATACATAAGAATCCTCGTTTTTAGTTTACGATAAAAAAAATGGACCTAAGCACTAGCTTAAGTCCTATTGGAGCTGGCCCACAAGGATTCGAACCTTGAAATGACGGAGTCAGAGTCCGTTGCCTTACCATTTGGCGATGGGCCATTACTATTCGTTGCGCTGTGTTTTTGTTTCTTTACCGCGTCAACGAATGCTATTATAGGGCATAGATTTAAAAAGTGCAAGTACTTTTTTCAACTTTTTTTAAAATTTTAAAATTTGTCCGTTTAGAATGTCATATTTAATCTCGTCATCCCAGGTAATTACTGCATTTCCGGCGGTTTTGTCTGCGATGATAGTATTTAAATTTTCTACCATTTCTGTTGGTGCAACGGAAGAAATTTTAACTTCAGCCCCAAAATCCGTATTTAAAATTGGAAGATTTTTTTCTCTTAAAACATATTCTATTTTTCCATATCCATTATAGTCAGTTGTAATAGAACACTCTCTTCCATTTTTAGGAGAAAGAATCTGGCAATTTTTAAGGCCTTCCTGAACAGCAGCCTGATACGCGCGCACTAGTCCGCCCGTTCCCAAAAGAACTCCTCCAAAATATCTGGTAACAACCACAACGCAATTATGAATATTCTCTCTAAGAAGAACATCTAACATAGGTCTGCCCGCAGTCTGAGCAGGCTCGCCATCATCATTACACCTTGTAATCTCGTTATTTGTGCCTATTACAAATGCAGAACAATTATGTCTGGCGTCCCAGAATTCTTTTTTCTTTCCATTGATAAATTGTACCGCCTCTTCCTCTGAAGTAACCGGAGCTATATGAGCGATAAATCGAGACTTCTTTTCCTCGATTTCTCCTGTGGCGCCTTTGTAAATAATCCTAAATTCTTTCTCTGACATACTACCTTTGCCCTCTTTTTGATTCTCTTTATTATAAGGGATTATTTTGGTATAATGAAGTCTAAATTTGGAGGTTATTATGAATTACGGAAAAGAAAATGCAGCTAAGCAATCAGCAAAGCTTGCAGGACGAAGCAAACGTAAGCGCCACAGTGCCGGTCTTGCTATAATTCGTATCACATTGATATGTATAGTCTCTGTCATAGTAGCAAGCGGTGTTTTTGCTTACCTCTATGCTAAAAATCTCATCGATCAATTACCAGATGTTTCTACTATAGACATCTCACCAACAGGATATATGAGTAAGGTATACGATTCCGATGGGAATGAAATTGAGACTTTGGCATCTACTGGTGCTAACAGAACCTACGTTACATTGGACCAGATTCCAGAAGATTTACAACACGCATTTGTTGCAATAGAAGATTCTCGTTTTTATGAGCATAACGGAATTGATCCCCAAGGTATTGTAAGAGCAGGTGTTGATGGCATTTTAAGTGGTTTTCATTTTTCACAGGGTGCCAGTACTCTTACCCAACAGTTACTAAAAAACAACTATTTCACCACCTGGACATCTGAGCACACCAAGATGGACAGTATTAATCGAAAGATTCAGGAACAGTACCTGGCAGTACAACTGGAAAAGATTGTTAAAAAATCAGTCATTCTGGAGAACTACCTTAACAGTATCAACCTAGGCCAAAACACATTAGGTGTTCAGTCCGCAGCTGAAAGATACTTTAACAAGCCAGTTTCAGAGCTTACTCTTTCAGAAAGTGCTGTTATAGCTAGTATTACACAAAATCCATCAAAGTATAATCCAATTACTCATCCTGAAGAGAACGCGAAGCGTCGTAAAAAATGTCTTAATCATATGCTTGATCAGGGCTACATTACAAAAACCGAGTACGAAACAGCTCTTGCAGATGATGTGTACGATAGAATTCAGGTTCTAAACACAGAGCTTTCTACTTCTTCTACTTCATATTTTGTAGATGCTCTTACTGATGAAATTGTTGCAGATTTACAGGAAAAGCTCGGCTATTCTGAATCAGAAGCTTACTCATTATTATACTCAGGTGGTCTTTCAATTTACTCTACTCAGGATTCTAATATCCAGAGTATTGTAGAGGAAGAAATTAATAACACTGATAATTACAATAAGCTTGAAAAGGTTTCCTTCTCATATCGACTTACAATTAATAAGGCTGATGGTTCTACAAAGAACTACTCTGATGTAACAATGCTTTCTTATTATCAGGCTAGCAATAAGAACTACAATCTGGAGTTTGATTCTGAGGAAGCAGCTGCAGAAGCAATAGAACAATACAAAGCAGCTGTTATGGAAGAAGGGGATGAAATCGGTGGCGAATCAGTCACCTACACACTTCAGCCTCAGGCAGCTATGACAATCATCAATCACTCTACTGGAGAGGTTGCGGCAATGGTTGGTGGACGCGGAGACAAGACAGCAGCCAAAACACTTAATCGTGCTACTGGTATTACACGTCAGCCAGGTTCAACATTTAAGGTTATAGCCTGCTACGCAGCTGCATTAGATGCCGGAGGAATGACTCTTGCATCTGTTGAAAATGATATGCCTACCACATACCGAGATGGAACATCTCTTAAAAATTACAACAATGCTTATCTTGGCTGGACAAATATTCGTACAGCCATTACCCATTCCATTAATGTAGTTACTGTTGAGGTTATGGGAGACATTGGAACCAGTCTTGGTTTCCAGTACGCGAAGGACCTGGGTATCACTACTCTTACTGATGGTGATAACAACCAAGCTCTTGCACTTGGTGGTATTACAAAGGGTGTTACAAACCTTGATTTGACTACCGCTTATGCAACTATCGCAAACGGCGGAGAATACAATAAACCAATATTCTATACCACAGTTGTTGATCATCAGGGTAATATCATTCTTGATAATAGAGATAATACTTCTGAAAGAATACTTAAACCTACCACAGCTTGGCTTCTTACCAGCGCAATGCAGGATGTTATGACATCAGGTACTGGTAAGGTTGCCAGCTTCGAAGGAATGGCTGTAGCCGGAAAATCCGGTACAACCACGAAGAATCGTGATACTGTATTTGCTGGATTTACTCCATACTATACAGGGGTTATCTGGGGTGGTTATGACGACAATACACCACAGAGCTACACAACTTACTCTAAGGTCATCTGGAAGGCGGTTATGAGCCGAATTCACAAGAATTTAGCCTATAAGAATTTCACTCAGCCTTCGAGTATAGTTACCGCTACAGTATGTAAAAAATCCGGAAAATTAGCAGTTCCTGGAGTATGTGATTGCGATCCAAGAGGTTCACAGGTTTACACCGAATATTTTGAGGAAGGCACTGAGCCTACAGAATACTGTGACAAGCATTATCTTGGTAATGTATGTATTCAGTCACATATGTTTGCAAATTCAGAATGTCCACATTATTCGGGCGTATTTATAATTGGAGCTGGCCCAGGTTCCCAGGATGAACCATATGGCGTTGATCCGGCCACATTCGGACAGTATTGTCCTTACCACGGTGGCGAACAGCTTCCTAACTCAGGTACATTTGGAGGAAGCGCAGGAGGCACAACAGAGACCACTTCAGACGGAGTAAAGATTCAAGTCGTAGGTGGAGATTAATAATAAAATTTATATAAGGCTACGGGAAGGCAGCGCCCATTCATAATTGCCTTCGGCAATGGGGTGCGCCGTGGTAATATAAAAGGACTAGTCAATTTGACTAGTCCTTTTGTATTACATATTAAACTTCAAATATCATATCGCCGTAGCTTGGCATTGGCCATTCTTCCTTATCTACAATCATCTCTAAGGCATCTACCGGACGACGGAGGTTATCCATAGCCTTAACAACTTCCTGATGGTAGAAATTAGCTTTTTCGCAGCTAGAAGCCTTCATAGTGTATGCCTTTTCATTAATCTCTCTAAGTGCAACAAGGGCTTCCTTTGCCTCTCTAAGATAATTAGAAAGCTTGATAAGGAGCTCCTTCTGAGTGCTAACATCCGCCTCTGGGCAAGCATCAGAAATAGTACCTATAGATAATCCAAGCTCTGTAGCATAGCTGATTACAGCTGGAATAATCTGCTTTGAAGCCATATCAATCATTGTGCGGGCCTCGATGTTAATAGATTTGATGTACTGCTCATATTCGATTTCTGCACGAGATTCAAGCTCTACCTTTGAGAATACACCAAACTTTTCGAACATTGAAATTGTAGCATCTGTTGTAAGAGCAGGAATAGCCTCAACAAGTGAATTGATGCTTGGAAGACCTCTCTTCTTGGCTTCTGCAATCCATTCCTCACCGTAACCATTTCCATTAAATACGATACGCTGATGCTCTGTTGCAAGCTTTTTAATCATATCGTGAACAGCAGCATCAAAATCCTTTGCCTTTTCAAGAACATCACAAGCCTCACAAAGAGCCTCTGCCATAATTGTATTTAATACAACATTTGGCTCTCCAACCGAATCCTGTGAGCCAGGCATTCTGAACTCAAACTTATTTCCAGTGAAAGCAAATGGTGATGTACGATTTCTATCAGTAGCATCCTTTCTGAAATCAGGAAGTGTTCTAACACCTGTAGCAAGCTTTTCACCCTTCTTAGATTTTGTAGCTGTACCTGTAGAAATAAGCTGTGTAAGAACGTCCTCAAGCTGCTCTCCAAGATATACAGAGATGATAACTGGTGGTGCCTCATTGCCGCCAAGACGCTGATCGTTACCTACATCAGATGCAGACTCACGAAGGAGATCTGCATGTCTGTCTACTGCCTTTAATACAAGACAGAGAACAAGTAGGAACTGAATATTTTCATGTGGTGACTTTCCTGGCTCAAAAAGATTGATTCCATCATCTGTAACAAGAGACCAGTTATTGTGTTTTCCTGAACCATTAACACCACTAAATGGCTTTTCGTGAAGGAGACACTGGAGCCCGTGGCGATTTGCCACCTTTCTAAGAGTCTCCATAATAATCTGATTATGATCTACTGCAACATTGCACTGTGCATAAATAGGAGCAAGCTCGTGCTGAGCAGGTGCAACCTCATTATGCTGTGTCTTTGATGAAACACCAAGTTTCCAAAGCTCAATATTAACATCACGCATATAAGCCTCGATTCGCTCTGGAATGGCACCAAAGTAATGGTCATCCATCTCCTGTCCCTTTGGAGGCATAGCGCCGAATAATGTACGTCCTGTGTACATTAAATCTTTACGTGCAAGATACATTTCACGGTCAATAAGGAAATATTCCTGCTCTGCACCAACTGAAGGTGTTACACGCTGTGAAGTGGTATTTCCAAATAATCTGAGAAGACGAATAGCCTGCTCTGAAAGAATTTCCATAGAACGAAGAAGTGGTGTCTTCTGATCTAGGGCCTCACCTGTGTATGAGCAGAAGGCTGTAGGAATGCAAAGTGTAGCCCCAGCTGCATCCTGTCTAACAAATGCTGGAGAAGTTGGGTCCCAGGCTGTGTATCCTCTAGCCTCAAATGTGGCACGTAATCCGCCTGATGGGAATGAAGAGGCATCTGGCTCTCCCTTAATTAATTCCTTACCTGAAAAGCTCATAAGAACCTTTCCTGAAGGTAGTGGAGCAGAAATAAACGAATCGTGCTTTTCTGCAGTAATACCTGTAAGTGGTTGGAACCAATGTGTATAGTGGGTAGCCCCTTTTTCGATTGCCCATTCTTTCATCTCATGAGCGATAACATCTGCTGTCTCTAAATCAAGTTCTTTGCCCTCAGAGATAGTCTGCTTAAGCCTCTGGTAGGTTTTCTTTGGAAGACGTTCTTGCATAACAGTGTCGTTAAAAACATTTTCCCCAAAGATGTCCGCCACATTAAAATATTGTTCCATTATGTATGTATCCTTTCACTGAATATATAGAAATAGACAATCAGGAAGAGGTCCAAAGGCCTCGCCGATTGTCTATTCATAAAGCTCATGTAGGAGCTAAATTACAAATTCTTAAGCCTTGCCTACTGAACCGAAAAGTTCCATTTTTTCTTTTACTGTAGCCTTGATAGCGTCTGTACCAGGAGCTAAGAGCTTACGTGGGTCAAATCCCTTGCCCTCAAGATCCTTACCAGCCTCTACATACTTACGTGTAGCATCAGCGAATGAAAGCTGGCACTCTGTGTTAACGTTGATCTTAGAAACGCCAAGCTCGATTGCCTTCTTAATCATATCAGCTGGGATACCTGTACCACCGTGAAGAACGAGTGGCATAGCACCTGTCTTCTGCTGGATAGCATCAAGTGTCTCGAATGAAAGACCAGCCCAGTTCTCTGGGTACTTGCCGTGGATGTTACCAATACCAGCTGCAAGCATATCAACGCCAAGGTCAGCGATTGTCTTGCACTCTTCTGGATCAGCACACTCGCCCATACCTACAACGCCGTCTTCCTCACCACCGATTGAACCAACTTCGCACTCGATAGAAAGGCCAAGACCGTGAGCTACATTAACGAGCTCCTGAGACTTTGCAAGGTTCTCCTCGAATGGATAGTGTGAACCATCGAACATGATAGATGTGAAACCAGCCTTAATGCACTTGTAGCATCCATCATATGTACCGTGATCAAGGTGAAGAGCAACAGGAACTGTAATACCAAGCTCCTCGTCCATAGCCTTAACCATAGCTGCAACTGTCTTGAAACCAGTCATGTACTTACCAGCTCCCTCAGAAACACCAAGAATTACAGGTGAGTTGAGCTCCTGAGCTGTAAGAAGGATAGCCTTTGTCCACTCAAGGTTGTTAATGTTGAACTGACCTACTGCATAGTGGCCTGCTTTTGCCTTATCAAGCATTTCTTTTGCAGAAACTAACATAAAATTATTCCTCCATATTTTCGTATTTGGCTTTTAAACCCTATCTAAACGAAATTTTAGCATAAGCTAAATTTCTATTCAATAGCTATTTCCACCGCGTGGCTCTCATCCTTTATGACAACCACATCATGTTTTCCACCAAACTCTCCGTCAAGAGTCCATGGAACAACATCTGAACTAAGAAATCTGATTTCTTTTGTTTGGAAGGCATAAACCATATCTGATTCAGATATGATTCCTGTCATAAATCCAAGAATCTCATTTAACTCAATCGGATTACGAGGCATTTTAATAAGTGTAACTTCAAAGACACCATCATTTAATCCTATATCTCCACGGATGATTCCCTGGAATCCACCAACAGATTTTGAATTAGTAATCATGCCATAAATAAACTCTTCATATACAACATTACCATCATATTCAACCTGCATTCTAAAGGATGGAATATCTCTAAGCTGTTTTGCCCCTTCTATAATATAAGCTGCATGTCCTAGAATATTTTTCATGTCCTGAGGTGTAGCGTAAGATACTTCTGTAAAAATACCAAATGCAGCCACATATACAAATGAATCTGCATTAAAACGACCTATATCACATGGAAATAGATTATCAGAAACACTTATACGCGCTGCATTTAACATGTTCTTATCTATACCCAGAGAATTTCCAAAATCGTTTGTAGAGCCTGCTGGAATGTATCCAATAGGCTTTCTTTTTTCTGGTGGAAGCTGCATCATACCTGTAACAACTTCATCTAATGTTCCATCACCGCCAGAGCATACAATACGATCAAAATTCTCCGCTTGTTCAATTGTTTGATTTGTGGCATCTCCACCAGACTGTGTAACATGTACACTAACCTGATAGCCTGCCTTAATCATAATATCTAAGATGTCAGCAAGATGTTCTTTTATTTGTCCCTTGCCTGAGCGTGGGTTAACTATAAATAATAATCTCTTTGACATAAATCCCTCTAATTGTTTGCTTATTTTGTAAGGAAATCAGAAAGCTCAGCTACTGCCTTTTCTTCATCATCACCTGCTGCATCAATAACAACTCTAGAACCCGAAGATAATACCAAACTCATCATTCCCATAATGCTCTTTGCATTAACCTTTTTCTCATCCATTTCAAAATAAATAGAGCTTGAGAATCTATTTGCTAGCTGTACTAAATGGGCTATTGGTGTAGCTTCCATTGAATTTGACATCTGAATAGTAACTTCTTTTTGCATGACGTCCTCCTGAATTTCTAATAAAACCTGTAACTGACCTTTTATAATTCTTTCGCAATAGCGGCCAGTTTTTTAAACCTGTGGTTAACTCCTGATTTTCCGATAGGTGGATCCAATAACTGCCCCAAATCAGCCAACGGGGTATCTGGATAAGCAAGCCTAATCTGAGCAATTTCCTGCAGCTGCTGTGGAAGATTTTCTAATCCAATTTTGGTTTGGATTAAATTTATTTCCTCAATCTGCCTAACTGCTGCATTGACAGTCTTCCCTATATTAGCTGTCTCGCAGTTAACCTTGCGGTTGATTGTGCCTCGCACTTCCTTTACAACTCTGATGTTTTCCAGTTCCATAACTGAATGAGGTGCCTCCATAACCCTGAGGATTTCAACAATCTGTGCACCTTCTTTAAGGTATACCACATGCTTTCCATTTCTCTCAACTATTTTTGCCTGAACATCAAAAAAATTCATAACCTTTTGAAGTAATCTGGCCTGAGAGATGGTATTACAAACTATCTCAAAATGGTATCCCTTGTTAGGATCTGAAATAGAGCCTGCTACTAAAAAAGCACCTCTGATGAAAGCTCTCTTGCAACAGATTTGCTGGATGATAATCTCATCTATTAGCTGTCCATCCTCTGAAAGCTTAATCATTTTTTTAGTCTCTAAAAAAACATCGTCGGTAATAGCGATGACATCTTTTCCTATATTACAAGTATTATTTAATAAAGTAAAGACTTTTCTATTTAAATGGTCATCCGAAATATTTTTGATTGAATCTTTCCCTTGTAGAACAAAAATGCCTGCAAGTTCAGCAACCATACAATGTCTGCTCTTCGGAACAACCTGAAAAAGCTCCTCTTTTACATCCCTTGAAAATGACAATTATTTTCCCCTCAAAGCATCTTTTCCGATATCTCGATGCTCAATTTTAAGTCCGTAAGACTCGTCTCCGTTTAATGCCTCAAAAATTTCATTTGCCAAACATACAGAACGATGTTTACCACCTGTACATCCAACAGCGATAACCAGCTGATTCTTTCCTTCGCTAATATAATTAGGAATAAGGAATTTTATAAGGTCTGTAGTTTTTTCCAAAAAGATTTGCGCCTCATCATATTTCAGTACAAAATCCTTAATGGCCTGATCGTTACCTGTAAATGGACGAAGCTCAGTATCATAATATGGATTAGGTAAAAATCTCACATCGAATACAAGATCTGCATCCTCTGGTATACCATATTTGAAACCAAATGAAATGATGGTAACAAAAAGACTTTTGTAATCCACATCATCTACAAAAATCTTTTCAAGCTCTGCCTTAAGCTCCCTTGTAAGAAGATGAGTTGTGTCGATAACATAATCTGCCTCTTCACGTAAAAATCCGATGGACTTTCTTTCTTCTTTGATACCAGCTGCTATTCTCTCTCTACCAGATAATGGATGATTTCTTCTTGTCTCTTTATATCTTTTTATAAGGACATCATCCTCAGCATCAAGAAATAGTATATTAAATGGCTTTTGATCGTTATCAAGTTCTTGCAAAATATCCGGCAAAAGCTTCATCGCTGTGCCATTGCGGACATCAATTCCAACTACAATTTTCTTATCAAAAGAACCATTATCTGCCAATTCCACTACACTCTTAAGTAATTGTACAGGCAAATTATCCACGCAATAATACCCCATATCCTCCAGCATTTTGAATGCTGTATTTTTACCTGCACCGGACATTCCCGTAAGAATTAGTAGCTTCAATTGATGTTCCTCCCGATAATTCTAACTTCTGGAGTAAGGTGTACTCCAAATTTCTCATAAACTATTTTGTCCACATTCTTCATAAGCTGTAATACATCTGAAGCTGTGGCATCTGATTTGTTGATAACAAAGCCGCAATGTTTCTCTGAAACCTGTGCGCCTCCTACAGTATAGCCTCTTAGCCCTGCATCATCAATAAGTTTTCCTGCAAAATATCCTTCAGGACGCTTAAATGTAGAACCTGCACTTGGAAAATTCAGGGGCTGTTTCTCAATACGCTTATCTCTAATATCAGCAATCGTAGCTTTTATCTCATCTACATTGCCTGCTGCAAGCTGAAGCTTTGCAGATATTACAATCCATTCATTTTCCATTAGAGCGGAGTGCCTATATGACAAGTCCAAATCATCAACGTATATCTCTTTTAATTCCCCATTGCCTTCTAAAATGGTTGCACTTACGATAACATCTTTCATCTCCCCACCATAAGCACCTGCATTCATATAGATTGCACCGCCTATAGTACCAGGAATTCCTGATGCAAATTCTAGACCTGTAAGTCCAGCCTCTGCTGCTCTGTTAGCTACAGATGAAAGCATTGCTCCAGCAGCAGCTACTACAGTGTGCGTAGATTCGTCAATTACTATTTCAGACATGGCTTTTCCTAAAGCCACAACAACACCTTCTATTCCATCATCAGAAATCAGCAAATTGCTGCCATTTCCGATTACCATAAATGGTGCATCTATTTCTCTCAGATAAGCAATAAGAGGAACCATCTGATAAATAGATGGCTCCACATAAATATCGGCTGGGCCGCCAATCCTGAAGGTTGTATGAGTCTTCATTGGTTCGTTCATTAAAAACTGAACTTCAGGAAAGCGCTTAATCAGCTCATTATAAATATTTGTTTTCGAAAAACTATTATGCATACTTGATAAATGCCTCGTATCCTAATAATGCTTCGTATAAATCAACCTTTGAAATAATCTCGCAAGGTGCGTGCATTGAAAGAACTGCTACACCTGAATCAATTACCTGCATGTTGTAGTTGCCCATGATGTAAGCGATTGTTCCGCCGCCGCCCTGGTCTACCTTACCAAGCTCGGCTGTCTGCCAGCAAACTCCATCCTTGTCCATAATTGCACGAACTTCTCCAACGTACTCTGCAGAAGCATCGTTTGAACCGCTCTTTCCTCTAGCACCTGTGTACTTGTTGAATACAAGACCACGTCCAAGGTAAGCTGCATTGTTCTTTTCAAATGCTGATGCATAGTTTGGATCAAGAGCTGCTGATACGTCTGACGAAAGAACCTTTGAGTTTGTAAGAGCACGACGTAACTTTAGTTCTGAGTAATCTCCCATAAGGTTGTAAAGCTCTGCAAGTGTGTTCTCGAAGAACTTAGACTGCATACCTGTTGCGCCTACAGAACCGATTTCTTCCTTATCTACAAGAAGAGCACAAGCTGTCTTGTTAAGCTTCTTTGTAGTGTTAAGAAGTGCCATAAATGATGGGTAAGCACAAACTCTATCATCGTGACCGTATCCTAAAATCATAGAACGATCAAAGCCGAAATCACGGGCTGCTCCTGCTGGTACTACTTCGATTTCTGCTGAAATAAAGTCTTCCTCTTCAATATCGTACTTATCCTTGAGAAGCTTGAGGATGTTCTTCTTAACAGATTCCTTTTCCTTCTCACCCTTCTTATCGAAACCTGGGATGCTTCCAACGATAACATTAAGGTCTTCACCTTCCACAACCTTTGCACCCTTTTTATCCATCTGGTCTGCTGCAAGGTGAATGAGAAGATCTGAAATACCAAATACTGGATCACCTGCATCCTCACCAACGTTTAACTTTACAACCGAACCATCCTTCTTTACAAAAACTCCGTGAAGAGCAAGAGGAATAGTTACCCACTGATACTTCTTGATACCACCGTAGTAATGTGTATCAAGGAGAGCCATATCTGTATCCTCATATAAAGGATTCTGCTTTAAGTCCATTCTTGGACTATCGATGTGAGCGCCAAGGATGTTAAGTCCGTTCTCAAGAGCCTCTTCGCCGATGTTAAATACAGCCATCATCTTACCCTTGTTTACAGCATATACCTTGTCTCCAGCCTTAAGCTTTGTATTCTTTGCAATAGCATCCTCGATATTGATATATCCAGCCTTCTCAGCCTTTTCTACGAAGAAATCAATGCATTCTCTTTCTGTCTTGCACTCTGAAAGGAACTTTCTGTAATCCTCTCCAAATGCCATGACCTTTTTCAAATCTTTTTCTGAAGTATACTTACTCCATGCGTTTTTGCGTTCCATTTCTATATAACTCCTAACTCTATAATTTAAATCGCCCGGTCAAAAGACCTTTCTATCTAAGGCAATTTTTAATTACTTATTTGTTTCAATATTGTTCTGAACTCTTCTATAGAGCTCTTCTGCCGCATTATATCCCATCTTCTTCTGGCGATGGTTAACAGCAGCTGCCTCACAGATAATAGCAAGGTTTCGACCTGGTCTGATTGGAAGTGAATGACAAGTAACATCTATTCCCAAGATATTCATGTACTCATCTGTCATGCCAAGACGATCGTATTCCTTTTCCTTGCTCCAATCCTCAAGCTTTATAACAAGGTCGATTCTCTGCTCATCCTTAACAGCCTCAACACCGTAAAGTGATTTTACATCGATAATACCGATACCTCTAAGCTCGATTAAGTACTGTGTGATAGATGGTGCACGACCATAAAGTCTCTCATTATTTGGGCGACGAATCTCAACAACATCATCTGATACTAATCTGTGACCACGTCTGATAAGCTCAAGAGCAGCCTCTGACTTACCAATTCCAGACTCACCAGTGATAAGAAGACCCTCACCGTAAACATCAACCAATACACCGTGAATAGTAGTGTATGGAGCGAAGTCCTTATTCAATGAGAAGATAAGAGCTGACATAAATTCTGATGTAGCACGGTCTGTTCCTAAAATTGGGACATTTGCCTTAACTGCTTCCTTTAACAGAACGTCGCCAGGCTTCTCGCCTCTACAAAAAATAATACAAGGAATATCATACGAAAAAAGCTTAGTGAAGCTTTCTGTTTTTTCTTCATCACTTTTCTTTGATATATAAGCTGCCTCTACATTACCAATTACCTGAATACGGCTTGGCTCAAAATGCTCGTAAAATCCGTGAAGCTGAAGGGCTGGTCTATTGACATCAGCTACAGTAACCTTCGCCTCCTCCAAATTTAATTCTGGTGTGTAGTTTGTAAGATTAAATCTTTCCTGCACAGTAGCTACTGTTACAAATTTATTAGCTGCCATAAAAAATCCCTCCATTTATTTGCTTTATATATGATAGCTTATTTTCTAATTAATTAACAGGGTGAAAGTAATTATACACATTGGATGCCGCCTCCTGATTCATTCCATCTGTAGCCGCCAATTCTTCCAACGTCGCCTCTGCCATCTTATCAGCAGATATAAATTGCTTCATAAGCGCCTTGCGACGCTTTGGACCGATTCCTGAAATATCATCCAGGAAGCTGTGAACCTGCCCCTTACTTCTGAGACTGCGATGATACTCAATGGCAAATCTATGGGCCTCATCCTGTAATCTGGTTATTAGCTTAAAGCCTTCTGAGTGTGTATCTATAGGAAGCTCCTGATCCTTATAATATAAGCCTCTGGTTCTGTGGTGATCATCCTTTACCATTCCTGCGATAGGAATGTGAAGCCCTAGCTCCGCTATTACCTGCTCAGCAATATGAACCTGACCTTTTCCACCATCCATCATAATAATATCCGGAAATTTAGTGAAACTATCTTCGATAACGCCACCATTCTCCTCAAGCTCCTCTAATCCGTGCGAAAAACGTCTTTTAAGGACCTCATACATTGATGCATAATCATTTGGACCCTCAACGGTTTTGATTTTGAATTTGCGGTAATCTGAGCGTTTAGGCTTACCCTTTTCAAAAACAACCATTGAACCAACTGACTGAAAGCCAGAAATATTTGATATATCAAATGCCTCCATTCGACTGGCATTTGGAAGACCAAGCAACGAGGAAATCTCTTTCATTGCGCCGATGGTTCGTCCCTCTTCCTTCTTGATTTTCTCTCGGTCCTGATCCAACGCCATCTGGGCATTTTTTGCTGCAAGCTCTACAAGCTTTTCCTTGGCTCCACGCTTTGGAGTTCTAAGATAAACTCTAGCACCCTTTTTATTGGTAAGCCAATTTTCTATGAGCTCCGCCTCGTCCAAATCATATTGGACGAATATCTCTCTTGGTACAAATGGTGTACCTGTATAATAATCCTTCAGGAAATACTGTATCAGTTCTTCATCCGTATCATCCACACGAATATTTATAAAGAAGTGTTCCCGTCCAATCATCTTGCCACCGCGAATAAAGAACACCTGCACTACAGCATCCTCATTTGATTTTGCCATAGCAATAATATCTCTATCCTCTCCATCCAGCTGAGTAGCCTTCTGACGACCTGCGCATGCCTTAACTGATTCTATCAAATCTCTGTATAAAGCTGCTTTTTCAAAATCCAGCTCCTCTGATGCCAAAAGCATCTTTTCTTCTAAATCTTTTAGGGTATCGTAATAATCCCCGTTTAAGAAATCTATTACCTTTTCTACGTTTTTACGATACTCATTTTGATCAACATTTCCCTGACAAGGTCCCAGGCACTGGCCTATATGATAATTAAGGCAAGGTCTGTTCTTGCCAAAATTTTCAGGGAGCTTCTGTGAGCATGTGCGAATCTTGTAAAGCTTCTGAACTAAATCGATTGTGTCGTGAACAGCACCAGCAGATGTAAATGGACCGAAAAACTTGCTACCATTCTTTTTTAGTCTTCGTGAAAATAATACTCTTGGATATGCTTCTGTGAGAGTGACTTCGATGTAAGGATATGTTTTATCGTCTCGAAGCATTGTGTTGTATTTCGGACGATATTCTTTTATTAGATTGCACTCCAAAATGAGGGCTTCCATTTCGGAATCTGTAACGATGAATTCAAAATAATCAATATTCTGAACCATCTGTTTTTTCTTAAGGCCCTCATCGTGACTTGGCTGAAAATATTGACGGACTCTATTTCGCAAAGACAACGCTTTACCTACATAGATAATCTCATCATTTTTCCCGTGCATTAGATAAACTCCCGGTTGGTCCGGGAGTTTACTTAAGTCTTGTTCTGTTACCATAAATTACTCATCAAAAATACTATCTGAAACTACATTTTTAGGATCATCTTCTTCGTCGAAAATGCTCTTATGTTCTGGAAGAAGGGAATCGGATGAATTCTCCTTTTCAGCATCTGGATCTGGGAGTCCCTTAATCTCTCTAAATATCTTCATGAACTCTTTACCAGTAATGGTCTCGTGCTCGAAAAGGTACTCAGAAATCTTATCAAGGCTTTCCATATTCTCGCCAAGAAGCTCTTTAGCCTTTGCATAGGCATCGGTAATCATCTTTAATACTTCTTCATCAATCTGTGCCGCTGTATTCTCGCCGCAGATAAGCGATGCTCTACCATCAAGGTACTGGCTCTCTACTGTAGCAAGTCCCATCATTCCAAACTTTTCTGACATACCAAAACGAGTAACCATCGCTCTGGCAATCTTTGTAGCCTGCTCGATATCATTTGCTGCACCTGAAGTGTATGACCCAAATTTGATATCCTCAGCTGCACGTCCACCCATATATGTGACAATCTTTGCTATAAGCTCATCCTTTGTTTCAAGGAACTTCTCCTCCTCTGGAGT
>JAEEGI010005131.1_pt1 | contig 30315 bp, 31 predicted proteins | sample 8958751 | NCBI WGS metagenome assembly JAEEGI01 (sample SAMN16246545, study PRJNA631951) | gut metagenome | biome: gut microbiome; feature: rumen; material: KS-attached | host: Bos | place: Iran: Karaj | collected 2018-10 | reverse complement strand
GCCGCGGCCTTTTCCCTCCGCGCCGGGGCTACCTACTCTCCCAACTGGTCGCGGAAGAGACGACCTTCCTCTTTCTGGCCGACCGCCCTCCACGCTGTCCTGGTGTGAATGGTGTAATTTCAAGGGCGACACCGTTCCCGCAAATCGGCCTCCTACCCACTTCCGGTGTGAATGGTCCCCGGGCTGAAATTACACCATTCACACCCCATGTCTTTCCGTGGCCTTCTGCCGCTTTTCTCCGGGCAAGGTCCGAACAAATCCGGGCAAGGTCTCCTCGCACCTGGGGGACCTTGCCCATCGGAACCACCTGTATGGCCGAAATCTGGGCAAGGTCCCACCCCTGAAATCAGACCTTGCCCACCGCACTGTTGTTTTCGGGAGGTCCGGGCAGGAAATCGGGCATTTTTCTGCCCGGACGGAAGATTTCGCGGGGGATGGGGGGCTGCAGGTGGGGTGTGAATGCTAAAGCAATGAAGTATTTAGTATATTTGCTATATGAAACTGATTATCGAAAGTGGTGCTACGAAGTCGGATTGGACTTTGATCTTCAATGATGGGGAAATCAGCTCTTTCAAGATGGCTGGCCTCAATTTTTCTTCTGGTAACGACGAGTTCCTTGCGCGGACTCTCGAGGAAGCATCGCTTCAGGTCGTTCAGTCTCTCGGCGCCTCGTCCCAAAGCCACACTCAGATAGACGAGATCCATTTCTATGCAGCAGGCTTGTTTCCGTCGGATGATCCCGAGTCTCCCTTCCAGCGCCTTGCCAAGATGCTCGGAAAGCACTTTCCCGGAGCGGACGTCCATCTGGAAAGCGACCTTATGGCTGCGGCCAGGGCACTTTTCGGCCACGAACCGGGCATAGTCTGCATACTCGGCACAGGCTCCAACGTATGCATCTACGACGGCTCCGCTATCACTGCCAGAGTGAATTCCGGAGGATTCATACTGGGCGACGAGGGAAGCGCATCCGCACTCGGACGCGCATTCATCTCCGATTATCTGAAAGGCCTCGTGCCTGAAATCGTCGGAAAATATTTCGAAAGCAGGCACGATATGTCCTATCCCGAAATCGTCCGCAATGTCTATAAGGGAACATCTCCCTCCGCATACTTGGGAGCTTTCGCCAAAGATATCCTTTCCTTCTACGCCACGGAGCATTATATGCAGAACCTGGTGGACGAGAATTTCCGTCTTTTCTTCGCCCGCTGCCTTTCAAGGTTCAAGGCGGAGAACCTCCCCGTGGGCGTCGCGGGAAGTTTCGGCTACGCCTGCCGCGAAATAATAACCGCCCTGGGCGAGCAGGACGGTTTCAGATTCGATAGATTCGTTCCTTCGCCCTCGGAAGGGCTGATCGCCTATCACAGGTGATAAAGCCTAGAATCTCTCCTTGATATTGTATTTGTTCCTCTCGGAGCCGGAGCGGGCGATCATCTCGCCGATGAATCCGGCCAGGAAGAGCATTACGCCGAGAACCACGGCCAGCAGTGCCAGATAGAACAGCGGCTGGTCGGTGACTGCACGGTAGCGTATTCCCTGCGCCTGATGCACCAGTTTGGCGACGATTATCCATACGGTCATCACGAAACCTACCAGGAACATGAATATGCCGGTATAACCGAAGAAATGCATAGGCTTCCTCCCGAAGGTGGAGAGGAACCATAGGCTGAGAAGATCCAGGAATCCGTTCACGAAACGGTTCATCCCGAACTTGCTCTTGCCGTATTTGCGTTTCTGGTGATGTACGGGGATTTCTCCTATCTTGCCATAGCCTGCATTCTTCGCGAGGTAGGGGATGTAGCGGTGCATCTCGCCATAGACCTCGATATCCTTCACCACCTCCTTCCTGTAGGCCTTCAGCCCGCAGTTCATATCGTGCAGCTTGATACCCGTGATCCTGCGCGCGGTGGCGTTATACAACTTCGAAGGAAGATTCTTGGTGAGGGGATTGTCCTGGCGGTGCTGCTTCCAGCCCGAAACCACGTCGTATCCCTCTTCGCGGATCTTGCTGACAAGGGCCGGAATCTCGTCCGGACTGTCCTGCAGGTCGGCATCCATAGTTATTACCACATCACCCTCCGCCTTCGCGAAACCGCAGAAAAGCGCGGCCGACTTGCCGTAATTGCGACGGAAGGAAATCCCGTGCACGTGGGGATCGGCTCCGGCAAGGCTCTTCACGACAGCCCAGGAATCATCGGTGCTGCCGTCGTCCACCATAAGGACTTCGTAGCTGAAAGCGTTCTCCTGCATTACCCGTGCTATCCACGCGGAAAGCTCGGGCAGGGATTCTGCTTCGTTGTACAGGGGGATGATGACGGATATATCCATATGAGCGTCAGTCTTCAAAAGGATCTTTGGTTCCGCAGAGCTTGCTGGCGGTGATGGAAGATATGATGGTCCCGATGACGAAGCACCATATAAGGTTGCCGACGAAGCCCATAGTAGGCATCGAGGATTCCATATTCATAAACGCATCCATCTGGTCGCTGGGGAGCTGGCTGGAGAAGGCGACTGCGAAGGAGTCGAAGGTCTCCTTGAAATACTCCGGATCGATGATGGATACATAGAACATGTAGAAACCTGCGTACACGAGGGCGGAAAGGAAGGCGACGGCCATCCCGAGACGGAAGGTCCTGGAGCGGTCGGCGCCGTTGCGCGTTGCTTCGGCCCGGAGCAGACGCACCATAAGCCATATGCAGAGGGCGAATTTGCCGGCCCAGAGAAGGAAATTCAATAGCTTGACGGCGAATCCGGCATTGCCGGCCTTGCCGACCATAGTAACGATCAGGAAATAGGCGATAGAAACGCCGGCGAGGATAAGGCCGCCCTTGCCGGCCTCGTCCCAGAATTTGTTCTTGTTGTCTCCCATATGTGCAAAGGTAGCAATAATTTTTATTATCTTTGTAGGCTGATATAATATATACAGAATGATTAACATTACTTTCCCCGACGGCAGCGTAAAAGCCTTTGAAGAAGGCGTATCTGCCTACGAAATAGCTCAGAGCATCTCTCCCAGGCTTGCTGCGGAAGTCCTTGCGGCAAGCGTGAACGGTGAAATCTACGATCTTACCCGCCCCATCAAGACTGATGCTCAGATTAAACTTCACAAGTGGGAGGACGAAGAAGCCAAGCACGTGTTCTGGCACTCATCGTCCCACCTTATGGCAGAGGCCCTCGAGAGCCTCTATCCCGGTGTGAAGTTCGGCATCGGACCCGCTATCGAGAACGGCTTCTACTATGATGTCGACCTCGCCGGCGCCACCCTTACCGAAGCCGACCTGCCCAAGATCGAGAAGAAAATGCTCGAACTTGCCCAGGGGAAGGAGGATTTCAAGCGCATCGAGGTGCCCAAGGCCGAGGCAATGAAGTATTTCGAGCAGAAGGGCGACCAGTATAAGTGCGAACTCATCAGCGAACTCGAAGACGGTTCCATTACCTATTATACCAACGGTGCTTTCACCGACCTCTGCCGCGGACCTCATCTGCGCAACACCGAGGTCATCAAGGCTGTCAAGCTGACCGCCATCGCAGGTGCCTACTGGCGCGGCGACGAGCACCGTCAGCAGCTCACCCGTATCTACGGCATCACCTTCCCCAAGAAGAGCATGCTGGACGAATACCTCGTGCTGCTCGAAGAGGCCAAGAAGCGCGACCATCGCAAACTCGGCAAGGAGATGGGTCTTTTCACCTTCTCCAGCCGCGTGGGAATGGGCCTGCCTCTGTGGCTCCCCAACGGCGCCGTGCTGCGCTATCAGCTGGAGAGCTTCCTCCGCGCCAAACTCAAGGAGCAGGGATATCTGCAGGTAGTCACCCCGCACATCGGCAGCAAGCAGCTGTATGTGACTTCCGGTCACTGGGCAAAGTATGGCAAGGATTCTTTCCAGCCTATCCACACCCCTCAGGAAGGGGAGGAGTATATGCTCAAGCCTATGAACTGCCCTCATCACTGCGAGATTTACGCATCCTCGCCCCACTCCTATAAGGAACTGCCTATCCGTCTGGCAGAGTTCGGAACGGTTTACCGTTACGAGCAGAGCGGCGAGCTCCACGGACTTACCCGCGTGCGCAGCTTCACCCAGGACGACGCCCATATGTATGTGCGCCCTGACCAGCTGAAGGAAGAATTCAAGAAGGTCATCGACCTGATCCAGTACGTGTTCAAGGTATTCAAGTTCGACAAGGTCAAGGCTCAGATCTCGCTCCGCGACAAGGTGAACCGCGACAAGTACATCGGAAGCGAAGAGAACTGGGAGAAGGCGGAGCAGGCCATTATCGAGTCCTGCGAAGAGAAGGGCCTTCCTGCAAAGGTAGAGTACGGCGAGGCTGCATTCTACGGCCCCAAGCTCGACTTTATGGTGAAGGATGCCCTCGGGCGCGAGTGGCAGCTCGGTACCATCCAGGTGGACTACAACCTGCCTGAGCGCTTCGATCTCGAATATACCGATGCCGACGGCAGCAAGAAGCGTCCTATTATGATACACCGTGCTCCCTTCGGAAGCATGGAGCGCTTCACCGCCGTATTGCTCGAGCACACTGCCGGTCATCTCCCCATTTGGGTGTCTCCCGAGCAGGTTAAAGTGCTGCCAATCAGTGAGAAATTCGAGAATTATGCAAAAAAAGTTTGTGATTTGCTAAAAAATAGCGAAATTCGCGCTTCAATAGACTCTCGTAACGAGACGCTCGGCAAACGAATCAGGGACATAGCCCAGTTCAGAGTGCCTCTGCTTGCGATTGTCGGTGAGAAAGAAGAGGCCGACGGCACTGTCTCTGTACGCAGGGACGGGCAGAACGTGGGCACTTTCAGTGCAGAAGATTTTGTTAAATATATTAAATCAGCGATAGCTGAAGAATTATCCTAGATGCCAGGACCTTACAGACCGAAGCCTTCAGGCTTCAACAAAGCTCGCAAGCCCGACCCGCGATTCCAGCAGAAGCGCGATGAGAATGAGGCACTTATCAACGAGCAGATAACCGCACCCCAGGTTCGCCTGGTGGGAGATAACATCCCCGAGCAAGGGATATATCCCCTTTCCAAGGCTCTGGCCCTCGCGGATGAGCTTGAGCTCGATCTGGTTCTGATCAGCGACAAGGCCGATCCTCCTGTGTGCAAGATACTCGACTACCAGAAGTATCTGTATCAGCAGAAGAAGAAGGCCAAGGAGATGAAATCCAACTCCGCCAAGGTTGTCATGAAGGAGATTCGTTTCGGTCCCAACACCGACGAACACGACTTCCAGTTCAAGCTGAAGCACGCTCAGGAGTTCCTCCAGGAGGGTTCGAAGGTCAAGGCGACGATATTCTTCCGCGGCCGTTCGATAATGTTCAAGGACCAGGGCGAGAAGCAGCTTCTGCGTTTCGCAGTCGAGCTCGAGGAATTCGGCCGTGCCGAGAACATGCCTACGCTGGAGGGCAAGCGCATGCACATTATGATTGCGCCCGTCAAAAAGAAATAGTCCGCAGTTTAGCGGTAGATAATATTTATTAATAAAAACAACAGAACAATGGCAAAGCTTAAAACCAATTCCGGTGCCAAAAAGCGTTTCACGCTTACCGGGTCGGGAAAAATCAAGAGGAAACACGCTTACCACAGCCACATCCTCACCAAGAAGACCAAGAAACAGAAACGTAATCTTGATCATTTCGCCATCCTCGACAAAGTCGATGAGAAGCGAGTAAAAGAATTGTTGGTTCTCTAAAAAAGTTCAATTATGCCTAGATCAGTCAACTCAGTCGCCTCAAGGGCGCGCCGCAAGAAGATTCTCAAGAGAACCCGCGGTAACTTCCTCTCCAGAAAGAATGTCTGGACCGTAGCAAAGAACACTTACGAGAAAGGTCTCACCTATGCATACCGTGACCGTCGTCGTAAGAAAGGTGCATTCCGTGCACTGTGGATCCAGCGTATCAACGCAGCTGCCCGCCAGTATGGCCTCAGCTACTCACAGTTCATGGGTAAACTCGCAAAGCAGAACATCGGTCTTAACCGTAAGGTGCTTGCTGACCTTGCAATGAACAACCCCAAGGCGTTCGAAGCAATCATCAACTCTGTAAAGTAAAGTGAAGTGAATCTGAAGGATGTAACCCCGAAAGAATGGGCCAAGTTCATTATCTGGGCTTTGCTTTATACTCTTTGGGTTATCTGGTTGGGAAATTATTGGTGGCTTTTCGGACTTGTCGTCATCTTCGACATCTTCATCAGCAAGAAAGTCAAGTGGCGCTTCTGGAAAAAGGACGGATGGTTCGATGACATACTCTTCGCCGTCGTAGTCGTAACATTCATCAATATATTCTTCATTCAGGCCTTCAAGATACCTTCTTCCTCAATGGAGAGCAGCCTGTACACAGGCGACCATCTCTTCGTGAGCAAATTGACATACGGACCGCGTGTTCCCCAGACTCCGCTGACCGTCCCGTTCACCCACAATGTCATCTTCGGGAAAGAATCTTATTCGACTCTTATCCAGAACAGATATCGCAGGCTGAAAGGGTTCAGGCAGGTAAAGAGAGGAGATATCGTGGTTTTCAACTTCCCGAACGGAGATACCGTTCTGCGCCGGGATCCTGCAGCAGATTACTACATGCTCTCGCGCGTATACGGAAGGGATCAGATCATTGACAGACTCGGCCCGGTAACTGTCCGCCCTGCGGATAAGACCGACCACTACGTGAAGCGCTGCGTAGCTCTTCCCGGGGATACCCTCGAAGTCCGTGACGGGCTTGTATGGGTGAACGGGGAGAAGCAGACAGTCTGGCCTGGAGTTCAGCTGAGCTACAAGGTCGTGACCAGCGGAGGCAAACTGAACGCCAAGACCATAGACAAGCTAGGTCTCAACGTTCAGGAGCTCTACTACAGCAACCAGCTGCCCGGTTATCCGGCGATGCCCCTTACGGCATCGATGCTGGAGCAGGTGAAGAAGCTCCCCTCGGTAGTGGAAGTGTCGCTCAACGTGGATTCGACGGATACATTCGTCTTCCCCTATGAAGGAGGAAACGGATGGACGCGCGATGAGTACGGCCCGCTGTGCATCCCTGCAAAGGGTGCCACGGTCGAAATCAACGACGCCACCCTGCCGCTCTACGAGAGGATAATACGGGATTACGAGCATAACGATCCGGCGCGTGCGAAAGAAGAAGGTAAATACACTTTCGAACAGGATTACTACTTTATGATGGGAGACAACCGGCACAACTCCCTCGACTCAAGGTACTGGGGATTCGTTCCCGAAGACCATATCGTCGGAACGCCGGCAATTGTATGGCTCTCGACCGATGCGGGACGCAAGTTCCCTTCGAACATAAGGTGGAAGAGATTTGGAAAAGTAAAATTTTAAAAAGTATAAAACTATGTCAAAGGTTTGTCAAGTAACCGGAAGAAAGAGGATGAAAGGCAACAACGTTGCCCACTCCAAACTGCGCACCAAGCGCGACTTCTCCTTGAACCTCAAGAACAAGAAGTTCTGGAGCGAAGAGGAGCAGAGATTCGTAACTCTTAAAGTATCCTGCAAGGGTATCCGCGAGATCGAGAAGAACGGTCTGGATGCCACGCTGGCCAAAGCCCGCAAAGCAGGTCTTGTTAACCTTGTTTAAATTATCGCATTATGGCAAAGAAAGCTAAAGGAAACAGGGTGCAAGTCATCCTCGAGTGCACAGAGCAGAAAGAGAGCGGTGTTCCTGGAATGAGCCGCTACATCACTACCAAGAATAAGAAGAACACTCCCGACCGTCTCGAGCGCAGGAAATACAACCCCTACCTCAAGAAAGTCACTGTTCATCGTGAAATCAAGTAATTAAAAGGAGATTAAGTTATGGCAAAGAAAGCCGTTGCAACCTTCGCCGCCAAGGCCGGTGCCAAGAGCATGGTCAAGTGCATCCGTATGGACAAGTCCCCCAAGACCGGCGCTTATGTTTTCACTGAGCAGCTCGTCGAGGCCGAGAAAGCAAAAGACTTCTTCAACAAGAAATAATTTGCTCGACAAATATCCGAAAGGGAGCCGTTCCGCAAGTGGAACGGCTCTTTTTTTGCTGATAATAATTGACTATATTTGTAAGCTATATAAACAATTGACATGGCATTCAGTTTCTTTCAGAAGATATCCAGGGCTATCACCGGCAAATCGAGGGTCGACGACGACACCCTCGACGCCATAGAAGAGGCTCTGGTGGAGTCCGATATGGGCGTAGATACCACCCTGAAGGTGGTCGATGCCCTGGAAGAGCGCGTCGGCAGGGACAAGTACACATCCTTCGACGAACTGGTAGGATTCCTGCGCGAAGAGATCTCCCACCTGCTCGAAAAGGGCGGGAACGCTCCTGCGGCCGACTTCTCCAAGAAGCCCTATGTCATACTCGTGGTAGGAGTCAACGGCGTGGGCAAGACCACCACCATAGGCAAGCTCGCGCATCTCTTCAAGAGCCAGGGCAAGAAGGTCATCCTCGGTGCGGCCGATACCTTCCGCGCCGCTGCGGTGGACCAGCTGGTCATCTGGGCCGAACGTGCCGGAGTGGACATAGTCCGACAGGCTATGGGTTCGGATCCTGCCTCGGTGGCTTTCGATACCGTCAAGGCGGCGGTCGCCCGCGGTGCCGACGTCGCTATCATCGATACAGCCGGCCGTCTGCACAACCGCATCGACCTTATGAACGAGCTCGGGAAGATACGCAGCGTCTGTGCCAAGGTCATCCCCGACGCTCCCCACGACGTGATGCTCATCCTCGATGCCTCCACCGGCCAGAACGCTTTCCAGCAGGCCAAGGAGTTCTCCAAGGCAACGCAGATAAGCTCCATCACCGTCACCAAGCTCGACGGCACTGCCAAGGGCGGAGTGGTGGTGGGCCTCACCGACCAGTTCGGCGTGCCGGTCAAGTTCATAGGCACGGGAGAGGGGATAGATGATATAGCATATTTCGACAGGGATGCCTTCGTGGCCTCTCTTTTCAACCCGGAAGATTTGAAATAAGATATGAAACTTTCTTACAATTGGCTCAAGGATTATCTTGAGATGGATCTTACCCCGGCACAGGTAGCCGAGGCAATGACTTCGATAGGAATTGAGGTAGATAGCCTCGAAGAGCAGGAAGAGATTCCCGGCGGGCTCGCAGGAGTCGTAGTGGCCAAGGTCGTGGAGTGCGAGGCGCATCCCGACTCCGACCATCTCCACATCACGAAGGTGGATGCCGGCGGGGAGGAGCTTCTTACCGTCGTCTGCGGCGCTCCCAACGTGGCCGCGGGGCAGAAGGTGCTTTTCGCACAGATAGGCACCGTGCTTCCCGGCGATTTCAAGATCAAGAAGTCGAAGATCCGCGGAGTAGAGTCCTTCGGTATGATCTGCGCCGAGGACGAACTCGGAATAGGCAGCAACCACGACGGCATTATGGTCCTTCCGGAAGATGCCCCCGTGGGTACTCCCGCCAAGGACTGGCTGCATCTCAAGACCGAGGCCGTGATAGAATACGAGATTACCGCCAACCGCGTGGACGCCGCATCCCACATAGGCGTCGCCCGCGACCTCTACGCGTATCTCCGCTATAACAATCTCCCTTGCAAGTTCGCTTATCCCGATGTGTCGGGCTTCGCTTGCGGAAAGGCCGAATCTCCCGTTCCCGTGGAGGTCCTGGACAGCGAAGGCGCTCCCAGGTACACCGGCCTTACCATCAAGGGCGTCAAAGTGGGGCCTTCACCCGAGTGGCTCCAGAAGAAGCTCCTCAGCATAGGGCTGCGCCCCATCAACAACATAGTCGATATCAGCAACTTCATACTCTTCGAGCTTGGACAGCCCCTCCACACCTTCGATGCCGGCAAGATAGGCGGCCGTAAGGTCGTGGTGCGCCGTGCTGCCGAGGGAGAGATCATCCGCACCCTCGACGGCGCCGACCACAAGCTCTGCGCCAAGGATATGGTCATTGCCGACACGCAGCGTCCTATGTGCATCGCCGGTGTGTTCGGCGGCGAGGACAGCGGCGTTACCGAGGCTACCACCGAGGTATTCCTCGAAAGCGCATACTTCGACCCTGCATCCATACGCAGGACCTCCAAGAGCCAGGGGCTGCAGACCGACGCTTCTTTCCGCTACGAACGCGGGGCCGATCCCGACATCACCATCTACGCCCTCAAGCGTGCCGCAATGCTTATCTGCGAGCTCTCGGGCGGCCATATCGACGGTGACATAGTGGAAGTCTATCCCAAGAAGATTGAGCGCAAGCGCATCGAGCTCGACTTCGACCGCATCGAGAACTTCGTGGGCAAGAAGATAGGCCACGATGCCATAGTGCGCATACTCGAGGCCCTCCAGTACGATTTCGTGACCAACGACGGCAACAAGGCCACCGTGCTGGCCCCCAGCTATATGATAGATGTCTATCGCGAGTGCGACGTGGTGGAGGAAGTGCTCCGTATCTACGGATACAACAACATCGACCTCCCTCATCATATGAAGATGAGCGTGTCGGCATCCCCGACTCCCCAGCCCGAGGCCATACGCAACCAGATATCCAACTTCCTGGCGGCCAACGGCTTTGCCGAGACTATGAACAATTCCCTTACCAAGGCGGATTACTACAAGGATCTCAAGACTTTCCCTGCCGAGAATCTTGTGCACATAGTCAACCCTCTCAGCTCCGACCTGAACGTGATGCGCCAGACACTTCTGCTGAACGCCCTCGAGGTGGTGGCATACAATGCCAACAGGCAGATCTCCCGCATCAAGACCTTCGAGTACGGGTCTGTCTACCGCAGGATACCCGAGAAGAGCTCCGAGACCCTGGAAGGCTATGAGGAGCATCCTTGCTTCTGCCTGGTAATCAGCGGCTCTGCCGAGAAGAACTGGAAGAACGCCGCATCCAAGGGTGACTTCTATCAGCTCAAGGGTTATCTCGAGCTTTTGCTGAGGCGCTACGGGGCGGATCTCTACCAGATGTGGGCTGAGGCCGCTCCCTCCGACATCTTCTCGGAAGGAACAGTGTACAGCCTCCCCGGCGGAAAGCAGCAGCTGGCAGTCATAGGCGTTGTTAATCCCGCTCTTGCCCGCAAGTTCGGAGTCAAGCAGCAGGTGGTCGCCGCGGAAATCGACTGGAACACCCTCTTCACCCTTGTCAAGCGCGACAAGGTGGCTTTCAAGGAGATGCCCAAGTTCCCCGAGGTACGCAGGGATCTCGCCCTTCTCCTCGACGAGGAAGTCAAGTATGCCGACCTCCGCGCCTCTGCCTTCAAGAATGCCAAGAAGCTTCTCAAGCAGGTCAGCCTCTTCGATGTTTATCGTGGCGACAAGATCCCTGCCGGCAAGAAGCAGTACGCCCTCAGCTTTACCCTCCAGGATGTGGAGAAGACCCTCACCGACCAGGATGTGGAGTGGGTGATGGAAAGGCTCCTGGATTCGTTCAAGAAAGAATTCGGAGGAATCCTCCGCTAGTGTATATGGCTAAGCGTCCTGCATATATCCTACTGTGCCTGGCCGTCCTGGTCTGCCTGCTCCCTTCGTGCCGGCGGGCCAAGATTATGAGCGTCCAGGATATGTCGGACATATATGCCGAGATGTTCCTCGCCGACCAGTGGCTCGGCGACAACTACTCTGCCCGCCGCAGCGCGGACACCACCCGCTTCTACGAGACCATCTTCCACAAGTTCGGATACGACTTCGAGGATTATGATGCCAGCGTCAACTACTATCTGCATCATCCCGAGAAATACCGCAAGATTATGGAACTGGCCACCAAGAAACTGCGCACCACCGCAACGGCCCTCGAGCTTTTCGAGAAGAAGGTGGAGAAGCAGAGGGGCATTCTTTCCGGGCTTGCGAGCTACCACATTCCGGCATTTCGGCCGGATTCCATATGCGTGGATACGGCGATGGTCTGGGCCCCCTGGCGCGATTCCGTACTGATGCTGCCGCCAAGGATATGATGCTCCGCGAAGAAACGGTATTCGGACCCATCTTCAGCCGCAGGCTGGGGAGTTCCCTGGGAATCAATCTTCTTCCCAGAAACGGGAAGATATGCAACTTCGACTGCATCTACTGCGAATGCGGCTGGAACAAGGACGGCACTGCCGACAAGCTCATCCCCGATGCCGCCAAGGTGCGCGCCGCCCTCGAGGACAAGCTTCAGGAATGCCTGCTGGCCGGGACTCCCATCGATTCCATAACCTTCTCCGGGGACGGGGAACCTACCCTGAATCCGGACTTCCCCCGCATAGTCAGGGACACCATACAGCTTCGCGATGCTTTCTACCCCGATGCCAAGGTCTCGGTGCTTACCAACGCCACCCGCATCGGACGGAAGGAAGTTTTCGACGCCCTCCGCCTGGTAGATAATCCCATACTCAAGCTGGATGCTCCTACCGCCGCCCTGGCCGCCAGGATCAACCGCCCGACTGCTCCCTACGAGCCCTTGGACATAGTCCGGAATATGATGGCCTTCGAGGGGAACTTCGTGCTGCAGACTATGTTCCTCCGCAGCTCCGACTTCGATTCCTCCTCTCCCGAAGTGCTGCTGCCCTGGATGGACCTGGTGCGTCAGATGCGCCCGCGCGAGATAATGGTCTATACCATAGACAGGCCTACTCCTGCGGAAGGATTACAGAAATTTACCGTCGAACAGATGCGCGCCCTGGTGCAGCCTCTGATCGACGAAGGATTCAATATTCAAATAAAAGGATAAATATGAACCAGACAGAAATTCTCAAGAAATGCTTCTCCTTCATGGACCTCACCACCCTCCATCCCGAGGATACTCCCGAGGACGTGAAGAAACTCGTGGACAAGGTTACCCTTCTCCAGAAGGAGTATCCTTCCTATCCGCTTCCCGCATCGGTCTGCGTTTTCCCCAATCTCGCCAACGTAGTGCGTGAGAACAGGCCTTGCGAGGCCCTTCACGTGACCGCCGTTTCCAGCTGCTTCCCCACCGCCCAGAGCTTCCTCGAAGTCAAGGTGCGCGAGTGCGAGCTGGCTGTCGCCAACGGTGCCGACGAGATAGACATAGTTTTGGCACTGAACAAGTTCCTCGCAGGTGACCTCGCCGGCGCCAGCGAAGAAATCGTGACGATGAAGAAGGCTATCGACGCCGCCGGAGCCAAGGCCGGACGCAAGATCGTTCTCAAGGTCATTCTCGAGACCGGTCTTCTCAAGACCCCCGAACTCATACGCAAGGCATCCATGCTTGCGATGGAGGCCGGTGCCGATTTCATCAAGACTTCTACCGGAAAGGTCAGCGTGAATGCCACTCCCGAAGCCGCAAAGGTGATGTGCGAGGCCATACGCGATTACTACAAGGCTACCGGCCGCAAGGTCGGTTTCAAGGCCGCCGGCGGCATCGCCACGGCCGAGGATGCCTTGGTATATTACAATATCGGGCTTGAGATACTCGGAGAGGAGTGGCTCAACAAGGATTACTTCCGCTACGGAGTGAGCCGCGTGGGCAACGCCCTGATGAGCGCCATCGAAGGCAAGGAAGTCAAATTCTTCTAGAGCAGTACTCTTTGAAGTCTTCCCATCTGTAGTATGGGCCGCTATATGAAGGGATCGCCGGAATGGCGGTCTCTTTTTCATTTTCCAGCAGCTTCACCAGCACCTCTCCCTTGCGGTTGCGGTAGAATACCATCGCCAGATGGCAGGCCATGAAGATATGCTTGTAGTTGGGCCAGGTGATGTAGGTCTCCGCCAGGGGAGCGTGCTGCTCATATCCTTGGGCGTGAAGGAAGCTGAACATGGGAGCGACTCCTGAATCGTGGCCGAAGCGCAGGTTGGCGCAGATGCCGTTGCCCTCGATGGCTTCGTCGGCCCGGCAGATGAATTCGTTGATCAGGGGCCTGCCGGCGTTGGTGTCGCGGAATACTCCGGTTTCCTTGCTATGCAGGAACCAGGATGCCGCACGGGCGTTCTGCACTATCGCATAGCGGTAGATTTCCTCGGTGCTGAAGCATTCGAAGGGATCCGCATCCGCATCTATGCACTTGCTGACGCTCAGTACGTGCATCGTAATATATTCGAGATCGTCCACGCCTCTTCCCTTCAGGGCCTTCCTGAGGGCAGATTCATCTTTGAAGAACTTGTGTACGAAGGCCACGGTGTCGAAATTGGCCTTGATGAGGGAATCGGTGACGGCCTCTTCCGCCTTGTCGAGCTGCTTGTTGTCGTCCCATTTCGTGAAATAGTACCTGTATCCTGCCAGTACGTCGAAGTCAAGCCTGGGGAAGTTGCGGCGTAGTTCCATCGCGAAGCTGGATCCGGTGAGGGCGCTGCGCAGCGAGGGTGAGGAGCGGCTTACCACCATCCTCCTTCCTCTCTGGCGGAAGATGCGCTTGTAGCGTTTGGCGTAGCGCCGGCAGATGCCCTGCTCTTCCTTGTATCCTATGCTCGTGAGGGCGCCCATATTGTCCTTATGCTCTTTCTCCGACCACTGCAGCCATCCTTTCAGTTTCTCGCCTTCCTCGGTTAGTTTGCCCTGAGCGGAAAGGGTGTCGAACAACTCTACCAAGCTGCTTATGGTCGATATGTCGCCCGTAAGATACCGGCTGCCGTGCCTTCCGTAATACGAGAAGTAGAAAGGCTTGAAGCCCTTGGGAGCCCGCGTGTCGAGTTCTCTGGGATTCTTCACTTGCGGTGCGATGTACGGATGCAGATTGCCCGCGGCCAGGTAGGGGTCGCGCTTGATGGCTTCAAACATCTCGGTATCAGTGGGTAAGATGGCCGCGAAAGCGAAAAGGATGCTTATCAGCAGATTCATTTGTGTGCTCGTATTTTATTCTGTACAAAGATAACAAAACGCCCCCGGAATGCAAGGCTTGCCGTTTTTGCAAGATAAACGTTTACCAACTTTTTAAACTGCTGCCGTGCGATAAATTTGCGGACAACAAAACACGAAAGCAATGAAAAGGATTTGGATTGTTATCATTATCGCGTCGGCGTTGTCGCTATCCTCCTGCAGCAAATGGGACGGCTTCGCCGGCAAGAAGGGCAGTTCTTCCGAAGAGGGAGCACTCAGCCACGGAATGATGGTCCTTGGCAAGCAGTTGGAGGATCCTTATTCCGTAAAGAACGTGACCAAGGCCGTAGCCTCGCTGTATCCTACCAAGGCCGGCAGCGTGGACATCCCTACGACCGATCTCTATGTACGTTTCCTGCCGGAGAGCCAGGAACAGTACGATATGCTCGAGGACATAGGGCTGGAAATGCTCGACCATCCCGTGGACTTCGAGATCATAAAGGAAGGGGATTATTACCACGACCCTTCCATCCCCGAAAACGAACTAACTTGGCAATATGCTATCGTGCCGCCGGATTTTGACTTCCCCGCAGGGGTGAGATACGAGATTCTGGACCATTGTCATATCGCGGAGCACGATATCGTTACCCGGTCGGGTGCGGAAGGCATTGATTGGGATGCCGTGGAGAGGGAAGCCTTCCGCCTTACCGGGAATGCCGGGATGCTGGAGGAGCACCCGGAGACCAGGGGCGGGGCTGCCAAGCCTTCGGGCCGTATCACCATAGTCGACGCTCTCAGGCCGGATAAACCAGAGGGAGTAAAGGGCGTGCGCGTGGCCTGCAATGTCTTCGTGAAGATAGGGCAGACCTACACCGACGAGAATGGCGACTATGTGATAGACAAGAAGTTCTCGAGCAAGCCCCGTTACTGGTTGGTTTTCAAGAACAGGAAAGGGTTCGGCATAGGCCTGAACCTCGTGCTGGTGGGAGGCTCCGTGTCCACTATGGGCAAGCATTCGCCCGAGGGATACAGCCTGCAGATCGACGACAAGATGGACAAGAGCCTCTTCGCCCGCAGCGTGGTGAACAATTGCATCTGGGAATATATGGAAAGCTGCAAGACCCAGGCCGGCACCATCAAGGCCCCTCCTGCCAACCTCCGGGTGTGGATATTCAATGCCCTGCCCGCCAGCAGCACGCCTATGATGCAGCACGGCGCCGCCATCGACAATACCAAGATAAAGGATTTCCTCGGTGAATGGGCCGTCCTGGTGAAGTGGTTCCTGCCGGACATCACCCTCGGGCTGAAGGGCCAGAACGACTACGCCTCCATCTACGCGACCACTATGCACGAGCTCGCGCACACCAGCCACTATCAGCAGGTGGGAACGGCCTGGTGGGACAAGCTGATGTTCTTCGTTCTGTCTTCCTTCGTCTCTTCGGGGATGGTGGCGTATGGCACGGGAGGCGAGGAATTCGCGGGGTACTGCGAGGTGGCGGAGATGTGGGCCTACTATCTTTCTACCAAGATGTTCAGGCTGCGTTACCCCGAACAGCAGGTAATGTTCGGCACCAGCTGGTGGTTCTATCCCCAGGTGTTCTATATGCTCGACGACCGTGGGCTGGACCACTACAACATCTTCAAGGCGCTGGTTCCCGCAGTGACCGACAGGGAGACGCTGCAGCAGAAACTGCTCTCGCTCTATCCTGAATTCAAGACTAACATAATGCTGGCATTCAATAGATACCTATAATATGAAAACGACCATACTCGCGGCGCTGCTGCTTTTGCTCCTGCCTTTGGCGGGCGGGGCGCAGGAACTTTCATTCTCGATGAATTTCCTGGATTACGCCAAGACAGGTTCGGCCAATCTCGAGGCCTCCTACGGATTCTCGCGCCACTGGACGCTTAGCGCCGGGGTGAAATATGATCCTGGCGGGGGGATGCGGCAGCAGCTGTATTCCCTCGGGGGGCGCTACTGGCCCTGGCATATCTATTCGGGATGGTGGCTCAGCGGCAAGATGCAGTACCAGGAATTCAACGAGGTCAGTGCTCCGGGCCGGGACACTTCGGAAGGGGACCGCTACGGGGCGGGGATAGCCGGGGGCTATTCCAAGATGCTGGGCAAGCACCTTAACCTGGATCTGGGCATAGGGCTGTGGACCGGATACTCGCGCTATGTAACCTACGCCTGCCCCAGCTGCGGGCGGGTTGTGGATGGCGGCGACAAGATATTCGTGCTGCCTAACGATTTGATGGTCGCGTTAAGTTATATTTTTTGAGAATAATGAAAAAAATACTATCTTTGCACTCCCTGAAGCGGGAGTGGCGAAATGGTAGACGCGCTAGTTTCAGGAGCTAGTGTCTGGTGAAGACGTGTCAGTTCGACTCTGATCTCCCGCACGAAAAGAGATGACTTTTTTGGTCATCTCTTTTTTTCGTATATTTACAAGGTCAACTTAGTTATAACGATTATGAGAGAATTTCTAATCCGTTTATCCAGATTGGCTTTGTTTTTTGCCATCTGCTGGATTGTGTTTTGGCTTCCCGAGTTTTATCCGGGCATTTCCAAACCGGTGGCATACATCGCCTGTGCCTTGATTGCCTTGATTGGCGTGACCATGGTTTTCTTTGCTAAGATTGATGGTGAAGTGGAGAGGCAGCAAGATGACACTTTGTTGCTCGAAGCCATAATCCTTGCTCTCGGTATCACGCTGATAGTTTATTCTGCCAAGGTAAAACCCTTGCTTCCTTTCGCCATTGCGGCCGTACTGATGGTCGCAGCCCGCATCGCTCTCGGTTTTTGCGAGAAGCGCTACAAGGGTTTGACCGTCAAGGAGTTTTTTGCCAGGGAGATTACGCTCCCCCTGATGATGGATGTCCTTTTATTGGGCAGTTCCGTCTATTATATCTTCAAGCAGGGACATACAGTCTGGTTCAATGCCCTAGTTGCATTGCTAGCCGTCCTTGACATAGCCCGTCACGGCCTCCGTAACAGGATGTAAAGCCGGACTGGGCGTTATTTGATTTTTCCGATAAGGGTGCAGAGTTGTTTGCGGAGGCCGTTGGGGTCGAAGTCCCTGGCACTTCCGATTATCTCGGCTGCCATATCCAGGCTGGCCTCTCCTTTATACTCTGAATTCCTGAGGCAAAGGCCATAGGCGGCGACCCCCGAGGCGAAGCGTATGTTTTCGGAGTCCGAATCCTCTGCGGGCACTTTCAGCTTCAGGCCGAGATTCCGGCTGTCTTCGCCAAGAGCTTTCTTGTAACGGACGTCGAAACTGCACAGTAAGGCGTCCGCTACATAGCCTTCCGCAGGAATTATCTCATATAGGGCCGTTATGGTCTGCCCTGCGCCTATCTCTCCTGCATCCTTCTTGTCATTCTCGAAATCCTCGTTGTTCATCACGCGGTTTTCATAACCTATCAGACGGTATTTGCCGACGGCAGCAGGATCGAAACTCACCTGGCACTTAGTGTCGTTCGCTACCGAGTAGAACCTGCTCCTCTCGCCCACGAAGACCTTCATCATCTCTTCTTCGCTGTCGATATAATTGTATGTGCCGTTGCCGTGATTGGAGATTTCCTCCATCCTGGAATCCTGAAAATTCCCCATACCGAAACCCATGATGCTCAGGTAGATTCCCTTGTCCAGGTAACTCTCCACCATCTCTACCAGGGCCTCGGTGCTGGAGACTCCGACATTGAAGTCGCCGTCGGTGCACATTATAATCCTGTTGTTCCCTCCCTTCATATAATGCTCCGTGGCCTCTTCGTACGCCATCTTCATTGCAGCTCCACCTGAGGTGCATCCGCTGGCACTTAGGCTCTTTATCGCGTTCTTTATGCCCGCCGCATCTTTTACCAAGGTGGATTCCAGCACCTTCTTGACATCTCCCGAATATGTGATTATGGCTATCCTGTCGCTGGGCTTCATATAGTCCACCATGGTGCAGAGGCCGGTCTTCACGAGGTCGAGACGGTCTTCTCCCATCATCGAACCAGAAACATCTATCAGGAAGATGAAGTTGGCGTCCGGGATTTCGCTGTCCTTCATCGATTTCCCCTTCAGGCCCAGGCGGAGCAGCTTATGGGTCTTGTTCCAGGGACAGGCGCCGAGCTCTGCGTTGATGGCAACGCTCTCTTCTCCCTCAGGCTCTGCATAATCGAAGGTGAAGTAGTTGAGGTATTCTTCGATGCGGACCGCCCTGGGGTCAGGGACACAACTTCTTTTTATGCAGGCGCGCATATATGCGTAAGTTGCGCCGTCGGCATCGACCGAGAAGGTCGAAGTGGGCTGTGCGCTGGCTTCCACGAAATCATTCTCCTTGATTTCTTTGAAATTGTCGCCGCTATTTCCGTCTATTTCCGTGTTGCCGTCAGAAGTGTAATTGCCGGGAAATGACGACACACCGTCTTCAGCCATACTGCAGGATACTATAGATGCGGAAATGATGGTCAGGACACAGGGAAGGATAAACTTTTTCATATCGATCATTGCTTGGTTTCTGCACAATAAATTGGATATGACGTTCAATCTTGCGTGAAAAGCAAAGAAAAAGTTTTAATTTCGTGCAAGATTACAACATATACGGATTGAATATGTGTAAGCGCATTATGAACAGACGATGGCTATACATACTTCTGGCGGTTTCGACGCTCCTTCTCGCTTCTTGCGCGAAGGAGATGGGCCAGGTGGGCTGGGACCCTGGTTTCGATACCAGGGAGTTCACGGCCATCCTCACCATCAAGAAGACGCCTGGCGATACTGTCTATTTCCAGCTTGATGATACCACTACCGTATATCCCAGGAACTATCAGGATGGTTTCACCCGCATGGAGAGGGTGTACTGCGGACTGTCCGTGTTGAACCGGCCTACCGGGCGTTTCCGTTACACCGCCGATGTGATTTGGTTGGAGAGCCTGGAGGAAGGGAGGGTTACATCGGACAGTTCGGTCGCGGGTCCGGATCCTCTTACGGTATATGAAGATTGGATGACCGGGGTGGAAGATGGATACCTGACCATACACTATGAGACCTACTGGGGCAAGAATCCCGTCCGGCACATCTTCACTCTGGTGACCGGCACCAATCCCGATGACCCGTACGAAGTGGTGCTAAGGCACGATGCCTGCGGCGATGCCAAGGAAGAATTAGGAGAATCGATAATCTGTTTTGATCTGAACGGCCTTCCCGATACGGGCGGGGCGTATAAGACGCTTACTTTAAATTGGACGAGTGGTGGAGCTGCGACTTCTAAAAAGGAGTTCAAGTTCAAGACGAGAGAATGACCTGAGTGAACTTGAGCTTTTGAAGCTTGTCCGCAGCGGGGACTCTTCGGGGATGCGTCTGTTTTATGAGCGCTACGTCGGGTATCTTACTGCGGTCTGCTCCCGTTATGTGGTGGACCGCTCGGATGTGAAGGACATACTCCAGGAGGCGTTCATAAAGATATTCAAGGGACTGGAATCCTTCGAGTACAGGGGGGAGGGCAGCGTAAGGGCCTGGGCCAGCCGTATAGTCGTGAATGATTCCCTGAAATCCCTGAAGGCGGCATCGCGCCTCACTTTCGTGGACGACCTCCCCGACATCCCGGAGGATGATGCGCCGTCCTTCCCGGAACTGCCTCCCGCAGTGGTGCAGGAGATGATAAAGGCCCTTCCGGATGGATACAGGACCGTATTCAATCTCTTCGTATTCGAAAAGAAATCGCACAGGGAGATAGCTTCCCTGCTAGGTATAAAAGAAGATTCGTCGGCGTCGCAGTTTTTCCGTGCAAGGGCGATGCTGGCAAAGAAAATCAAGGCTTATTTGAAGGAACATGAGTAATAAGGATTGGACAGACAGGCTTCCGGAGCTCCTCGAGAACTATACGGAGGCCGAGCCGGCCGGGCTGTGGGACGCGGTCCGGGGCGGTATCGTTCCTGCCAGGCGGCGGGTTGCTGCCGGGTGGTGGTATGCGGGGGGTGCGCTCCTTGCTGCTGCGGCCGTCGTTGCCGTGGTTCTTCTTTGGCCGGTGAGGCCGTCGGTAGATGTTTCCGTCGTTCCCGGAAACACTCTCCTCGGCCAGGGTAGTAGTTTGACTGAGGCCGGAGAGGCACTGGCGTCTTCCGCCCGTCTGGCAAGCCAGACCCCTCCCAGCGGAGCTGGGTCCCTCCCGTTACAGCCACGGGGGGCTATGGCTGCAGACGCCAGTGCCTCTCCGGCTTCCGGTAGAACTGCCCAGCCCGCGGTTGCAGACCCCTCTCAGCAGGGTCTGACACCGTCAGTTGCAGACCCTTCCCAGCAGGGCCTGACGCCGTCAGTTGCGGCCGATATGCCAAGGGATAGTGTCCGGACTGCCGGGCAGGAGGAGGCGGTGAAGGCCGAAGCGGAAGGGGTGATGTGGCCGGAGGGAGCGGTGCGTGAGGAGAGGGAGAGGAGCAGGAGCAGGGGCAGAAGGCCGGCGACGAGGGTGCAGGTGGGAATGTCCACCACCGGATACTTCGCACAGGCGAGCAGCGTCAGTGGCGGCGTAGGCATCCCTTCCTCGCCGGGAGTACGCAGCGGACTGGCCACCAAGTCGTCCGATCTCAATGCCCAGACGGTATTCAATCCCTATATGGCCAGCCGTAACAAGCCCAGCACCACCGAGGCCCGCCACGCCCAGGATATGAGGATATCCCTCGCCCTGAAGGTCAACCTGGACTACAGGTGGGGGATAGAGACGGGGATAGTTTCTTCCACCATATCATCCTCCTTCCTGACTACCGTGGGCAACACCCGCAGCACGCTGGAAAGGTCAATAAACTACGTGGGAATCCCCCTGTACCTGTGCTACAATCTGCTGGAGTGGAAGCGCTTCGGGATGTATCTGAGTGCCGGGCCTATGTATGAATTCTCTACCGGGACCAATACTTCGACCACCACTTCCATAGGCACATCCCGCACCCGCAACGACGACCACGAACGCTACAAGGACGACAAGTGGTCGCTGAATGCGAATGCGGGAATGCAGATGCGTGTATTCAACCGCAGTGCGATCTTCGTGCAGCCCGGGTTCTCGTATCATTTCAAGGATGATTCCAGCCTTGAAACCTTCTACACCGAACACCCGGCGGCCTTCAATATCACTTTCGGATACAGACTCCTGTTCTAGACGGGAATCTTGTCGATACGGCGCTGATGGCGTCCGCCCGCAAACTGGGTGGAAAGCCAGGCGCGTACTATGCTTACGGCCATCTGGTAGGAGATGAACCTGGCGGGGAGCACCAGCACGTTGGCATTGTTATGCTCTTTTACCAGTTTTCCTACGGCCGTGTTCCAGGCAAGTCCGGCACGTATGCCCTTGTGATGGTTCAGGGTCATCGCCATTCCGTTGCCGGTGCCGCATATGGCAATGCCAAGATTGCATTCTCCCTTCTCCACGGCTTTGCCGAGGGGATGGGCGAAATCAGGATAATCGCAACTGTCGGTACTGTCGGTGCCGAAATTCACGACGTCATAGCCCTTGCCCAGCAGATACGAAATCAGCTTGGCCTTGTACTCCACGCCTGCGTGGTCGCTGCAAACACCTATTTTCATAATACTATTTTAAAGAAGCGATTGCTCTGTCGATACGGGCCCTGAATTCATCCTTGCCAATCAGCACGACAACGTCGGCAATGCCCAGTCCGCTGCCCGAGCCGGTGATGGCCAGGCGTATGCAGTTCATCACCTTGCCCATAGGCCACTCGTTGGAACGGATGAACTCCTCGAGGGCGGCCTCCAGGCTTTCCTTGTTCCACTCGCCGCCGTAAGCGCAGATGAAATCCGCCACCTTGAGTGCGGGCTCGACGTTTTCGGGCTTCCAGAACTTGGCGGCATCCTTCTCCACATAGCTTTCGGGGGCCTTGAAGAGGTACCAGGCGATGTCCCAGAAGTCGGCCACGAAGGTGGCGCGCTCCTTGATGAGGTGCACGACCTTCACCAGGTGCGCGAAGTCATCCTCCACTCCGTGTCCGGCAAGTACGGGTACGAAAAGTTTCGCGAGCTCCTCGTCGCTCTTCATACGGAGGTATTCCTTGTTGAACCATTTGGCCTTGTCCGGATTGAACTTTGCGCCGGCCTTCTGGACCTTGTCCATCGAGAAGGCCTTCACCAGTTCGTCCATCGAGAAGAGTTCCTGCTCGGTGCCGGGGTTCCATCCCAGCAGGGCGAGCATATTCACGAAGGCCTCGGGGAAGTATCCGTCCTCGCGGTATCCGCGGGTGACCTCTCCCTCTTCGTTCACCCAACGCAGGGGGAATACGGGGAAACCGAGCTTGTCGCCGTCGCGCTTGCTGAGCTTTCCGTTGCCCACGGGCTTAAGCAGCAGGGAAAGATGTGCGAAGCGAGGCTGGGTGTCGGTCCATCCGAAGGCCCTGTAAAGCAGATAATGCAGAGGCAGCGACGGCAGCCACTCCTCGCCGCGGATAACCTCGGTGATCTCCATCAGATGGTCGTCCACTATGTTGGCGAGATGATAGGTGGGGAGCTCGTCGGCTCTCTTCCAGAGCACCTTGTCGTCGAGGGTCCTGGTATTGACTTCTATATGGCCGCGGATGAGGTCGTCCATCTGCACTACCTCGTTCTCGGGCATCTTGAAACGCACGGTCCAGTCGTTGGTTTCGGCGAGCAGGCGCTCCACTTCGCCGGCCGGGAGGGTCAGCGAGTTGCGCAGCTGCAGGCGGTTCTCGTGATTGTAGATGAAGGTCTGGCCTGCGGCTTCGGCCTCGGCGCGCTTGGCGTTCAGCTCCTCGGCGCTGTCGAAGGCATAGTATGCGAATCCGTCGGCGACCAGCTGCTCGGCATACTTGCGGTAGATGCCGCGGCGCTGGCTCTGCCTGTAGGGGGCGTGGGGATGCCTTTCGGAGGGAGTCTCCACTACCTTGCCATTCTCGTCCACTCCTTCGTCGGGCACGATCCCGCACCAGCGGAGGGCTTCGATGATGTACTGCTCTGCGCCGGGCACGAAACGGTGCGAGTCGGTGTCCTCGATGCGGAGGATGAAGTCGCCGCCGTTCTGCTTGGCGAAGAGGTAGTTATAAAGTGCCGTACGCACGCCGCCCATATGGAGCGGACCGGTGGGGGAGGGTGCGAATCTTACTCTTGTCTTTCTCATTGTTCGTTCTTTTTAGGTTTGCGGCGGATAGCCGGTTCGTTTTCAAGGGCGCTGATGTCCTGGCCTTCTTCGACCAGGAGCGCGGGGCGCTTGTCCGGATCGTAGTGGAAGGCACGCTCATTGTCCTTGCTGGAAAAACCGATGTGGGAGCTGCTGTCGGCAGGAAGGGATATACCCTCGCCGCTGGCGAGTTCTTCCTGGTCGTACACGTAGCTCTTCGTAATCGTGATGTAGTTGTCGGCATCGCTGAGCCCCGGACCGATTACGTCGGAGAAGCGTAAGCCAACCACTATGGAAGTAATGTGTATAGTGTCGCCGATCTCGGGGTTCTCGTCCCAGATCAGGCCGCGCTTGAAGTTGTTGTCGCCGCCAGTGTACTCGTCGATGAGGCGGTTGATCTCCTTCATGTCGTCCATCGTGAGACCCTGGTCGTTCTTGCCGCCGGTGATGTTCACCAGCACGTTCTTGGCCGTCTTGAGATCGAAATCGTTGAGCAGGGGGCTTTCGAAGGCTTCTTTGACCGCTTTCTGGATACGGTCGGGACCGGAACCCGTGCCGCAGCCCATAAGGGCCATTCCGCTGTCTTTCATCATGGTCTTCACATCCTCGAAGTCCACGTTGATGTAACCCTTCTTCTTGATGATTTCGATGATGCCTCTTACTGCGGTCGCCAGAACTTCGTCCGCCTTGGGGAAGGCATCGTGGATGAGCTGGTCGCCATAGTAGTCGTAGAGGCGCTCATTGTTGATTATGATCAGGCTGTCGACGTTCTTCTCGAGTTCGTGTATGCCGTCAAGGGCCCTGGAGAGGGCTTTCTTGCCTTCGTTGAGGAAGGGGATGGTGACTACCGCAACGGTGAGGATGCCGCGGTCCTTGGCCATCTTGGCAATCACGGGAGTGGCACCTGTGCCGGTGCCGCCGCCCATCCCTGCGGTGATGAAGAGCATCTGGGTATTGGTGTCGAGCACCTTGGCGGCGATTTCATCCTGGCTGTCTATGGCTGCATTGCGGCCCTTGGTAGGATTGGTGCCGGCGCCGAGGCCGTGGCCGAGCTGTATCTTGACGGGCACGGGGCTGGCGGTAAGATGCATGGAGTCCGTGTTGCAAACTATGAAGCTGCAACCTTCGATGCCCTGTTCGAACATATAGGAAACGGCATTGCAGCCACCTCCTCCTACGCCCAGGACTTTTATTGTCTTGTCGGATACCACCCAATCGGCGGGTGTGATCATATTATTGTCTTCTCCCATAATGCTCGTCGTTAATTGTCATCCATTCTGTCGTAAAGACTGCCCACGAAATCTTCGACGGGCTTTACGGCCTTCTTGGTCCATTTTATGAAAACATTCTCCTTGGTGGCACTGCTTTCCTTCTTCTTCTTCTTTTCGGGCTCTTTGACCTCCCAGATGTTCTGGTCGAATACGGTGCCCTCTTCGGGTGCGGCACTTTCTACCGCCGCCTCTTCCTTCCGAGCTACTTCTTCGATGCAATTCAGGTGCTTGTCGTTGCGTGCGTAAAGCAACATTCCTATAGTAGATACCGCACCCGTATCTCCGATGCCGGGGCAGCCTCCGTGGGTGAACCTCTTGGCGCGGGGATAACCTATGCGCACGTTGTACCCGGACATCTCTTTGATGAGATTGGCGCAGCCTGCCAGATTCGCGCATCCGCCGGTGAGCACCAGGCCGTTGCGCAGCCTGTCGGCATAGCCGCTTTCCTGAATCTGGAAGAGTATGGCATCAACTATCTCCTTGACGCGCGAGGTGATGATTTCGGAGAGATACTTGACGGGGAGCTGCTGGTCGGAGCCGTTCTCCTCGTCGATTATCTGCAGTATCTTGTCGCTCATCGAGAGCAGTTTCTCGGGCATGCAGGCTCCGTAGCCGAGCTTGATGTTCTCGGCCAGGGATTCGTTGAATCCGCATTCGAGCTTGATGTCATTGGTGATGGTGCGTCCTCCGAAGGGGATGGCGTAGTAATAGCGGAGTATTCCGCCCTGATAGACCGTTACCGATGTCACGCCCGCGCCCATCTCGACCAGGGCCACGCCGTTTTCTTTCTCTTCGCTGCTCAGCACCGCCTCGGCCGTGATAGGGGGGAGGAAGTACTTCCTGGCGGGAGCTATGTCCGCCTTGTTGAGCATTATGTCGATGTTGCGGGATGCTTTCTTGTCTCCCACGAAGATCTTGAAGTTGCCTTGCAGAATGGCGCTGGGCATTCCCACGACGTCGTTTTCCGTGCAGGACCAGGCGTCGTCGGTATTGAAGGACTGGGCCGATGCTCCGTAGATCTCCTGCTTGGCAGGATCGTCCAGCGGATAGGAATCGAGGGCCATATCCTTGATGTTGTCGATTTCTTCCTGGGTGATGCAGGATTCGGCATCGCCTCGTTCGATCTTGGCGCCTGCGCTTTCCTGCCTTACCCCGTAGCGGGGTACTCCGATCACGACCTGCGTGATCTTGATGCTTAGTTCTTCCTCGGCTTCTTTTATGGCTTCTTTGAGCGGGATGGATGCCTTGGTCGGGTTGTAGATGCACCCGTAGCGGATGCCGTCGGACGGCCTCTGCTTGTAGTAGATTATCTCGGCGTTGTCGCCGGTAATCCTGGCTACTGAGAGAGCGAGCTTGGCCGTTCCGAGGTCCACTGTTGCTATGTAACGGTCTTCCATACTATATGATTGTTATTTTCTGCAAACTATCTGTCCTTTGTATTTCACGTTCACGGTGGAATAATACCCTTCTTCCATCACCGGACGTATCCTCTTGTAGTAATCGTTTATCTTCCCGAACTTGGCCGGCACATCCTCCGCCTTGCCGAAGATGAACTTCTCCTTCCCTTCGAGAGGGAGCAGTACCAGATCCCCTTCGGAATCCATCTCCATTTCCATGAAGCGGGAGTCCCAGCGATTCTTCTTCATCCACTCAAGCATCTCCAGCAGCGCTCCGGCCCAGGTCCGGCATTGCAGGGCGGAGGGCATACGGATTACGGAGAATTTCTTTCCGCAGTCCCCCTGGATGGGGAAGATGAAGCCGCGGTCGTCGATATAGAAGGAGTTGCCGGGCGTCTCTATCCTGGCGGCCGGTTCCCTCTGGGTGATGCTCACGAAGAGCACGCTGTCGGAAGTCCAGGCCTGGCTGGAAAGTATGGCGCTGCGCGAATCCAGCACCTTCTCTATCTCGTAAAGCCTTATGCTGTCTATGCGCTGGCCTATGAATACCGGGCAACCCTCCTTGAGGTAGGCGCGTATGTCTTTTTCCGAGACGAAGTTGAGGGTGTCCCGGAAAATGATTTCCATCCTCTTGCAGGTCGACAGATGCCTGCGCGCGCGGGCCTCTGCGGTAACTATGTAGCAGAGGGCCACGGTCAGCGCCAGCAAGAGCGCGAGGATCAGGTATTTCACGGCCTTTTTCATCAGCGGGCGAGCAGCATCTGTTTGATGGGTTCTATGAATCTGTCTATATTGCCGGCTCCGAAGGTCACCAGCACGTCCACCGGCTCCTTCTCCAGATAGGGCATAAGTTCCTCTTTGGTGAGGAGTATCTTTTCGGGGGCGGTGATGTCCTTGAAGATGATTTCGGAGCTGACTCCGGGAATGGGTTCCTCGCGGGCGGGATAGATATCCAGGAGTATCACCTTGTCAAGCCCGCTCAGCGCCTGCGCGAATTCCGGCGCGAAGTCGCGGGTGCGGGTGTAGAGATGAGGCTGGAAGATTCCGGTCAGTTTCCTTCCCGGGAATATCTCGCGAATGGAGGAGATTGCTGTGGCGAGTTCCGCCGGATGATGGGCGTAGTCGTCGATGTAGGTAAGCGAGGCGGTGTTCACGTGTTCGTCCAGGCGGCGCTGGGCTCCCTGGAAAGTGCCTATGGCCTTGCGTATGGCTTCGGGGGCTACTCCGTGGCAGAGGCATATTGCCGCTGCAGCTACGCTGTTCTCCACGTTCACGCGGCCGAGCGTGCCGACGCGTATTCCGCTGATGACTCCGCCGGGATGATGGAGGTCGTAGATGAAATGCCCGAGGCCGTCGATCTGCATATTCTCGGCGTGGAAATCCGCCGCCTTGTCGTCGTAGTGGTAGCTGAGTATCTTGGCGGAGGTATCTTTCCCGCTCACGGGCAGGCCGTATTTCAGTATCAGAGTGTCTTTTACCTGGGATGCGAACTGGCGGAAGGCTTCCTGCACGTGGGCGAGGTCGCCGTAGATGTCCAGGTGGTCGGCATCCATCGCCGTGATGGCTGCGATGTCCGGATTCAGCTGCAGGAAGCTCCTGTCGAACTCGTCGGCCTCGGCCACCACCACCTCGTTCTCGCTCATCAGCACGTTGGTGCCGTAGTTCTTGGAGATGCCCCCCAGGAAGGCGGTGCAGCCTTCGCCGCTTTCGGTGAGAATGTGGGCGACCAGGGTGGACGTGGTAGTCTTGCCGTGGGTGCCGGCGACCGCCAGGCACTTCTGCCCGCTGGCAATCTCTCCCAGCATACGGCTGCGCTTGATTACCCTGTAGCCATTTTCCTTCACGTACCTGAGTTCCGACAAGGTCTCGGGGATGGCGGGGGTATAGACCACCAGCGTATCCTCCACCCTCGTGGGTATGTATTTTATGTCGTCCTCGTAGTGGACGGCGATTCCTTCTTTTTCGAGTTCGCGGGTAAGCTCGGACGGAGTACGGTCGTACCCGCCCACGCTGTAGCCTTTGAATTTGTAATAACGGGCGATGGCGCTCATTCCTATGCCGCCTATGCCTATGAAGTATATGTTGGACCAGGCCATTTTATACAAGTTTATATATTTCTTCCGCTATGGTGAGGGCTGCGTCGAGCCTCGCGAGCGGAGCAACGTTCTTTTCTATTTCTGCAATCTTATCCGGGTCGGATGCGAGACCCAGTGCGGTGGAGAGCAGTTTCTCTTCCGCTTCGGCATCCTTAACCATAAGGGCCGCGCCCTTGTTCACCAGGGCCATTGCGTTGTGGGTCTGATGGTCCTCGGCCACATTGGGCGAGGGGACGAACACGGCAGCCCTGCGCACTGCGCATATCTCCGAAATGGAGGATGCACCGCTGCGCGAGATCACCACATCCGCCGCCGCATAGGCGAGGTCCATCCTGGCGATGAAGTCCGAATAGTGGATGGAAGGAAGGTCCTTCCCGGCCATGAACTCATCTATGCCTTTCTTGTAGTACTTTCCGCACTGCCATATCACTTCTGCGTCCTCTCCGCCCGGGCATCCGTCGGAAATCCATTTCTTCATAGCCTTGTTGAGGGTTCCGCTGCCGAGGCTGCCGCCCACTATCAGTATATGTTTCTTGCCCGGGGTGAGCCCGTAGAACTGCAGGGCCTCCGCCTTCTCGGCCTCGCCGTAGGGGTGGAATTCCTTGCGTATGGGATTGCCGCTGAATACTATCTTCTCTGCAGGGAAGAAGCGTTCCATCCCTTCATAGGCCACGCATATGCACTGGACCTTCTTCGCGAGCATCTTGTTGGTAAGCCCTGCGAAGCCGTTCTGCTCCTGGATGAGCGAGGGAACTCCCTTCGCGGTAGCCTTCCTGAGCAGGGGGGCGCTGGCGAATCCGCCCACGCCTATGGCTATGTCCGGTTTGAATTCATCTATCAGGCGCCCGGCCATCCTCTCGCTCTTGAGCATAAGGAAGGGGACCTTGATGTCGTTGATAATGTTCTTCAGGTTCAGCTGGCGCTGCAGGCCGCGAATGGGAAGGCCGGCGATCTTGTATCCGGCCGCAGGGACCTTTTCCATCTCCATCTTCCCCTCCGCGCCTACGAAGAGGATTTCGGTCTCGGGATTGAGTTCCTTGAGTTTGTCCGCGATGCTGATGGCGGGGAAGATGTGCCCTCCCGTGCCGCCTCCGCTGATTATGGCTCTTATCTTCTTATATTTCATCTTCTTGTTCGTTCATTTCTTCTTCAATGTTCCCGCTCTCGAAATCGTCCAGGTCGGCGAGGTCGTGTTCGATGGGGGAGTAGTCGGTACGGTCAACCAGCGGATCGGCATTGCGGATTTCCTTTTCTATACGCTTGGATGCTATCTTGCTGATGGAGAGGATCACGCCGAAGGCGATGCAGAAGCAGAGGAAGGCGGAGGCTCCGTGGCTCACCAGCGGAAGTGTCTGCCCGGTCATAGGGCCTATGTCCACGTTCACGCAGATGTGCAGGAAAGCCTGCCCGCATATCAGCAGGGCCAGGCCGGCCACTGCCAACTTGGCATACAGGTCGTTGCCGCAGTTGCGTACTATGATGGCGCTGCGTGCCAGCAGCGACAGATACAGTATTATTATCACCATCCCTCCGAGGATGCCGTATTCTTCGATAATGAAACTGAACATATAGTCCTCGGAGATATCCGGCACCACATAGCGCTGGGTGCTCTGGCCGGGGCCCTTGCCAAGGAAGCCCCCCTGGTGCACGGCAATCTTGGCGCTGTAGGGCTGGCGTATCTCGTCCAGGGCCTGGTAGTAATCCAAGCTTCCCACCCGGGCGTTCATCGCCTGGGCTTCGT
>JAEEGI010005126.1_pt1 | contig 30341 bp, 26 predicted proteins | sample 8958751 | NCBI WGS metagenome assembly JAEEGI01 (sample SAMN16246545, study PRJNA631951) | gut metagenome | biome: gut microbiome; feature: rumen; material: KS-attached | host: Bos | place: Iran: Karaj | collected 2018-10 | reverse complement strand
TGATCGCCTTCATGTGCGGATTGCGTGAAATGACCCAGGGGTCGTTGGTATAGGCGATGTCTTTCATCAGGACGGCGGGGTTGTCATCGATGAAGTCATAGACCTCCTGCGAGCCCAGCAGGAAGGAAGCCACCACCTTGCCCTTGTCGATGGCCTTGTTGGCCCCGTTGATCACGCCCGCCTTGATCAGGCGCAGCAGGCCGTCGGCGAACATCTCCGTATGAAGGCCCAGGTTCTTGTGGCCGCCGAGCTGCGCCGCCAGGGCGTTCGGCAGGGCGCCGATGCCCATCTGGATGCAGTCGCCGTCCTCGACGAGGGCCGCGCAGTTCTTGCCGATCAGCACCTCCGTCGGCGTCGGCTCCGCGAAGTCCTTGGTCACCAGGGGCGTGTCGTCCTCGACCAGGTAGTCGAAACTGCTGATGTGGATCAGATCGCCGTGGGCGTAGGGGACGTGCGGGTTGACGACCGCGATGCGGACGGCCGCGGACTCCACCGCGGCGACCGAGCAGTCCACCGAAGTGCCGAGCGAGACATAGCCGTCCTTGTCCGGGCGGGACACCTGGACCAGGGCCGCGCCGAGCTTGATGAAGCCCTCGCGGTAGAGTTTCTGGCTCTCCCCCAGATGGACCGGCAGATAGTCGGCGTAACCGGCGTTGACGTTGGCCCGGACGTTGGGGCCCACGAAGAAACCCTGCTCGAAGAAAATGCCCTCATAACGCGGCTCCGAGTACGGCGCCGGCCCTTCCGTGTGGAAATGGTGGAAATGCAGGCCGCGCACGTCTCCCGCATCGGCCCGACGGCACAACGCCTGGATCAGGACGTGCGGCACGCTGGCGACGCTGCTGAGATGCACGTGACAGTTGGAAGGAATGTGGCTGACGGCCTCATCGGCGGAAACGAAAGGGAGCTCTGTCATAATTCGGGCAGTTTTTGTAAATTTGAGCCGTCAAAGATAGGAATTATTCTGATGCATACCAAAGAAGAAAAGACAGCCCAGTTCGCGCGCCTGCTCGACATCATGGACGAACTGCGGGAGAAATGTCCCTGGAACGCCGCCCAGACGATGGAGTCGATCCGCCCGATGACGGAGGAAGAGGTGTACGAGCTGAGCGACGCCATCGTCCGGCAGAGCCCGCAGGAGGTCAGCAAGGAAATCGGCGACCTGATGTACCATATGGTGTTTTACGCCCGCATCGCCCAGGAGAAGGGCGATTTCGACATAGCCGATTCCATCGCCAAGGTTTGCGAGAAGATGATCTTCCGCCACCCGCACGTCTTCGGCGGCGACGACCGCCCCACCACGGCGAAGGAGATCGCCGACACCTGGGAGCTGGTCAAGGCCAAGGAAAAGGGCGGCAACAAGACCGTGATGTCGGGCATCCCGGACGCGATGCCAGCCATCCTCAAAGCCCTCTCGATGCAGGAGAAGGCCCGCGGCTGCGGTTTCGACTGGGAGCAGAAAGAAGACGTGTGGGACAAGGTCCACGAGGAGTTGGGCGAAGTCGAAGAAGCCTGCTCGGAAGGGGGCACGGAACAGATGGAACTGGAATTCGGCGACCTGCTCTTCGCCGTCATCAACGCCGCACGCCTCTACGGCATCGACCCGGAGGTAGCGCTGGGGCGCTCCTGCTCCAAGTTCCGCCGCCGCTTCAACTACCTGGAAGAGAATACCTTGAAGAAAGGGATCAAACTGAGCGAGCTCAGTCTCGCCGAGATGGACGCCATCTGGGACGAGGCCAAGGCCAAGGGACTGTAGCCATGTGGTACGAGCGTACGGAACTGCTCCTGGGAGCGGACAACATGGAGCGCCTGCGGTCCTGCCAGGCCGTCGTCGCCGGCGTGGGCGGCGTGGGCGCCTGCGCGGCGGAAATGCTGGTCCGCGCCGGAGTCGGCCGCCTCGTGCTGATCGACAACGACGAGGTCGGCGAGACCAACCTCAACCGGCAGTTGCCGGCCCTGCGCTCCACCCTGGGCCGGAAGAAATGTTCCGTCCTGCGGGAACGCCTGCTGGACATCAATCCGGACCTGGACATCCTCCTGATTGAAGATTACATCCACGAAGAGAACGTCGCCGCCCTGCTGGATCCCCTGCAGGCCGACGTGGTCGTCGACGCCATCGACACCCTCTCCCCCAAGATCGCCCTGATCCAGTATTGCCTGGGCCGCGGCCTGAAGCTGGTCAGTTCGATGGGCGCCGGCGCCAAACTGGACGCCACCGCCATCCGCATCGACGACATATCCAAGAGCCGGGAATGCCCCCTCGCCCACGCCCTGCGCAAGCGACTCCACCGCCTGGGCATCCAAAGCGGCTTCCAGGCCGTCTATTCCATCGAAAAGCCGCGGCGCGAATCCGTCATCCTGGAAGAGAGCCGCAACAAGAAGTCGCAGGTCGGCACCATTTCCTATCTGCCGGCCGCCTTCGGCTGCGCCTGCGCGCAGGCGGCCCTGGGCCGATTGCTGGATATTCCTTGATTTTTACTATCTTTGTAGGTTCAAACCAGACACTTGCAAAGATGGCATACCAGGTAAAAGAAGTCGTATCGAAGCGGGACCTGAAAAGGTTCGTCCGCTTCCCCGACCGTCTCTACCAGGGATGCGCGCAATATGTCCCCGCTTTGCATGCGGACCAGATCCGTTCGCTGACCCGGGTCTCCACCCTTTCCTACTGCAGCCGCAAGCTATGGCTGGTGATGGACGGGAAAGAGGTGGCCGGCCGGATCTGCGCGATGGTCAACCCCCGCTACAACGAGCGCTACGGTACGCGGCGGGCCCGTTTCGGTTGGTTCGACACCGTCGATGACTTCGAGGTGGCGCGGCTGCTGCTGGGTACGGCCGAGGACTGGGCCCGGGAGCAGGGCATGGACGAGATCCACGGCCCGCTCTACTACAACACCTTCGGCAAGCAAGGCATGCTGGTGGAAGGTTTCGGGAACATCCCGCCCTTCAACTGCCTGTACAACTTCCCCTATTACAACGACTTCGTCAGCCGCCTGGGATATGGGAAGGAGTGCGACTGGGTCCAGTACAAGATCGATGCGGAAGCACCCCTGCCGGCCAAGACCTACCGGGTCGCGACGCTTGCCATGGAGCGTTACGACCTCCGCTTCGGAAGTGTCAGGGAACTGAAAAAGGACCCCGCGATGGTGCGGAAGTTCTTCGACGCCTACAACGAGAGCTTCGCCTCCGCGGTCCACAACTACGTCCCCCTCACCGAGGAGGAAATGCAGGAGGAAGCGCGGATGATGCTGCCTTTCGCCTCCGACCGGACGGGGACCCTCCTCCTCGACGGGAAGGGGGACATCGCCGCCTTCGGCATCGCCTTCCCTTCCATCTCGAAGGCCCTGCAGAAGGCCCGCGGCCGTCTCTTCCCCTTCGGCTGGATCCACCTGCTGCGGGCGAAACGCGATTTCAGCACCGTGGACCTGATGGTCAACGGGGCGACCCCGGCGTGGCAGGGCAAGGGCCTGTCGGCCGTCTACTACGCGGAAATGGCGGAGAAGTTCCGCAAGGCGGGCCTGAAGACCGCCATCACCAACCCCCAGATCGAGAGCAACAGCGCCGTCAACATCTGGAACGACTATGAGCGCGAGCCGTTCATGAGAAGGCGCTGCTACATCAAGAAAATTTAAAATTCAAGATACTATGGCAGAAAACACACTGCTCGAAAAAGTCCTTTCCCTGCAGGACAAGTTCCATTCGCTCCAGGACCAGCTCGCCAGCCCCGAGGTGGTCTCGGACATGAAGCGTTTCGTCCAGCTCAACAAGGACTACAAGGAATTGGAGCCCATCATCAAGGCCGGCCACGCCTACAAGAAGCTGCTGGACGACCTGGCCTCGGCCAAGGACATCCTGGTCAACGAGAAAGACAACGAACTGCGCGAGATGGCCCGCGACGAGATCGCCGAACTCGAACCCAAGATCCCGGAGATGGAGCAGAACATCAAGCTCCTGCTCATCCCGGCCGACCCGGACGATTCGAAGAACGCGATGGTCGAAATCCGCGGCGGCACCGGCGGCGACGAAGCCGCCATCTTCGCCGGCGACCTCTTCCGCATGTATTCCAAGTTCGCGGAGTCCCGCGGCTGGAAGCTGGAAGTCACCGACCAGGCCCCTGGCACGGCCGGCGGCTTCAAGCAGATCGTCTTCAAGCTCTCGGGCAATGACGGGGTCTACGGCGTGATGAAGTACGAGTCCGGCGTCCACCGCGTCCAGCGCGTGCCGCAGACCGAGACCCAGGGCCGCATCCAGACCTCCGCCGCCTCGGTGGCAGTCTTCCCGGAAGCGGGCGAATTCGACATCGAACTCGACCCGGCCGACATCCGCAAGGATCTCTTCTGCTCGTCCGGTCCCGGCGGCCAGGGCGTCAACACGACCTATTCGGCCGTCCGCCTCACCCACATCCCTTCGGGCATCGTGGTCCAGTGCCAGGAAGAGCGTTCGCAGCTGAAGAACCTCGACCGCGCGATGGAGGAGCTCCGCACCCGCCTGTACAACATGGAGCACCAGAAGTACCTGGACGGCATCGCCGCCAAGCGCAAGACCATGGTCTCGACCGGCGACCGTTCGGCCAAGATCCGCACCTACAACTATCCCCAGGGCCGCGTCACGGACCACCGGATCAACTGGTCGATGTACAACCTGCCCGTCTTCATGGACGGCGCGATCCAGGAATGCATCGATCAGCTCACGATCGCCGAGAACGCGGAGCGTCTCAAGGAAGCCGGGGAATAAAGAAAGAAAAATGGACCCTGCCGTACCGCCTCTCCTTTACGAAGGAGGGGTGGTCTTTGAATGAATGCTCGTCCCCGTGCTCGAGGATGAAATAGCATTCCGGGTGCAGGATATCCGCCTCCAGCACCTTGTCGGGGAGATTCTCCAGCCCATCCAGCGCATAGGGCGGGTCCGCGAAGACGATGTCGAACTTTTCGTGGCAGAGCGGCAGGAAATCGAACACGTTGTCCCGCACCGTCGTCACGTTGTCCAGGCCCAGGCGCGCGGACTCCCGCTTGATGAAGGAGGCGTTCTCGCGGGCCATTTCCACGCAATAGACCCTTCTCGCGCCCCGGGATGCGAACTCGAAGGAGATGGCGCCGGTGCCACCGAAGAGATCCAGGACCTGGAGCCCTTCCAGTTCGTATTCGTTGTCCAGGATGTTGAACAGGCCTTCCCGCGCAAAGTCCGTCGTCGGACGTGCCTTGTAGCCGGCGGGAGGAAGGATGACCTTGCCCTTGAGACGGCCCCCGATGATCCTCATAGCCGGTCTACGGACTTGAAATAACGGTAGAGCGACATCTCCTCTTCCGACGTCAGCGGGGACTTGACGGTCACGGTGGAGACCTCCGGATTGAGCTGGAGCGACTTGACCGCCAGGAACAGGTAATACTGGGCCGTCGTGAAATCCGGGGCCGGATAGGAATTGGCCAGCAGCAGGCGCTCACCCTGGGCGATGGCCAGGTTCAGGATGCCGTCCCCGTAGTGGACGAGGATCTTGTTGTACTCGGGGCAGGCGTCCAGGCCATTGATCAGCTCATACAGCACAGGGGGCTGCCCGTCCGGGGTGGAATAAAGAAAGACCGCTTCGTAGCGGGGCACTTCCAGGAAGGATACCGCCTCCGAATCGGCCAGGGGGTATAATTCACCAAGAATGCACCTTGCGTCTCCCTCTTCGAAAATGCGGGAAGGCACCAAGGTGCATTTCTGGATGTCAGACATGGGATAGGATTACTCCCAGTTACCGGCGTTGTTGTTCGGGGCGGAGATGCTGCCGACCTGGAGGCCCTCGTAACGGTTCATGTCACGCTGCTCGGCGTCGAGGTTGATGCGGAGCTGGTTGTCCATGCCCTTGAGGAGGGACTTGTACGGGATCTTGGCCTCAAAAAGGGGCACCTGCACGCCGGAGACCATCTTGACGATGGCGTCCATGATGACTTCGTCACCGTCGGAGAACGGGATGTACTTGATCTTCTCGATGTCGAAGTCCTTGCGGGAGGCGAAGAGGGTGTCCTTCACGGGAATCTTGTTCTCGACGGAGAAGACGAGGTTCTTGTCGCCCGCCTCATAGAGCTTGAGGAGATCGAGACCCGTCATCTTGCCCTTGCCCCGGAAAGCCTTCTTCACGGCCTCGGTGTGCGCCCAGGCGAGGGAGTCGTCGGCGGAACCGATCTGCATGACGATGGGCATCATGCCCTTGTTGTAGAAGTCCTTCAGGGAATCGAGGTCGGCGGTGAAATGGCCGGTGACACCCTTGAAAGCGACCTCCAGCGTACGGATATCCTTGAGCTGCTGGATGGCGACCGCCTTGCGGGCGTCCCTTTCCTTGATGAAGTTGACCGGCTTCATGATGCTGGCAACGATAGCCCATACGAGAAGGGCGATGATGATGGGGAAAACAAACCAGGTAAGTACCTTTTTAAGCGTCTCGTTCATTATCGGGTGTTTTTATATTCCAATCTGTCCGACAAAGTTAACAAAACGATTTATTAAATGCAATATTCTTCGTAAATTTGCGGTTGAATTTGGACGGAGTTTTTCCCATGCAGAAGCCGTTTTCCATACCGGGTCCCGACGCGGCCGCTTTCGAAGGACTCGCCCTGCGGGCGGGCCGTATCGGCATCGTTACCCATACCCGTCCCGACGGCGACGCGATCGGGAGCTGCCTGGCCTTGAAACGCTACCTGGAAGCGAGGCTCGGCGGCGCGGGGAACTGCCGCATCCTCCTGGACACGGACGCCCCGGACGCCGTGCGTTTCCTCTTCTCCCCTTCCGACCTGCAGGAGACCCTCGTGTACGAGAGGGACGCCGCCGCGGTCCGGGAATGGGTCGAAGGCTGCACGCTGCTCGTATTCCTGGACCTCAATACGCTGTCCCGTACCGGGGGCATGGAAGAGGCGTTGCGCGGGAGCGCCGCTCCCCGTATCCTGGTGGACCACCATCTCCATCCGAATCTGGCCGATTTCGGCCTGGCCTTCTCCGAAATGGAGGTATCCTCGACCTGCGAACTGCTGTACCGCATCCTCCGCGCCCTCCCGTCCTGCGAGGGGAAAGGGCTGCCCGAAGGCTGCGCCGAACCCTTGCTGACCGGCATCACGACGGACACCAACAACTTCGCCAATTCCGTTTATGGAGGCACCCTGGAGACCGTCGCCGAACTGCTGGAGGCCGGCGTGGACCGGGAGCGTATCCTGGAGCACGTCTACAACGAATACCCCGAGCGCCGGATCCGCCTGCTGGGCCGCCTGCTGGACCGGGAGCTGACCATCTCCGACAAGGGCGTCGCCTGCATGATCCTGGACGGGGAAACGGCCGCGGCCTACGGCATCAAGGAGGGAGAGACCGAAGGATTCGTCAACATCCCGCTCGCCATCGACCGGGTCCGGATGAGCCTGTTCCTGAAGCAGTCCGGAGACGAATACCGCATTTCCATCCGTTCCAAGAAGGGCTGGTCGGCGCGGGACCTGGCGGCCCGCTACTTTGCCGGCGGCGGGCACGAGCAAGCCTCCGGCGGCCGCATCCCCCTGGGCGGGGACTTGAAAACCAAGGACGACGTGGCGGCCTTCGTCGCCCGCTGCACCGATGAATTCCTGACCGATGAAAGCTAAGATATCCCTCCTCGCCTGCGTCCTGCTGACGCTCGTTTCCTGCGGAAAGTCCTCGCTGGAGACGACCTACGCCAACCAGAGCACCAAGATCGACAACTATGTCACCAAGCAGCTCGAGTCCCATCCCGAGTACCGGGTGGCCTACAACGACGGCGCCGTCCGTATGGTCGTGGCCGAGGGCGAAGGCTCCGAGCTGACCAAGGGCGGCTCGGTCAGTTTTTATTACGCCGGCTACACGTTCAACGGTTCGTCGGTCTCGGCAGGCACGATGTTCGCAACCAACGATCCGGACATCGCATCCCAGGCGAGATGGAACCTGTCCGACTCGACGCGTTACCGGGCCACGACCATCGTCCTCGGCAAGGACAAGCTGGTCCCCGGCCTGGCGCTCGGCCTGGAGGGCGTGCGGAGCGGAGAAGACTGCTATATCTTCTTTTCCGGCAAACATGGTTTCGGGAAAAGGCAGATTGGCACGATTCCTGCCAATGCTTCCCTTTGCTACCACGTCCGCGTGGAAGATGTGAATTGACGAAGAAAACGAATACGATACGATGATAAGGAAATCTTTCGCACTCGCCTGCCTCACGGCGGCCCTGCTGCTCGCAGGAGGCTGTGCCACGGCGCCGAAGACAGGCGTCAACGATGCCAGCAAGCGTTTTTATGACGCGTGGGTCACGGTCCACTGCCCCGACGCCCCCCAGACGGAACTGGGATCCCGGATCACTTTCGACAGTCCGGGTACCGGAGCGCTCCTGGGCTCGGAGGAAGACACGCCCTTCGTCTATGCCCGCTACACCATGACCGATCTCGCAGGCAACGTCTCCGCGACGACCGACGAGAAACTTTCCCAGCAGATCGGCACCTACGACGAGTCTTACTATTACGGACCCGTCGCGATCTGCCGCTATCCGGGTTATCTTTCCGCCGGCATTAGCGAGATCATGGAAACGATGCGGGTCGGCGGCAAGCGGACCGCCGTGATCCCCGGCTGGCTGACCTCGACTTCTTCCACCAACTATTACGACACGGCCCAGGAGTATCTCGACCAAGTCAGCGGCACGGACATCATCTACACCGCCGAGATCCTGGAAGCCATCCCGGACATCGCGAAGTGGGAGACCGACTCCCTCGCCCGTTTCATGGCCCGCCATTATCCCGGCGTGGATTCCCTCGCCTACGGCTACTATTACGTCCAGCTCTGCGAGCCGAAGGACACCAGCGCGTTTGAGAGCGGCACGGTCTACGTCAATTACACGGGACGCCTCCTCAACGGACAGGTCTTCGACTCCACCATCCGGGACACGACCCGCAAATACCGGATCTACCAGGAAAGCCGGACCTACGAGCCCATGGCCCTCTCCTGGCCCAGCGAGGAAGGCGGAGAGGTGACCACCTCCAGCGGCGGCTCCCTGGTGGAAGGTTTCAGCCGCTGCGTCTCCAGGATGAAAGCCGGTGAGAAAGGCATCTGCGTCTTCTACTCGGGCCGCGGCTACGGCATCCGGGGCAGCGGATCCGTCATCCCCGCCTGCTCACCGCTCGCCTTCGAGATCGAAATGCTCGGCAAGAACGAGGACGGATCCATCGACACGGACGACTGATTCCCGGACCGATGGCTGGCAAGGCGGCACCCACCGAACTGGGTACCATGAAGATCGGTACCCTCCTGAAGATGTACGCAGTCCCCGGCATCATTGCCATGACTGCGTCTTCTTTGTATAATGTCGTCGACAGCATCTACATCGGCCATATCCGGGACGTCGGCCATTTCGCCATCTCCGGCCTCGCCGTCTCCTTCCCCCTGATGAACCTGTCGGCCGCCCTCGGCACCCTGGTCGGGGTCGGCGCGATGACGATGATCAGCGTGATGCTGGGGCAGCGCAACTACGAGACCGCCAACAAGGTCCTCGCCAACGTCCTTTCCCTCAACCTGCTGATCGGCCTGGTCTTCACGGTCCTGACCCTTTTGTTCCTGGATCCGATCCTGTATTTCTTCGGGGCCAGCGAAAACACCCTCCCCTTCGCCCGGGACTACATGTTCATCATCCTGCTGGGCAACGCGTTCACGCACCTGTACTTCGGGTTCAACGGCATCATCCGAGCCGCGGGGCACCCCAAGGTCGCGATGGGGCTGACCCTGTTTACGGTGATTTCCAACGCCATCCTGGACCCCATCTTCATCTTCGTGCTGGACATGGGCATCCGGGGCGCCGCCATCGCGACGGTCCTCTGCCAGCTGATGGCGCTCGCCTACAGCCTGCGTTTCCTGTCGGACAAGACCCGCCTGCTGCACTTCCCCAGGCCGCTGTTCCAGCTGGACTGGAGGATCGCCAGGCAGTCCCTGGCCGTCGGGCTGGGGCCCTTCCTGATGAATGTCGCCTCCTGCATCGTGGCCATTTTCATCAACCAGCAGCTGCGCAAGTACGGCGGTGACCTGGCGATCGGGGCGTACGGCATCGCCAACCGCATCACGATGATGTTCGCGATGATCTGCATGGGCTTCAACCAGGGCCTGCAGCCGATCGCCGGCTACAATTACGGCGCCCGCCAGTATTCCCGCGTCAAGGAGATCTTCATCCTGACGGCGAAATGGGAGACGCTCGTCACGACGCTCTGCGCCGTGATCTGCCTCTTTGTCCCGCGCACGGCGGTGAGCCTTTTCACCAGCGACCCGGAACTGATCCGCCTGTCCACCCACGGCCTGCGCGTGATGAACTGCTGCTTCGCCGTCGTCGGCTTCGGCATGGTGTCCGGCAACTTCTTCCAGTGCCTGGGCATGGTCAAGAAGTCCATCTTCCTGTCCCTGACCCGGCAGCTGCTGATCCTCGTGCCGCTGATCTACCTCCTGCCCCTGTGGCTCCAGGAGACCGGCGTCTGGATCAGTTTCCCCATCTCCGATGTCGCCTCGTCCGTCATCGCCCTCTTCTTCATCCTCGCCCTGTTCAAGAAATTCGACCGGCTCAAGGACGGCGACGACCCGTCCCTGATCGGCAGCAGCATCCGGTAGACCATGGCTAAAAAGATCCTCATCACCATCGGGCGCCAGTTCGGCAGCGGCGGCAAGGCCGTCGCCCACATCCTCGGCCACAAGCTGGGGATCCCCGTTTATGACAACGAGCTCATCGACGAAGCGGCCAAGAAGAGCGGTTTCAGCAAGGACCTGTTCGAAGGAAGCGACGAGAAAAAACGCCCGTTCTCCCTTTCGAGCATCTTCTCCTCCAACCGCTACGGTCATTTCAGCGACAACTACATCAACGATGCGGACCTGTTCCGCATTCAGAGCGAGACGATCCGCAGCCTCGCGGAAAAGGGGTCCGCGATCTTCGTCGGACGCGCCTCCGACTTCGTCCTGCGGGACATGAACTGCATCGACGTCTTCCTGACCGCGCCCCTGGAGGTACGCAAGCGCTTCGTTTCCCAGCGGGAAGGCATTTCCCCCGAGGAAGCCGAAGAGATGATCCTCAAGCGCGAGAAAGAGCGCGAAGCCTACTACAACTACATCAGTTTCGGCAACTGGGGCGTGGCTTCCAACTACGACCTCTGCATCGATTCTTCCATCCTGGGTTTCGAGGGGACGGCCGACCTGATCATCGAATACGCCCGCAAGAGAGGATACCTGACCGATGGGGAAGCTTGAGAAAAAGCATCTGATGCCGGCCCTGGCCGCCGTACTGGTCGTCGCGTGCACCCTGATCGCGGCGGCCCAGTGGCAGGACCGCGCGCCGCTCAGGATCCCCGTAGACCTCAACGCGACCCTCACCAACGCCCTATCGGATACCTCCGCGCTCGAAGGCCTGGACCGGCAGGTCCGCCAATACATGCAGGAATGGAACCTCAAGGGCGCCTCGCTCTGCATCATGCGGCACGACTCCCTGCTCTATGCCAAGGGCTACGGCATCGCGGACAAGGAAGTCCGGATGAGCCCCGCCACCCTGCTGCGGGTCGCTTCCGTCTCGAAACTGATCACCGCGGCCGGCATCATGCTCCTGCAGGAATGCGGGATGCTGACGCTGGACGACCGCGTCTTCGCCCCGGGAGGGGTCCTGGAGGAATTCTCCGGCGTCATCCGGGACGAGCGCATCTACGACATCACGATACGGAACCTGCTGATGCACGAGGCCGGATTCACCGCCCGGACGGGCGGGGACCCCATGTTCAGCACCCGGAGCCTGATGAAGGCCAACGGCTGGAAAACGCCGCCGGACAGCGAAACACTCGCCCGCGCCATCCTGAAGCGGGAACTGATGTTCGACCCCGGTACGGCGTCCGAGTATTCCAACTTCGGCTACCTGCTGCTCAGCCTGATCATCGAGCGCATCACCGGGGAACCCTACGAGGATTGGGTACGGGAGAACGTGCTCCAGCCCGCCCACTGTACCGACATGCACCTCGCCTACAATTTCTACAAGGATAAATACCCCGGCGAGACCCGTTACTACATGCAGCCCAACGACAAGGCGGTGGAACGCTATGACAACAGCGGCGTCCAGGTGCAGCGCTGCTACGGCGGCAACGACATCCGGGCCCTGAAGGGCGCGGGCGCCTGGGTCACCTCCGTTCCGGAACTGGCGCGTTTCGTCGCTTCCATCGACGGACAGGACGAGGTGCCGGACATCCTGAGCCGCGAGAGCATCGAAGCGATGACCTTCCCCACGGACAGCGTGACCTACGGCCTGGGCTGGAACGACATCTCCGAAGAAGGGGTCTGGACGCGTACGGGGACCTTCTCCGGGACGAGTGCCCTGATCAAGAATTACCCGGACGGAGAGTGCTGGATCATGGTGACCAACACGGGTACCTGGCGGGGGCCTTCGTTCACGAAGTTCACGGCAGCCCTGTTCGAGCGCCTGCGGGAGGAGTACTCCCCCGTCCTGCCGGCACGCGATTTTTTCTATCGCAACGAAGAATAATTTAAACTATTTGTTTATATTTACTGCTACGAACTGACAATCAACCACTAAAACAATTGTAACATGAAAGCGTTGAAGTACATTGCGGCCGGACTGGCCACCCTGATGCTCCTTTCTTCCTGCTCCGTAGTGAAAAATCTGACTTCCAGCGGATCTGACACCGGATCCAACACCGGCGGCGCCCTTGCGGCCCTCTACCAGATCTTCAAGTCGACCGGCGCCCTCGACCTGAGCAACCTGGTCAACATCATCAACATCGGCAAGGTCCTGACCGGCGCCAGCGCCCTGACCAACGCCACCGAGGCCTATGCCGCCGACTTCACGAACGGCTTGATCGAAGGCTCTTCCCAGCTGATCACCAACCAGAACGTCGGGAAAGTAATGGCTGCGCTGAAGGCGCTGTCCAACGTGGATACTTCGGCGATCACGACGGCCGCCGACGCCGCTGCGACGGGCACCGCCTCCGCCCTGACGGCCAACACGGCCGGCGTCGCGCCGACCCTCCAGCAGCTGACGACCATTTTCAAGGCGATGCAGTAATCTGCCATCGCAAAAAAAGCGGGCAGCCTCCAGGTCGGAGGCTGCCCGCTTTTTTATTCGTATGCCCGTTTAGGCGTCCATCGCCTGGCAGGCGGTGATGGCGATCATCTTGTAGATGTCGTCCACGCTGCAGCCGCGGCTCAGGTCGTTGACCGGACGCGCGATGCCCTGCAGGATGGGGCCGATCGCGTCGGCCTGGCCCAGACGCTGGACCAGCTTGTACGCGATATTGCCCACCTCCAGGCAAGGGAACACCAGCACGTTGGCCTTGCCCGCAATCTCCGAACCGGGAGCCTTCTTCGTACCCACGGAAGGCACCAGCGCCGCATCGGCCTGGAGCTCGCCGTCGATCTTCAAGGCAGGATTCATCTCCTTGGCCCGGGCGGTCGCCTCGACCACCTTGTCCACCACCTCGTGGCTCGCGGAACCCTTGGTCGAGAAGGACAGCATCGCCACACGCGGATCAGCGAAACCCGCCACGCTCTTGGCCGTCTGCGCGGTACAGACCGCAATCTGGGCCAGCTGGTTGGCATCCGGCATCGGGGTCACGGCGACATCGCCCACGACCAGGACGCCGTCCTCGCCGTACTGCGGGGTCTGGGTGATCAGGAGCATCGCGCCGCTGACACAGGTGATGCCGGGCGCGCACTTGATGATCTGGAGGGCGGGACGCAGGGTCTCGCCGGTTGTCGACAGGGCGCCGCTGATCTGGCCGTCCGCATCGCCGCTCTTGATGATCAGGCAGCCGAAATAGAGCGGATTCAGCACGACCTCACGGGCTTTCTCCAGGGTCATTCCCTTCGCCTGGCGAAGCTGGAACAGGAGCTGGGCGTATTCCTCGGTCTTCTCGCTCGTGGCGGGATCGATGATGGTCGCCCCTTCGATGTGGGTCAGGCCCAGGGAAGCGGCATAGGCAAGCACTTTCTCCCGGTTGCCGATCAGGATGATGTCGGCCAGGCCGTCCGCGATAGCGCGGTCGGCGGCGGTGATGGTACGCTCCTCGAAGGACTCGGGAAGCACGATGCGCTGCCGGTTGGACTGGGCGCGCGCGATGATACTTTCAATCAGTGACATATCGTTGTGAAGTTTATTCCATGTTTTGGACCAGGTGCATGGTGTCGCGGGCGATCACCAGCTCCTCGTTGGTGCAGATCATCGCGACCTTGACCTTCGAATCGGGCAGGGAGATGATCGTGTCGCCGGAAGCGTTGGCGTTGGCGTCGTGGTCGAACTTCAGACCCAGGTAGCCGAAGTTCTCGCAGATGCGGCGGCGCAGACGGGCGTTGTTCTCGCCGATGCCGGCGGTAAAGACGAGCAGGTCCACGCCCTGCATCTCGGCGATGTAGGCGCCGATCAGCTTGATCACGTCATAGGTGAAGACCTTGAAGACGAGCTTGGCCCGCTGGTCGCCTTCCGCGACGAGGGCGTTGAGCTCACGCACGTCGGAAGTCTTGCCGGACAGGCCCAGGAAACCGCTCTTGCGGTTCATCAGCTCGGTCATCTGGTCCGGAGTGAGGCCTTCCTTCTTCATGATGTAAGGCACGATGTTGGGGTCGATGCTACCGCAGCGCGTGCCCATGATCATGCCCGCAAGCGGGGTGAAGCCCATCGAGGTATCCAGGCACTTGCCGTCCTGCACGGCCGTGATGGAGCTGCCGTTGCCAAGGTGGCAGGTGATGATCTTGGAGTGCTCCAGGTCGATGCCCGTCAGCTGGGCGGCCTTGCCGGCCACATACTGGTGGCTGGTTCCGTGGGCGCCGTACTTGCGGACCCGGTACTCCTCATAATACTTGTAAGGAAGGCCGTACATATAGTTGAAAGGCGGCATGGACTGGTGGAAGGCCGTGTCGAACGTCACCACCTGGGGGACGTCCGGGAGGACCTTCTGCATCGCCCGGATGCCGAGCAGGTGCGCTGGGTTGTGGAGCGGGGCGAAATCGCAGCAGATCTCGATCTTGGAGAGGACATCCTCGTCGACGAGGGCGCTGCCCGAGAAGAAATCCGCACCCTGGACGATACGGTGGCCGACCGCCTCGATGTCGTCGAAGGAATGGAGCACGCCGCATTCCGGGTCCACGAGGGCGTCCAGCAGGAGCTGCATGCCGACCTTGTGGTCGGGGATGGGAAGATTCTTCGTCAGGACCGGCTTGCCGGTGGGCTTGTGGGTCAGGATTCCCTCGGGGAGACCGATTTTCTCGACGACGCCCTTGGCCATCAGGTCATATACATCATCGCTCTTCATGTCCAGCAACTGGTACTTGATGGAAGAGCTGCCGCAATTGATTACAAGAATGATCATAAATAAACGTTTAAAATCAAGCAAAATTACGGATTTATCGTAACTTTCGCAAAAATAGGAATGACGAAATGGATGAGGCGGGAGACATGGCGGCGCTGGCCATTCCGTTCGCGGCCGGATCGGCCGCGGGAACCTTTGCAGCCCGGCTTCCCGGGCCGGTTTCCTGGGTCCTGCCGGGAGCCCTTCTCGGGGCCGTCGCAGCCCTCCTTCCCCTCCTCCGTTCCGTCCGGCGGCCCGCCCCGGGCTACGGCCTCCTCTTTTTCCTGATGGGCGCCTTCTGCCAATGCTCCTGCGCCTTGCTGCCTGTCCTGCCCCCCTGCCCCCCGGCGCTGCCGGAAAGGGCCTGCGCGGCCCTGAAGCGCCTCATTGCCTCGGTTCCCTGGCCCCACCCGCGTTCCGCCGCCCTCGTCCAGGCCCTGATGACCGGGGACCGCAGCGGCCTGGACCGGGAGACGATGGCCGCTTTCCGCTCCAGCGGCGCTTCCCACATCCTGGCCCTATCAGGACTGCACCTGGGACTGATCTATCTGATTATCAGGAGATTATTTTCCCTGTTCGGAAACACGCCCGCCGCCCGGAAAGGGCGCTGCATCGCCACCCTGGCCGCCTGCGGCTTCTATACCCTGATGACCGGCGCCGGCCCGTCGGTCGTCCGCGCCTTCCTGTACGTCTGCGTCAGCGAGGTGGCCACGGTCGCAACGGATCGCCGGAAAGACCCCGCCCGCATCCTGCTCGCCGCCCTGACGATCCAGCTGGCCCTCCGCCCGGGGGTCATCTCCGGCGTCGGCTTCCAACTCTCCTACCTGGCGATGCTCGGCATCACCCTCCTTCTCCCCCGCCTCCAGGCTTGGTATCCGGCGCCCCGGACCCGGTTGGAAAAGGCCGACCCGATGCGCAAGGTCTGGAACGCCGCGGCGATGACCCTCTCCTGCCAGGTCTTTACCGCTCCCCTGGCCTGGCTGCGCTTCCACACCTTCCCGAAATACTTCCTCCTGACCAATTTGCTTTCGCTGCCGTTGAGCGGCGCGGTGATGACGGTATCGGCCGCAACCCTAGCCCTGAGCGCGGCAGGCCTCTGCCCGCACTTTCTGGTGCAGGCCGGGGACGCGCTCATACAGGCGCTGCTGTTCGTGCTGGAAACAATCAGTTCAATGTAGAAAGGCCGAAGCCCGGCGTGGTCCAGACCTTCATCGCGCCCTCTTCTTCATAGATCAGGCAGCCTTCGAGGCCGGGGTCCCGCAGCAAGTCCGCCGCTTCGGAGAGCCCCAGGACCATGCACCAGGTCGCGACCGCGTCGGCCGTGGTCGCATCCGGCGCGATCACCGTGGCGCTCAGCAGGTTGTGCGTGACCGGCATCCCGGTGCGGGGGTCGATCGTATGGGAATATTTCCGTCCGTCGCGGACGTAGAACTTGCGGTAATTGCCCGACGTGACGACACCCTGCCCGGCGCCGCCGCCCGAATGCCACACCCCCTGCATGTCCGCCCCGGGCGTATTGTTGCCGTCCACGGGGCGGTCGATGCCGATGGACCAGGGGCGCCCGGAAGGGTTCCGCCCCTCACAGTAAATCTCGCCGATATCCACCAGCATGTCCTTCACGCCCAGGCCGTGCAGGTAAGCGGCGACGTAATCGCAGCTGAATCCCTGCGCGATGGCGTTGAAATTGAGCGTGGGTGCCGCTCCCCCGGGATCCAGCAGCAGGTCTTCCGCGCATAGCGTCCCATCCGGGGAAAGCGCCTCTTCCATCGTCGCCCGGAGCCGTCCCATCCCGGAACGTGCGGCCGCCTCGGCGATGCGGTCCGGCCCCGGCAGGGAATCGTGGGTGAAACCGAATCCCCAGATGTCGAACAGCGGGCCGCAGGCGACGTCGAAAGCGCCGCCGGAGCGGCTGTAGAAATCATACGAGCGCCGGTACACCTCGCACAGCAGGGCGTTGGGCCGGATGGTGTCGCCGGCGTTGAGCCGGCTCAGGAGCGAAGCCTTGTTGTAGCCGGAAAGCGTGAAATCAATCTCTTTCAGGAGGGAATCCACCGCTACCTGGATGGCCTGCGGACGCTCCCGGACCCCTTTCAGGTTGAGCTTGACGGCATAGGTTCCGCCCTGGGCATAGCCGCCGAGGGTGACATAGCGGTCCGCTTCCCGGCAGGAAAGCAGGAAAAACAGCACGCAAAGTACCCAAAAAGACAGCCCGGGCTTCATCGTTCGGCAAAGTATTTGTACAAAGGTAAGGGAATTTCGTTAGAAATTGCGATATTTGTGAGTTAATACACCTTGAACCTACCATGAGATTCAGATCCCTTCTTTTCCTGGCAGCCGCCCTTGTCCTGGCTTACGCCTGCTGCAAGAAAACGGAAGAAGAAACGACATACCTCAATTTTGCAGAGACGCCCGAATTCACCCTCGAGCCCTTTGTCCGTGCCGGAAGCACGATTACCCTGACCCCGAAGAAACTGGTCTCCCGCGCCTCCACCGACACGAAGACGGAGTTGCCGGGCTGCTACTGGTATGTTTCCCAGACTAATTTGCGGGACACGGTCCGGCTCGAGGGAGACCCCGAGTCCGTATCGGCCGCTTTCACATTCGAAGTCCCAGATTCCCTGCAGACCCTGTCCATCATGTGCGCCATGTTTGCCGAAGGGTACAGCAACGCCTCCACCACGGTTAGCTGCATCGCCGTCCGTCCCAAGGGAGGATATACCTCTCTCCAGGGCGTGGACCTGCCCGTGATGACCATCGTGGACAACCGGGACTACAGGGTCTATCATTACACGACGGTGGACGGACTCGACTGGATGGCCCAGAATCTCGCCTACGCCGGCAAGGGTTATTCCTACTTCGACAGTGAGCTGCTGGACGATATCTTCGGCCGCTATTACACCTGGGGAGAAGCCCGGGAGAGTTGCCCGGAGGGCTGGCGCCTGCCGACCAACGCTGACTTCCTCGCCCTCAACAACGCCTACTCGAGCCCGGCCGGGACCGACCCGATGGCGACCTTCAAGCAAGGCGCCGGGGCCCATATGGCCAACGCGTACTTCAACCTTGTCCGGATGTGGGAATACTGGCCCGACGTGGAGCCGCGCAACACCAGCAAGATGTCCATCCTCCCGATGGGCTACCTGTCCGTCCAGGAGACGGACCACGCCCACCTGGAAGTGATGGAATACGCCCTCTTCTGGACGGCCGACGAGCGCAACGAGGACCAGGCCTGGTACCGCTCCATCTACATGAAATACGATACCATCAACTGTGAGTCCGGATACAAGGATTATATGGCGATGAACGTCCGCTGCGTGCGGGACCACGTGGACTAACGGAGATCCGTCACCACGTATTCAGATCCAAGGGAAGCGATGTCGAACGAGAAAGCGGCATCGCTTTTCTCTTTCACCGAGAAACCGCTGATGCGGAAAAGGGTCTCGGTCCCGTCTTCGACCACGATGGACACCCGGGCGGGCGCGGAGCCGTCCAGGTAGAGGGTGACGGACTGCAGGCCCGTATCCTCCACGGCGGGAGCCATCTTCACGGCGCGCAGTTTCTTGCCGCTGAGCGTCACGTCGGAAACGTCCTTCACCTCGAAGGCGCGGTCCAGGGCGCCCAACAGGGCGGCGGGGTTGGACAGATAGTCCGCCGCGTCGGGATCGACCGCCTCGATATAGGCCTCCCGCGCATTGCGGTCGATGGTCCAGCGGGTCTTCCCGTCGCACCAGAGGTCCATTCCGTTGCCGAACACGTGATAACGGTCGCCGTTCAGGGCGGCGGTCCCGTTCCCCTTCATCGGGATGTCTCCCTTCACTTCGAAGGAATACTTGAAGCTGACCTCGCCCGAGGCGAGATTCGCGGCGAAAGCGTCGAGCGGTCCGTTCTCCTGGGCCGTCGCCCAGAAGGCGCAGAACGCGAAAACGGTCAGAAGGAAGAATCTTTTCATTTCATCAACTCATTCAGCATTTGCTGCAGGGTATCCAAATCCTGTACCAAAACCTGGCGGGGCTTGGATCCCTCCTGGGGGCCGACGATGCCGGCGCTCTCGAGCTGATCCATCACGCGGCCGGCCTTGGCGTAGCCCATGCCGAGTCGGCGCTGCAGGTCGGAGGTCGATCCCTTCTGGGACATCACGACCATCTTGGCCGCCTCCACGAAACGGTCGTCCAGCTCGGAACTGTCGATCATGCCGCCGCCCTCTCCCTCGGCCGGAGCGGGATCCGGCAGATAATAAGGGGTGTTGTAGCACTTCTGGTACCCCTGCTGCTCCCCGACGTAACCGGCGATGTCGTTGATTTCCTTGTTGCTGACGAAGCCGCACTGGATGCGCTCGGTCTCGACGCCCGCATAGTAGAGCATGTCGCCGCGGCCGATGAGCTTCTCGGCGCCCGGGATGTCCAGGATGGTCATCGAGTCGATGCGGGAGGCCACGCGGAAGGCGATGCGGGTCGGGAAATTGGTCTTGATGATACCCGAGATGACATCGACCGACGGGCGCTGGGTAGCCAGGACCACGTGGATGCCGGCGGCGCGGCCCTTCTGGGCCAGACGGATGATCGAGTTCTGGATGCTCTTGGCGGCCGCCTTGGTCTCCGGGGATCCGCCGATGGACATCGTCAGGTCAGCGTATTCGTCCACGATGGTCACCAGGTAAGGCAGATAGCGGTGGCCCTCGGTGGGCAGGAGATGGCGGTCCTTGTATTTCTCGTTGTAGAGCTTGACGTTGTTGACCAGGGCCTTGCTGAGCAGCTCGTAACGTTCGTCCATCTCGATGCAGAGGGAACGCAGGATGCGCTCCGCGTCCTTGGGCTTCTTGACGATGGCCGCATTGCGCTCGTCCTGCTCGTCCCCGGCGTCCGGCAGGACGGCCAGATAGTGCTTGAGCAGGTTGGCGTAAGCGGAGAATTCGACCATCTTCGGGTCGATGAAGACCAGTTTCAGCTCGGACGGGTGCTTCGCGTACAGGAGCGAGGAGACCAGCACGTTCAGGCCCACGGACTTGCCTTGCTTGGTCGCGCCGGCGATCAGCAGGTGCGGCGCGTCGGCCAGGTCGAACACCTTGACTTTCTGGGTGATGGTATAGCCGATGGCCACCGGCAGCTCCGCCTTGCTTTCGGTGAAAGCGGGGTCGTTGAGCAGCGCGCGCAGCGGCACGATGGAAGGCTTGTCGTTGGCCACTTCGATGCCGACGGAGTCGCTCAGGGTGACAATGCGCACGCCCTTGGCGTTGAGCGACATCGCGATGTCGTCCTGGAGCATGCGGATCGACGAGATCTTGACGCCCGGGGCCGGATAGACCTTGTACAGGGTAACGGTCGGGCCCACGACGGCCTTCACGTCCTCCACCTGGATCTTGTAGTTGGCCAGGGATGCGCGGATCTTGTTGTTGTTGCGGACCAGCTCTTCCGTGGAAACCTCCTGCTTGCCGGAAGAATGCGTCTCGAGCAGGTCCAGGGGGGGCATCTTATAACGGGGCAGCTCGTCGCGCATGTTGATGCGCGGCAGGGGTTGCTTCACGTCCGTGGAGAGTCCGTCGTCGTCCCGGATGACTTCCATCTCGGAGACCGGTTTCTCCCCTGCGGGCGCCGGAGCGGCGGGCTTGGACGCGCTCTCAGTCATCACACGGGCCGGACGTACCGGCGCGGCCGCCACAGGGGCGGGAGCCGGAGCGGGAGCCGGCGTGCGGGGACGGGCCGGGGCAGGCTCGGCCCATTGTTTTTCAGGCTCTTCCTCCATGTTCGTCCCGCCGGGACCCAGGGAAGCGAACCACTTGGACGTGCGGGGACTGACCAGCAGCAGCCAGCCGAGGGTCAGCAGCAGGATCAGGCACAGGGTCAGGAGACGGCCGAAAAGATTGTTGCCCCAGCCTGTCAGGAATGCGCCGCAGCGGCCGCCGAGGCCGCCGCCGAACGCCGTATCCGGGCCGAAGAGTCCGGCCAGCCAGGACAGGATCAGGGAAAGGACGAACGCGCCGGAGAGCACCACGGCCGTCGTCTTGAGCAGCGAATGATTCCACTTGCCCAGCAGCAGGCGGGCGGCCGCCGCGGCCAGGATGACGATCAGCGCGAAACTGCCCAGTCCGAAACAGTCGCAAATCAGGAAACGGCCCAGCCGGAATCCCAGCTTGCCCGAATCATTGTGCACCTCGGTCGCCGGCGACAGGCTGTCGGCCGCGGTCAGCAGGCTCTGGTCCGCTTTCCAGGTGAAGAGGTAGGACACGCAGGAGATGAAGGTATAGACGGCCAGCACGGCCAGGATCAGTCCGACCAGTTTCACGGCCGTCTCCCGCTGCCGGTCATCCCAACTGTTCCAGATTCCCAATTTCGGCATTTCGCTTATTTCTTCTTTTTCCAGTTCTTCTTATTCTTCTTGGGGACGGCCTGGCCCACGTTCATCCCCATCCCGGGACGCGCGAAACTGGCATCGCCCGAAATCTTGGACAGGGAGATATCCGAAGGCACCTGGATGCGGTAGTCCGAGAGCTTCTCGATGTCCTTGAAGATCGTCTCGTCCGCCACGCTGTCCTTGTTCCAGATCAGGTACTGCTGGCGCATGTAGATCGCCAGCGAAGTGATCATCGCCCGCTTGACTTCGCCTTCCGGCTCGGAGGCGATCAGGTCGATGATGCTCTCGATGTTGCGGCCGTAGTGGGCGGCCTTGACGGGCTTGTCCTTGAGCGGGATGGTCAGCGGCTTGGTTTCCATCAGCTCGGGCACGGGCGCCGGATAGGGCGCGTCGATGTCCAGGTCATAGCCCGCGATCATATAGAGATGGTCCCACAGTTTCTGGCTGTAGTTCTCCTGCTGGTGGACCTGCGGATTGAGGATCTCCATCGACTTGACCACGGCGCGGGCCTGTTCGCTGCGCTTGGCGCGGTCTTCGATCGTCTTGAGATGCTCGACCATCCGGAGGATGTTGCGCCCGTACTCGGGCATCGCCAGTTTTTCCCGTGAGGTATTGTAATCCAGCTTGTTGATGTTTTCTCCTTCTTCCATGGCTGTCATTGGTTCTTGAATTACAAATATACTGTTTTTTTCTTTACACGGAAACGACTTCCCCGCTCTCGACATACCAGAGATATCCGTCGACCTCCCGGTAGCCCATGCGGCGGTACAGGTCCTCGTAGCCGGCCACCTGGTCCCGGTGCTCCGCCTCGGGGCGCCCGAACTTGTAGTCGACGACGGTGACGCGTCCGCCCTCGCGCAGGATCACGCGGTCGGGACGGTGCTCCCGGCCGTCCGTGCCGATCAGGGACACCTCGTTCAGGATTTCCACCCCCTCCGCGTCGAACCAGCCCCGGGACGCGACATCGCCCAGGCGTCCGGACAGGAAAGAGAGCGTGGGTTCCCGGTCATCCGCGGGAAGCGCGCCCGAAGCGACGGCGCGGTCCACGGCCCCGGGCAAGTCCCCGGGCAGTTTGACCGAAGCGAGAATGTCGTGCAGCACGAGACCGCGGAGACGGTTCGACGCCTGCGGCCCCACCAGGCCGTCCGGGCCGAAGAAATCGGCCGCGTCGCGGCTGAACTTCAGGCGGCCCCGGTTCCCGGCCGGGAAAGAGGGCCAGCGCGCTTCGATCGGCTCGGCAAGTCCCGCCTTGCGCTCAAGCGAAGCAAAATCATACATCGTCCCGGCGTGGTACTCCGTGGAACGGACGAAACCGTACAACAGTTGCGAAAGATCCTTCCACTCCGCATCCTCGCCATTGTCCACCGGGTTCTTCACCTTCATGGGCGGGGTCTTGGCGATGATCTTCAAGCCGTATTTCGCCCGCGTGAGCGCCACGTAGAAGACATTGATGTTGTCGATGAACTGGAGCGTACGCTCCCGGCGGTAGTCTGCCGCGAAGAGGGTGTTCTCCGTCGTGTCGGACAGGTCCACGTTGTACACCCCGTCCGCCAGGCCCTCCAGCGCCGTCCCCTTCGTCTCGGGCCGGCACCAGCGCGCCGAACTCTTATAAAGCGTCGTCTTCTCTGCAAAGGGGACGATCACGTACGGGAATTCGAGGCCCTTCGACTTGTGGATGGTCATCACGCGGACGGAGGAATCCGATTCGGGCGAGGCGATCTTGGGCGACGCCTCTTCCCAGTCGCGCAGGAAGGCCGACAGGTCGTTGCCGTGGAGGGCGGTCCAGTCCAGGAGATAATCCATGAAGGACTGCACGTAGGGAATCTCGGCGGCGAAAGTCGCTTCATCCGCCTCCCGGAGATCGCGCAGCAGCGACTCCGCAAGGTCCATCAGCGAATGGTAGTGGTCCGGGATGCCGATGCCCATCGAGCGGGCCAGGAAGCCGGCCACGGCCGTCTCCCCCGTCCCCGCGGGCATGTCCACCAGCGCAAGCTGGGAGGCCAGGCGCCGCACCGTGACGGAAGACTTGACGAAGAGCGAATCGTCGGAAACCACCGGAATCCCTTCGGACACCAGCCGTGCCGCGACCGCAGTCCCTTCCGCATTGCCCCGGACCAGGACGGCGATGTCGCCCAGGCGTCCGCCCGCGGCCTGCACGGTGCGAACCCCCTCCAGGACCGCCGTCAGCTGGGCCTCCGTATCGTCGCAGAACAACACGTCCACGGAGCCCTCGGCAGTATCCTTGAAACAGACCTTCTGCCTGACGTCGCGGTAGAGACAACTGACTTCATCCCCGCCCAGCAGGCCGTCCAGCTTGCCGGCGGCGAAGGGGAAGAAATCATTGTTGAAGCCGACGATCGCCCGGCAGGTCCGGAAATTCCCGTCCAGGACGCTCTCGGAGCCCGGAGCCAGGCTGAATTCCTTCTGAAGGCCGGACTCCAGCAGATTCCAGTCGGAGCCGCGGAAACGGTAGATGGACTGCTTGACGTCGCCCACGACCAGGTTGTCGAAGCCGGACGACTCGCTGTTGTGCAGCAAGGGGCGGAAATTCTCCCACTGGACCAGGGACGTATCCTGGAACTCGTCCAGGAGGAAGTCCTCGAAACGGACGCCCAGCTTCTCATAAACGAAGGGGGCGTCGGACCCGTCGATGATGTCTTTGAGGATGGTGTTGGATTCGTCGATGCACAGGACGTTCTTTTCCTTCTGGATCTCGGAGAAGGCCTTCCTTAGCTCGCTGGCGATACCCAGCCCATAGACCTGGGAGATGATGAGCCGGGCCGTCCGGTACTGCTTGTAGCGTGACTCGAACAAGGCGCAGAACGCGCCCAGCGGTCCCTCCAGGTTGCCTTCCAGTTCCAGGCGGAACTTGTCCTTCGACTTGGCGAACCACTTCGTGCTGTCCGCCGCCTTATCCAGGAAGGAGTCCGTAGGTTTTTCAACCTGCGCGTGGGCGTCGAGGCCCACATAATTGTACAGCGCTTTCAGGAAACCGCGGTTGCTGTCGGCGGGATCCACGCAGTGCCGCTTCAGGACGCCGAGCACCGCCTGCGCGGCCGGCTCCACATCCTTTACGAACTGCTTCATGACCGCCTCGCACGCCTGGCGGACCTCCTTGAGCCGGCCTTTGGCGTAAGCCTGCTCCTCATCGATCCCGAAACGGCGGACGGCCGTCTCGTGGTCCTCGGACTTGAGGCTCGCAGCCATATCCTTCAGCGGCTGCTCGAGGTTATAGCGTTTCCCCTGCTCCAGGTCCGACTTCACATTGTCCGTCAGCCAGTCCAGCAGGGCCCGGTCCTCCTCCGTCAGGGAATCCAGGATGCGGTCGACGCTCTCGTCCACCAGCGACTTCCTGTCGAGTTCCACCTGATAGGAAGCGAACTGGCCGATTTCGCGCGAAAAGGCGCGGAGCGTCTGCTGGAAGAACTTGTCGATCGTCGAGACGGCGAAGGCCGAATAGTCGTGCAAGATGCCGCTCAGCTGCCCTGCGGCGCGCTCCTGCAACGTTTTCTCGTCCGGGCAGACCGCCGGGACGAAATCCGCATAATAGGGTGAGGACTGCGGATCGGAAGCGAGGACGTGCAGTTCCTGCAGGATGCGGCCCTTCATCTCGTCGGTGGCCTTGTTGGTGAAGGTCACGGCGAGGATGTGGCGATAGGCCTGGGGGTCCCCTTTCTCCAGGAGCAGGCGTATGTATTCACGGGCCAGGTTGTAGGTCTTTCCCGAACCCGCGGAGGCTTTCAATATCCGTATCATCTTCCGCAAATGTTTTTGAAGTCACAGTACTCGCAGGTCTTGGGCTCGCCCGTGCGCCGGAACGGGACGGAAGGGTCCACCATCTGCTCCAGCATCGCCTTGAGGCTCTCGCGCGTCAGGCGGGTGAATTCCGGGCTCTGCGGGCAGTCGGGCAGCGGCTCCGTGAAGAGCCGGGACACCGAATAGACCGAATTGACCAGGGGGTGCCCCTTCAGGTCCTCGTATTCCCGGGCCAGTTGCCCGTATAGGAAGAGTTGGAGCGCGATCTTGGGCCGTCCGGCATTGGAAGGGCCGAAGAGTTTCTCTACGACCTCAGCCGCGTTTTCATCCGTGATCAGGATGTCATTCTCTTCCACCTTGCCCGTCTTGTAATCCACGATGCGCACCTCATCATCCTTGTAACTGTCGATGCGGTCCGCGAAGCCCTTCATCTTGAATCCCTCGAATTCGCAGGTCATACGCCGTTCCAGGCCCAGGATCCGGAAGCCCGGGGAGCCCGCCTCCAGCAGGAGTTTGCGGTCGTGCTGAAGGGTCCGGACGACATATTCCCGGATAACCTCCTCCACGACCAGGTTACGCCCGCTGACGTCGATCGTCTTCATCTCATCCATGATCTTCTCGCGGATCAGGGCCTTGAGGCCATCCCGGTCGCCCAGGATCGCATCGATGTCCGCGACCCGCACCAGTTTCAGCGGCCCGTACAGGGCGTGCATCGTCTCGTGGAACACCGTGCCCAGGCTGCCCGCATCCAGGGCCTCCGTCACCTCCTCGTCGGTCGTCAGGCCTTCGACGAACTGGTAATAGAACTTGGCCGGACAGGCCAGGTAACTCTGCAGGACCGAGGCGGACAGGACCCCTTCCCGGATCTTGCGGACCGCCTCGTCCGTCTTCGGGATCTCGTCTCCGTCCGGTGCGAGCTGGAGGCTGGCCGTGGAGACGTAGCGCTTCATCGGGACCTGGTAGTAATACTCCAGCTGCTTGATATAGCGGCTCTCTTCCCCGCTCTTGAGCCCCTCGGTGCGGCTGTCATAGACCAGCCAGACCTGCTCGGCGCGCTGGATCATCCGGTAGAAATAATAGGCCCAGACGCTGTCCTGATATTCGTAGGTCGGGAGTCCGAAGCCCCGGCGCAATTCCGGCGGAATGAAGGAAGCGCTGACGCTCCGGTGCGGGAAAGTGCCCTCATTGGCGGACAGGATCACCAGGTTGCGGAAATCCAGCGCGCGCGTTTCCAGGGGCCCCATCACCTGCAGGCCCTCCAGCGGTTCCCCGCGGAACGGGACCGATTCCCCGGAAAGCAGGGAATCCAGCAGGCGCAGCCAGGTCGCGGGCAGCACGTCCAGGCCGATGTCCTCCAGCACCTGGAGGGACATCAGGTAACGCTTGGCGAAATCCAGCTCCAGCAGCATGCTTTCCACCCCCCGGATCTTCCATCCGATGTAACTGACGATGGCGGCGAAGGCGCGGGCGATGGCCTTGTTCTGTTCCTGCGAGCCCTCCGAAGGCTGGAAGATGAACGGGCGGAAGACCAGGTCCAGCAGGGGTCCGCCCTGCAGGTTGGAAGAAGCTATGTAATAGCGTCCGGCCTTCTTCACTTCGCCCACGATTTCTTCCTCGCGGGGCGTCAGGGAGGCGCGGAACAAGCTGTTGGACAGGATGGAACGCACGTCCCGGTGATAGAACCAGCACTTCCCGTCCTTCTGCCTGAGATGCATCTGCATCGCGGAGACCGCGCTCATCAGGGCATAGACGGCGCCGCCCGTCAGGGGGCAGCCCATCGTCACGTTGATGCTGTCGAAACGGGGCGGAATCGCATTCAGCAGCGGCATCAGCAGGTGCTCGTCGGGCAGGACGAACGCCGTCTCGACCGGATCGCCGTCGCAGCCTTCCAGGATCGTGGGCGCCATCTTCGCCTGACCGGCGGCCGACGGGACGCTGACGACGTGGAAAACCGGCATTCCCAGTCCCTCCGGATCGGTCCGGAAAGCCGGCGGGAAAGCCGCCACGTTGTCGCGCAGGAAGAAAGAAGACTTGTTGCGGGGATCGCGGATGGCGTCGGACGCAAAGTCCCAGCAGAACTCCGCCAGGCCGGCGTCGCGCATCTTGCCCAGGACCGTCTTCTCGCAGGCATTCAGGGCGTTGAGCCCGATGAAGACGAAGGACTGCCGGCCCGGGAAGGGGCCGGACAGGACGTCCGAGACCGAAGCGCCTTCCTTCAGACGGTCCGCCAGGTCCCGGTACACCATCCCTTCGTACGACATCCCCTTCTCCTTCAGGCGCTTGCGGAAGGCTTCATACAGGGGATACATCACGTTCCAGATCTGGAGGAAACGGGCCTTGACCGTGTGCTCGTCCAGGTCCAGGCGGACCGTCAGCCGGCCGTTCCGGTCGCGGAAATGCGAGAGGAAACGCGTCACGGCCTCCCGCTGGACATCGCTGAGGTGGCTGTAGTCGTCCTGGATGTCCTTGAAGTCGGACACGTTGGCGAAAAGGTCCCGGGCATCGACCCGGTACTTGTCCACGTCGTCGAAGTCCGCCAGGATGATTTCGCCCCAGAAGATGAATTCGTCCAGCGCCTCGGCCCGGGGGAAAACCTGCCGGTACGCCTCATATAGCTCGAGGAGCAGGCGGATGCGGTCCGTGACCTCTCCGCCATACACCTGGTAGAAAAAGTCGTTGATGGTCAGGCAGACAGGGGCCCGGAGCGGACTGCCCGCCCCGGCATCCCGGACCACCTCGCCCAGGTATTTCTTGAAAAATACGGCGGAGCGCCGGTTCGGGAAGACGAAACAGCGCTCCCCGATCCGGCCTTCCTCATAATAATGAGAGGCCACCTGCTTCAGGAAAGGAGTCATAGCGTTTAGAAAGCGAGGGTCGCATCGGCGTAGCGGGAGACCGCCTCGCGGTGCGAAATGAACAAGATTGTCTTTTTGCCCTTGCACGCGCTGGCAAGGTTGTCGAGCAGTTTCTGCTCGGTGCGGGCGTCCAGCGAGGAGCTGGCTTCGTCCAGGATCAGGATGCCGCCGGGACGCAGGAGGGCCCGCGCGATGGCGATGCGCTGGGCCTGTCCCTCACTCAGGCCGGCGCCCACTTCGGCGCAGAGGGTGTCCAGCCCGTTGGGGAGGTCGAAGACGAAGTCGGCGACTGCGACGTGCAGCGCTTCCCGCATCTTCTCCTCCGTGGCGGACACGTCGGCCAGCAGCAGGTTCTCGCGGATGCTGCCGCTCATCAGGCTGTTGCCCTGGGGCACGTAATTGAAATTGCAGCGGGTCTCCACCGAAGACGGGACGCAGCGCTCCCCGTCATAGATTTCGATGCTTCCCTTGTCGGGCCGGAGCAGGGCCATCACGAGCCGCACCAGCGTGCTCTTGCCGGCCCCGGTGTGGCCGGTGATCACGGTCGTCGTGCCCGGCTGGAAGTCGAAGTCCAGGCCCTCGATGATGGTCTTGCGGTCATCGGGATAGGAGAAGGAAAGCCCGGAAACCCGCACGCCCGGCGCGCCCGGGAAGGCGATGTCCGCGCCCGACTTCTCCAGCGGAAGCTCCATCAGTTCCATCAGGCGCTCGACGCTCGTCAGCGAATTGATGAAGGCGGGAATGTGGCGGCTCAGGTCGGCGATTGGGCGCTGGACCTGACCCACCAGCTGGAGGAATGCGGTCATCATACCGAAGGTGACGGCGCCGCTCTTGATACCGAACACGCCCCAGAGGAATGCGGCCGCATAGCCGGACATGAAGCCGAAGCCCATGAAGCCGCGAGCGATCGCATTGTAATTCAGGCGCTTGACGGTATTGTCCTTCAGGTCGTCCTGCAGGAATCCCATCTTCTCCATCACCCGCTCCGTGCCGAAGAGGGTCAGGACCAGGACGCGGTGCTGGAGGTTCTCCTGGACGTGGCCCTGGATCTCGCTGTCTTTCCGGCGTATCTTGTCCGTCAGTTCGCGCAGCATGCGGAAGAACATCTTGCTCCCCAGCACGGCGACGACCATCAGCAGGAGAAGGATCCAGACCAGGTTCGGGGCCAGGGTCATCAGGTAGACCGAGGCGGCGACCAGCTGGCACAGCGTCACGAAGGCGTCCGGAATCCGTTCGCAGATCAGGTCCACGACGACCCGCAGGTCCTCCTGCATGCGGTTGATCGCATCGGCGCTGTGGAAGGCCTCACGTCCGCTCCAGGAACTGTGGATGATATGGGAAAAGAGAGACTCGCGCATCTTCAGCCGGGTTTTCACCTCGACGATGCCCTGCCAGTAATGGAAACCCACGTTGGCGGCGAGCTGCAGGAGCATCACACCGACCAGGATACCGACGGCGGGCCCGATGGGCCGGTCCGACACGCCGCTGGCGATGTCCACCAGCTTCTTGCAGATCCATACGAATGCGAGGGACGCGCCGATGCGGACCAGGCCGATCAGCACGGTAACGGCGATCCGGCCCCAGACGGGGCGGATCATCGCACGCAGTCCACGCAAGCACGTACGGAAATCTTTCATCTCTCCCTATTCGGAAACGACACCGGCCTCCACCCAGGCATCCGCGAGGGCCTGGGCATCGCGGCGGGCGACTTCTTCCTCGACCTCATAGCGGTCGAGCAAGAGGGCGACCAGGTCGTCGACCGAGAAATCCTTCCCTTCGACCGACTCCCACAAATAGGCCGCGGAGGCGTTGAGGGATATCATCTTGTTGAAATTGACCTGGCCGAGGCCTTCGCCGACCACGATATGCTCCTTGCCGAGTTTGCGGAGCCGGAATCCATCTATGATCTTCATTTTATTTCACGAGTTTTCTATACACCCACAATATATACCGGCGAACCGGTAAAAGCTTTCTCCAAAAAGTTCCTTTTGTCACCTTTTTTTTCGATCCGTTGGGCCGGATGATCTCAGTCACCGTCCCGAGGCTGTCGCCCAGGCGGCAG
>JAEEGI010005125.1_pt1 | contig 30347 bp, 9 predicted proteins | sample 8958751 | NCBI WGS metagenome assembly JAEEGI01 (sample SAMN16246545, study PRJNA631951) | gut metagenome | biome: gut microbiome; feature: rumen; material: KS-attached | host: Bos | place: Iran: Karaj | collected 2018-10 | reverse complement strand
CGGCGGTGTTGACTGGTCAGAGTGGGATGCGCTCGTGATGGAATTTGCAGACGCCACCACTGTGACTGCCCAAATCAAGATTGACGATTTGGTATGGAACGAAGAAGCCGGCGTGACATCCATCACCGCTGACTTTGGCGAGAACGACATGTCGAACGTGATGCAGGTGGCACTCCAGACCGGTGAAGCCACAACGCTGACGGTTACCGCAGCTTATCTCATCCGTTACGGCAAGCCGGCAGAACCCTCCTACCCGATTACCGCAACCTGGGACTACGCAGACACTGACGTGATGGCCAACACAATTGCCCTTTCCGGCTCGTCGGAATCAGGCGAGGTGGACGACGTGGCAAAAGACGGCGTCAAGATGACCGTCATCACCAACGGCGCCACTTTCCGCAATAACGGCAACAACATCCAGGTGCGCAAGGGTGCCGAGTTCCAGATTCCTGTGAACACCACCGACGACGTGATCACAGTGAAAGGCTATCCCAACTACTCCTACTACACCATCGGCGGCGGTGACGAAATCACCAACACCAACGACAACCCGGAAACCACCTACAGCCCCACAGCCAAGGAGGTGAAGCAGGGCTATGTGAGCATTGTATCGGCCAACGACAACAACTATTTCTACAGCCTCTCCGTAGTGCTCAACGAGCCAAAGGAAAGCGAGGCGCTTGAGGATGTAGCCACAACCGCCACCTTCCCGTTCCATGAGGGCACAGATGGACAGACAGCTGAATTCGGCGACCAGGCAGATTATTTCCTCGCCAGCAAAGTGGTGACCGGCAGCAACATGGGCATCGCCGGCAAGCGCACCTTCGCCGACATCGACTGGACGAAAATCACGCCGGTGGAGAGCACGACCAAGGAACGCGGTGAAAACGACTATATCGATTTCATCATCCAGCCGAAGTTCGGCTATACCTTCACTCCGACCGACATCACCCTGAAAGTGGCAAAACACGGCACCGACAACGGTACGGTCGACATCGTATGGCTGAACCCTGACGGCAGCGAGCTGACTTTGGAAACAGGCGTGACACCTCAGCGCAGCAACGCCGACCCTGCCTACAGCACACTCACCTACAACGTGGAAGGAGCCACCGTGGCAGAAGGCGCAGTAGGCGTGCGCGTGTATATCTACGGCAAGCTTGCCAACAACAAAGATATGGTTCTCTGCGACATCGTCATCAACGGTCTGCTCAACGGTGAGGAGAAACCAATCCCGATGCTCGACAGCTTCACTGCCAACGGTGTGACCTACACCGCAGACAGGGACTTCGAGGCCGACGGTGAGAACTTCGTAGCCACCATCGAGCTGTCGAAGAGCGATCCGATGATATCAGCCGACAATCCACTTGCCGACATCGTTGCCCTTGAGGGCGAAATCGGTGAGGTTACTTATGAGGGCGATGACAGCCAATGTGTGGCAACCATTCCGGTTGTGTTAGACAATATCACCATCAACTATATCGCCACATTTGTACAGAAGCCCGACTTCACACTCACCTATTATAATACGGACGACACGGAGATGGGCACGCAGAGCGTGGAGAAAGACGCCACCATCGGTGAGTTCGCAGTGGATTACACCACCGCCACCGCCGAGGAAGGCATGAAAGTGCGCGGCTGGTTCTACAAGAAATCCGGCGGTCAGAAATACACCGTTGACGATGTCATCACCGACGACGCATCGCTCTATGCCGTGGCAACGGAAATCGAGGAGTCGAGCACCTACAAGAAATACACGTTCGACCTGACCGACCCTTATTTCTATGCTGAAGACCATGAGGCATTCTCACCTGAAGGCCAGGGCAAATGGCATGACACCACCCACGGATGGGAGTTCAAGAACGGCGACCAGATTGCACTGCTCGTAGGTCCGAAAGCCACTATCACCGTAGGACTTTGCAAATACAGCAAGGAAGGCGCTGTCATCAAGTTCACCGACGCAACAGGCACAGAGATCGGCACTGTAGAAGGTGTGAGCGAAAGCGACGGCGAGCTGACCTCCTTCGTCTATGAGGGCGAGGCAGGCACCATCTACATGACTATTGAAAGCGCCGGTTCGGTGTATCTCCACAGCGCGAAAATCATCAACACGTCGGAGACCAACTTCGAGAGCGAGGGTGACTGGTTCATCGTGAAGAAAGACGATGCCAGCAGCCTGGCAGAGGTGCTCGACTACGTGGCAGGCCTGAACAGCGCAGGCGATGCCAGCCGCAAGTATATCTTCCTGCCTAACGGCACCTACGACTTCGGCTACACCGCACTGACCCCGATAGCCGGCAACAACATCTCGATTATCGGCCAGTCGATGGACGGCGTGATCATCAAGAACGTGAAGGAAGTGGCAGACGAGGGAATCGGCACCACCGCCACCCTGCTCAACTCCAGCAAGAACCTCTACATGCAGGACCTCACGCTGAAAAACGAGCTTGACTACTACTCATCCGGCAGCGCAGGCCGCGCCGTGTGCTTCCAGGACAAGGGCGACCGCACCATCTTCAAGAACGTGACGTTGCTCTCCTATCAGGACACTTACTACAGCCAGAACGTGAAACAAAGCTACTGGGAGACCAGCGACATACATGGAACGGTTGACTTCATCTGCGGAGACGGCGACATCCGGTTCAAGGACTGCACCCTCTCACTCGAGCCACGCACTCAGGGCGGCAGCGGCGGACGCACCATCACAGCTCCGACCACCACTACCAACTTCGGCTATGTGTTCGACGGTTGTAAAGTGGTTGACCTGGCAAACGGCGCAGGCGACTGGAACTTCGGCCGCACATGGCAGAACCAGCCGATATGCGTGTATCTCAACACCGTGCTCGACGCAAACGCAGCCAACACGCTCATTGCAACCCGCTGGGTTGAGAAGGGCATGAACTCGAAAGACCCGAAGCAGTTCGGCGAATATGGCACGACCGACGAGGACGGCAACGACATCACCCCTGCCTCCAACACCATCAACTCGCACGGCGGCACGTTTGAGACCATCCTGTCGGCTGATGAGGCAGATGCCTACAGCTACGACAAGATGTTCACCGACTGGGATCCGGCAGCATCCACCGTTCAGATGGACGCACCACAAGCCACCTATTCCGACGGTGTGCTTTCATGGGAGCCGGTTGAAGGCGCCATTGCCTACGCTGTATTCATCAACGATGAGCTGGTTGACATCGTGACCGAAGGCACAAGCCTCGACATGACTGAAGCCAAAGCAAGAAACTATGTGAAAGGCAGAGGCATCGCCCCGAAGGACGGCGACGTCATCACCGTACGCAGCGCAAACGCGATGGGCGGTTTCGGTGAGGCAGCCGAAGCTGAGACCGTGATTCCGGACTATGAGTTCGTAGCCTCAGAATGGGTGGCAGGCGATCCCGGCCGCATCTCTCCTGACAGAGTGATTGTGGATGAGGCAGCCAACACCATCACCGTAAGCCAGACCGGCACAAACAACATCGCTCTTGTATATAAAGGCAAGAAGTATAAAGTGAGTGCCGACAGCCGCTACTTCGTGATTGAAGGCACCGGCATGAGCACCGACAACGGTAGCGCATATCTGTGGTGGCTGAACAACAAGAATAACGGCGGACAGATTGCCCCGACCACTATCTACGAGAAAGAAGGAGTAACCACATTCGCATGGGATCTCAAGCAGGTGGCGATAGCCGGCACGCTGGGCTCAGAGGAGACCATCTTCGAGAACGCCACCGAATGGAGCACCACATTCGGCATGACACTCGCCGATGGCCAAGTGCCCGCTGTTATCACCAACATCGGCTTCGCAACAGAAATCGATGAGCCTGTGGAAGAGACACCTTACGTGTTCGTGGCATCCGAATGGCAGGCAGGCGACCCGGGCCGCATTTCCGAAAACAACGTGACTGTGGACGAGGAAGCCAACACCATCACCGTTGACAAGGACGGTGCACAGAACGTGAACTTGCAGTTCAAGGGTGAGGAGACCTACACTGTGGCAGCAGCGAACAAGTACTTCGTCATCCGCGCGAAGGGCACCACACCTGACGGGGCACAGCTCTGGTGGATGAACAACGAATGGATTGGCACGCTCTCTCCGGAGATTTACACTGACGGAGATGAGACTCTCTACGCATGGCCGCTTGAGACGATGAAGACCAACGGCGGCAGCGGCAGCCCAATCACGCTCGCTTCCGACACCGAGGACGCTTACTTCACTTACAGCAGCCAGTGGAGCACCTGCTTCGGACTGACCCTTGCCGACCCTGACACTCCGGCTGTCATCAGCCTGATAGGATTCCTTGAGGAGATTCCAGAAACCGCCACAGGCATCCGCACCCTCAATGCAGACAATGCCGACGCAACTACCATTGGCAGCGCACTGCGCAGCGGCAAGGTGTTCGACCTCTCCGGCCGCAAGGTAGGCAATGTTGTGAAAGGCAATATCTACATTGTGAACGGTAAGAAACTTCTTGTGAAATAAAAATCACATTTACGATTCTCATAAAAGCGAGGAGGTTGCGAACTTTCGCAGCCTCCTCGCTTTAATCGTTACAAGACACACTCCAGCGCGCTTCTACAAGCAAACCATTTTGATGAATATAGACACAAACAGCGAAAATTTCAAAAAATAAAACAAAAAAACAAACAAATTAGAAAAAAATTTGTGTGAATGATGAAAAATGGCTAACTTTGCAGCGCAAAACGAAAAAGGGGGCGTAGCCCAGTTGGTTTAGAGCGCTGCAGTCACATTGCAGAGGTCAACAGTTCGAGCCTGTTCGTCCCCACATATAATAATAAAGATGTGTCAGATTTTTCTGACACATCTTTTTTTGATAATTGAGTTTGCGGGCGTTTTGCGGCTTTGCAACGCGGAGAAACGTCCCACAGGGAGTCTCTACTAGATGCCGAGCGACTTGATGATTTCATCAACGTAAGCGTCGGCTTTCTTGCAAGCCTCCTTGTAGTCGGCAGCAGATGCGAGCTCACCCGGTGCCTCCACGTAGAACTTGATTTTCGGCTCGGTTCCTGAAGGACGTACGCTGACCTTGGCTCCGTTCTCTGTGAAATACTGCAGCACGTTGCTCTTGTCAGGCATCTCCAGCTTAGTTTTGTTGCCTTCAGCATCGCAAGTCTCAAGGAGCTTGAAGTCGTTCGAACGAATCACCTTCGACCCGGCGAGCTCAGCAGGCGGGTTGTTGCGGAAGTTCTCCATCATCGCCTTAATCTCGTCGGCACCGCTCTTACCCGGCTTCACCACGTTGATAGCCTTATTATAGGTGAAACCATACTCGAGATAGATATCCATAAGGAGGTCGTAAAGCGTCTTGCCGTTGTCCTTTGCCCATGCTGCGATTTCGCAGATAAGACAGATGGACGCAGGGCTGTCCTTGTCGCGCACCTTGTCGAACGGTAAGAATCCGAAGCTCTCCTCACCACCGCCGATATACTTTTTCACGCCCTCGTTCTCGCGGATGAGCGATGCAATCCACTTGAATCCGGTGTAGCAGTCCTGCAGCTCCACGCCATTCTTGTCGGCTATTCGCCTGATGAGCTCCGTAGTCACTATGGTCTTCACGAGGAACTCATTGCCTTTGAGCTGACCCAGCTTCTTCTTGTTGGCGATGATATACCATGCGAACATCATGCAGGTCTGGTTTCCGTTGAGAATCTCCCACTCACCGTCGGAGTTTCGACAGACGATGGCAAGACGGTCGGCATCCGGGTCACTTGCAATCACGAGGTCGGCATTCAGCTTCGTACCAAGTTTCATACCCAGCGTCATCGCCTCGGAGTTCTCCGGGTTCGGGCTGACCACCGTCGGGAAGTTACCGTCGATGACCATCTGTTCCGGCACCACGTGGATGTTCTGGAATCCCCAAGAGCGCAGTGCCTCAGGGATGATGACACGTCCTGTGCCATGCAGCGGTGTATAGACGATGTTGAGATCTTTCTGGCGGAGAATCACATCCTGATCCACCATCGCCTCCTTCACAGCAGCGAGGTAGTCCCAGTCCATCTCGCCTCCGATAATCTGTATGAGGTCGGGGTTGCCTTCCCATTTCACATCCTCCATCTTCACGGCATTCACCTCGTTGATGATGCCCACGTCGTGCGGTGCGAGCACCTGAGCTCCATCGTCCCAGTAAGCCTTGTATCCGTTATACTCTTTTGGGTTGTGGGAAGCGGTTACGTTCACACCAGCCTGCGCATGGAGCTGACGGATGGCGAACGACACTTCCGGTGTCGGACGCAGACTCTCGAAGAGATACACTTTGATTCCATTGGCAGAGAATATGTTAGCCACAGTCTCTGCAAACTCACGTCCGTGGTTACGGCAGTCATGACCGACCACCACACTGAGGTCGTTACGTCCCGGGAATGCCTTGTTGATGTAGTTGGCGAATCCCTGTGTGGCAGCACCGACGATGTAGATGTTCATGCGGTTGGTACCCACACCCATGATGCCACGGAGTCCGCCGGTACCGAACTCCAGTGTCTGATAGAAGCTGTCGATAAGCTGCGACTTGTCCTCGTTGTCGAGCATAGCCTGAGCCTCGGCACGTGTAGCCTCGTCGAATACAGGATCAGTGGCCCATTTCTTCGCCACCTCAGTACAATGTAATAAGATGTCTTCTTGCATAATGATTATAATTTAGAGTTGAGTGTAATTTATAGGGGGGGGTATTCTAGGTTTTCCTAGGTTTTCCTAGGTTTTCCTAGGATTTCCCAGGATTCCTAGGACATCTAGGATTCCTAGCTAGAGCCAAAATCACCGCATTTTGTAGCGGTCGCCCTCTTCTTTGATGATTTTGCGCCAGTAGTCCTCGGGATAGCCCGGCCGTTTCACGGACTCACCCAGGCCGTAAACGCTGCGTTTGAACTGACCGTTCTCCACGGGTTTGAGCACCATGTCGTTGTGTTTCACCACGAGGAACTTGAAGAGCTTGTACCAGCGCTGCATCATCTTGTCAGCTGTTTTGAGCGAATAGTCGGTGAGGAACGCCTTCGCCTTAGCGGGGTCTGACTCATAGAGGGTCTTTGCCTCGCTCTCGATGCCAGCCTGTGCGTCGTAGAACTCAAATTCCAGCTCGTTGCGTGCCTCCTCCAGGTCGGGGAACATCTTCGAATAGAACGGATAGACGATATTTGCCACGGTGTTGCACATCCAGAACGCCGATTCCCAGGAGAAGGTGATTTCATCCTGCTTGTCGGTGACGCGCTGATAGCATTTGGGGATGTCGTTGACCGAGCAATAGACCGGTGTGTATGCCGCCATGTTCGGGTCGTCGTTGGTCCACCATGCTATGCCTCCGATGGCATCGGGCAGCCAGCTGCGCATCTGCGCCACGATGGAGAATCCGGTCTGTACAGTTGATGTGGGCCGCTCGTTGAAATATTCCTCGCCGTCGATTTTGGCAGAAAGTGGTGACATACGGTAAGGCGCATGGAACGGACCGGCTCCGAGTCCCTCACGGATGTCAAGCGGCGTATCCTCATAATGGTCGCGCATGTCCTGCATGAGCGTGCGGACAGAGAGTTTCTGCTTGGGCTTGTAGTAAAGCGGCATCTCGCCTTTCAGGTCCTCACCGTTGATATAAGGAAGGAACTTGTCCATGCCATCGACATGATGGTTGAAGAAACTCCACACACGCGCATCGCAATATCGGATTCCGCTGAAGTCTAGCGGGTTGTAGGCATCACGGAAAGAGAACTCCTCGTCTTTCCCTTCGAAGAATCCCTTTTTTCTCGCCACCTTCACCACGTCCTTTGCATAGAGCACGTTCGCCTTGTCCTTCATGTTGAAGCGAGTGATACGGCTTTGGTTGGCATGTGCGCAGATGCAATCGTCGGGCACTCTGACAGCCACCCACACGGCACCTTTGCTGCCTGGTCCCTTGCCCACCATCTCAAGCACCCACGCCTCGTTCTTGTCGGCGATGGAGAAGGTCTCTCCCTCGCTGTTATAGCCGTATTCAGCCACGAGCGATGTCATGATGTCGATGGCGTTGCGTGCGCTTGTGGCACGTTCAAGCGTGACGTAGATAAGCGAGCCATAATCCATGATTCCCTCCGGATTCACCATCTCCTCCCTTCCTCCGAAAGTCGTCTCGGTGATAGTCACCTGATTCTCGTTGATTTGTCCTACCACGTTGTAGGTCCTCTCCGCCTGGCGTATCTGCCCATGATATTTATTGGTGTCCCAGTCGTAGATGTCGCGCATCTCGTCTTTGGCATGCGTGCCTCCCACATGGCGGAACATATTTCCGTACATGCCGTATGAGTCAGCGTTATACGTCACCATCACACTGCCGTCAACCGATGCGTCTTTTCCAACGATAAAGTTCGTACAGGCTGCTGCTTTCTCACTGATTGCCGCAAGGGCAATTACACAAATTGTTAAAAGTATTTTTTTCATTGTTTTTTTGATTAACCTAAGGGATGAACCCCGTCAGGTATCTCATAGAACTAAATAGAATTTATAGATAACTATAGGAACTATAAAAAAATCCATAAAATCTACAGAAACATTATTTAATCACGAGTTTGTCGGAGTCGGCGGCTTTGAAGCTCATGTCGAGTCCTTTCACGGAATGGGTGAGTGCTCCGACAGAGACGAAATCTACACCCTGCTCGGCATAGTCGCGTATGGTGTCGAACGTGATGCCTCCCGATGACTCGGTCTCGTAGCGTCCGCCTATCAGTTCCACAGCCTTGCGTGTCTCCTCTGGGGTGAAGTTGTCGAGCATGATGCGGTCCACCCCTCCGAAAGCAAGCACACGGTTCAGCTCGTCGAAGTCGCGCACCTCAATCTCAATTTTCAAGTCCTTGCCTTTCTCCTTAAGATACTGGTGACAACGCGAGATGGCGTTCTCGATACCTCCTGCGAAATCGATATGGTTGTCCTTCAGGAGTATCATGTCGAACAGTCCGATGCGGTGATTGGTGCCGCCTCCGATTTTTACGGCAAGCTTCTCGAGCATCCTCATGCCAGGTGTGGTCTTACGGGTGTCGAGCACACGGGTATTGGTGCCTTTCAGTTTCTGCACATATTTGTTGGCCATCGTGGCGATGCCCGACATGCGTTGCAGGATGTTGAGCATGAGACGCTCCGTCTGAAGGAGGCTTTGAATTTTTCCTTTCACGCTCATCACGATGTCTCCGGGCTTCACGTGTGTTCCGTCCTGGATAAACACCTCGACCTGCATGGTGGGGTCGAAGCGGTGGAACACCTCCTTGGCGATTTCAACTCCTGCAAACACGCCCTCTTCCTTGATGAGCAGTTTCGACTCACCCATTGCATCCTCGGGGATGCAGCAGAGGGTGGTATGGTCGCCGTCGCCTATATCCTCAGCGAAAGCGAGGTCGATAAGGCGGTCGTTCAATTCTTCAACGGTAAGCATAATTAATAGGGAGTTATATTTTTCAAATAGGAAGTTAAAAGGGGAGTTATATTTTTCAAATAGGAAGTTAAAAGGGGAGTTATATTTTTCAAATAGGAAGTAAAAGGGGAGTTATATTTTTCAAATAGGAAGTTAAGAGGGGAGTTATATTTTTCAAATAGGGAGTTAAAATGGACGATAGTTCAAAATTTAAATTATTCCTCTTTCACTTCCTTTTTCACTTCCTATTCCGCAGGAATATTGCTTCCCTTTTTACTTTCTTTTATATAAATCAAATCATATCAAGTAACTGTCCGTAGTCGAAATCGGCTCCGCCGTTGCCGAAGAAAGCGACAAGCATCTTCTTGCATTCTTCCACCTTGGCAGAGAGACTGTCGAACGGGAAGTTCTCGCCCGGACCATTCTTTTCTTTCACAAGTTCAGACTGCTTCGTCAGTTTGGCTTCAGGATAAGTCAGTTCCAGAAGTGCCACGAGCATCACGGCACCCTCAAACTGTTTCTGGCTGATTTGCTCCTTGCTGAAATCACCTTCGAAGCAAAGCGCCACCGACTGCTGGTTGTATCCATAAGTGTGGGCACCGGTTGTGTTTCTTGGACGGCCGGTAAAGATTTCACCTTTTTTGTCGATAAAGTAATGATAACCTATGCCAGCCCATTTCTTATTCTGATGCCATTTGTGAACATCGTTGATGGTGTGGGGAGTAGTCACTTCAGAATGAGTAAGAATGATGTACTTGGTTGAGCCGGCAGCTCTCTCCTGCAGCTCTTCGGTGAAATTCAGATTAGTGTGATGTAGCATAATGTAAAAGTGTTAACAAAATTACAGCAGCACAAAAAAATAAAAACCATAATATTAAGAGCATTCCTGATGACAAGTATGCTCCTGGATATTCCCAATCAGACCATCCGTCAGGCTTAGTGCTGCCGTTCAAACCAGACGGAAAAACTAATTGAAAAGCAAATATAGCAATTAAATCTGAAATAATCAAAGTAATTGCGTCACAATTTTCAAAAAAATGTGTTTCTATAGTATTTGGGGAAAGAAATCCGGGAATTCAGAAGACTCGGAGTAATCAGAGTTATCAGAATAGGGATGAGCCCGTAAAAAGGCACATCCCTATCAATTATTTCAAAAAAAAATATTGTCAATAAGCCTGTTCGTGAACACCTTTGACAGCGCGTCCGCTGGGGTCGTTCATGCCCCGGAATGCCTCGTCCCATTCAAGGGCTATGGCGGTTGAGCATGCCACACTCGCCTCGCTGGGCACACTCCTTGCCGCCGACTCGCTGGGAAAATGCTCGGCGAAGATGGAGCGGTAATAGTATTCCTCCTTGTTCTGCGGCGGGTTAATTGGGAAGCGCTCGGCGGCATGTGCCATCTGCTCGTCGCTGACAGCCTCGGCGGTGATACGTTTGAGCGTGTCGATCCAGGAATAGCCCACACCGTCGCTGAACTGCTCTTTTTGTCGCCATGCCACCGCCTCGGGCAGCAGATGAGCAAACGCCTCACGCACGATTTTCTTCTCTATCGTGCTGCCCGGACACATCTTCGCCTCGGGGTTGGTGCGCATCGCCACATCGAGAAACTCCTTGTCGAGAAACGGCACACGGCCCTCCACTCCCCATGCGGAGAGACTTTTGTTTGCCCTCAGACAGTCGTAGAGATGGAGCTTGGAGAGCTTGCGCACGGTCTCCTCATGGAAGTCCTTTGCTGTGGGAGCTTTGTGGAAATAGAGATAACCGCCGAACACCTCGTCCGCACCCTCTCCCGACAACACCATCTTGATGCCCATCGACTTGATGACCCGCGCGAGCAGGTACATCGGCGTGGATGCACGGACAGTTGTCACATCATACGTCTCGATGAAATAAATCACGTCGCGGATGGCATCCAGCCCCTCCTGAATCGTGTAGTTGATTTCATGATGCACCGTCCCGATATGTTCAGCCACGAGGCGTGCCTTCGCCAGGTCGGGTGCCCCTTTCAGCCCCACTGCAAAGCTGTGGAGCCGAGGCCAGTAGGCTTTGGTCTGCGAGTTGTCCTCTATTCGCATCTCACTGAATTTCTCAGCCACGGCGGAGATCACGCTGGAGTCGAGTCCGCCACTGAGCAGCACACCATAAGGCACGTCAGACATCAGCTGCCGGCGCACCGCATCCTCGAGCGCGTCGTGGATATCGGTGACACTCGCCGGATTGTCCTTCACCGCCTCGTAGCTCATCCAGTCGCGCTGATAATAACGCTTCATCCCCGGGTCGCCGCTCCAGTAATAATGTCCGGGAAGAAACGGCTCATAACGCTCACACTGCCCTTCAAGGGCTTTCAGCTCGGATGCCACATAAACTGTGCCGTCGCTGTCGTAGCCGATATAGAGCGGAATGACACCTATCGGGTCGCGGGCAATCAGGAACGAGTCACGCTCTTCATCATATAGCACGAAAGCGAAGATGCCGCTGAGGTCCTCCAAGAAATGAATGCCTTTCTCACGGTAGAGGGCAAGGATGACCTCGCAGTCGCTGCCAGTCTGAAACTCATACTGCCCTGCAAAACGCCTCCTGATTTCCTGATGGTTATAGATTTCTCCGTTGACCGCCAGCACCTGCCTGCGGTCGGGTGAGAAGAGAGGCTGACCTCCCGACTCCGGATCGACGATACTCAGACGCTCATGCGCCAGAATTGCCGAACCTCCACAATAGATTCCACTCCAGTCGGGTCCGCGGTGACGGATTTTCTGACTCATTCGCAACGCTTTCTGTCGCAGCTCAGACGTCTGCTGTCTCACATTCAAAATAGAAACAATGCCACACATATTATATATTTACGATTTAATAATTTACGATTTACGATTTAATAATTTACGATTTACGATTTAATAATTTACGATTTACGATTCACCATTTACCATTTAGATATTTACCATTTAGCCATTTACTATATAGCCATTTACCATCTATTATTTGATATTTAAGGAGTGTGATATTATTCAGAATGAAGAACAGAATGATTCTTATTATCTGACAATAACACCTATATTTGGCACAAACATACAATTTGTCACAAAATTTCTGCAAAGTTAATACAAATAGTTAGAATAATCAAATTTTTATTGACATTTTGTGTAAATATTTTGGTTTTTGATGATATTTAGGCAAAAGAAAGAGAGAAGGGAGCCTTGGGAAGTAATGGGATTTCTCAGAATAATCAGAGTATTCAGAGTAATCAGAGTAATCAGAAGAATCAGAGTAATCAGAGATTAGTTTTTAAAGATAGTCCAAATTTGTTTCGTCATGCGAAAACGGGGTTTCGTCACTCTTTGGTATGGTTTCGTCAAAAAGTGATGTTTTTTTACTTGTATATTTCAAAAAAATAATTAAATTTGTGGGAAATTGTATAAAATTGTATAAAAATAATTGCCTTATGATGAAACGACTATTGACATTATTAACCACTTGTCTGCTTCTGACGGCAACATCAAGAGGAGCCACCACCATCGACAAGGACTCCCTCCGCTACTCGCTTGATGCAGATGCCAAGACCGCGACGCTGACCAAGTGTCTGTCAACATCGCGCGCTTCAGTTGCCATCCCTCAGACAGTGAAAGAAGGCTCTGTGACCTACACCGTCACAGCCATCGGCGACTATGCCTTCGACCAACACAAAGAGCTCACCTCCGTCACGTTCCCCTCCACCATCACGCAAATGGGCTTCTGCTCTTTCCGCTGGTGCTCAAACCTCACCTCCGTGACACTGCCGTCAAGCCTGAAATCAGTCAGCTCATCCAATTTTTCCGAATGTTGGAGACTGAAGAGCGTGACACTGCCATCCGGACTGGAGAAAATCGAAGAGGCGGGCTTCTACAACTGCGACTCCCTGCAGAACATCACCCTCCCCGACAATGTAACGGAAATCGGTGCCAACGCCTTCTTCAGTTGTGAGAAGCTCAGGCAAATAAACACCCCGTCGAAGCTGACGACCATTTCGCGGAGAGCATTCTGCGACTGTAGGACCTTGCAGAGCTTCACGCTGCCCGCTTCCATGACAGCCATCGAAAACGAGACATTCCGCAACTGTTACGAGATGCAGCTAACCGGTGGTCTGCCCTCGGGCCTGCTGACCATCGGAGAATCGGCATTCTGTGAATGTCGTGCAATGTCGCTTCCCAACGGATTGCCATCCGGTCTGCAGACTATCAAAAACGACGCGTTCTACGGTTGCAACGCCATGCAACTTCCGGCCAACGGTCTGCCGTCGAGCCTGACCTCCATCGGTGACAACGCCTTTAAATACTGCTGGGGGCTTGTCGATTTGTCCGGCTCCACACTCTCCAACTTGGAAAGCATGGGACATTCCGTTTTTGCATACTGCACTTCGCTCACAAAGGGACCGAAAATCACCTCGGCGGCAATCACGAAACTCCCTAATTACACCTATTATGAATGTCCTAAACTGATTTCGCAAAACTTCAGCAGCAACATCACCACCATCGGTTACGCATGTTTCTACCGTTGCGGACTGAGAAGCCTGACCATTCCTTCTACTGTGACGAGCGTTGAGAATTATGCATTCGAACAATGTGACAGTCTGCTCACGGTGAATATGACGAACGCCAAATTTGAGGTGATACCCTATAAAATGTTTTCAGAATCTAACCGGCTGCGCACCGTCACTTTCCCCCAGACGCTGAAGACGATAGAAGGCGCTGCATTCTACAACTGCGACAGCCTGCAGACCGTCAACCTGAAAAGCACGAAAGTGGAGACCATCGGAGAAGATGCATTTAGCTCATGCGACAAACTGAAAACCGTCGTTTTCCCCACATCCACACTCAAGAGTCTCGGTACCAGGGCATTCTGCTACTGCAGCAGCCTGGAGATGGATGTCGTGATACCCCAGTCGGTCACATCCATCGGCAACAATGCCTTTGACAATTGCAAAAAAATCAAGAGCTTCAAATTCCCCGACAACCTGGAGACCATGGGCACTGGCATACTCAACGAATGCGACTCGATGACCCTCGTGGTCTTACCTAAAAACATCAAGACCATAGCAGGCTGGACCTGCCAGAACTGCGACAAGCTCCAGACAGTGGTGATGGGAAACCAGACGGAGACAATCGGCAGATACGCGTTTTATTACTGCAAGGCCCTGACGGACATCAGCCTGCCCTCCTCACTGAAAACCATCGAGCAATATGCGTTTAATAATTGCACCAGTCTGACCTCTGTCGGCACCGTGCCCGCCACCCTCACCTCCATCGGGGAGTACGCCTTTGAGAATTGCACCAGCCTTGAGGCATTCAACATTCCAGCCTCAGCTAATCTCACGACAATAGAATCTCACGCTTTCGGCTATTGCAAATCGCTGAAGAGCATTACCTTCCCGAACGCCCTCACCGAAATCAAGCAGGAGGCGCTCAGGGACACCGGCATCGAGCACTTAGTGTTCAACCAAGGGCTTCAGATAATTGGCACATACGCCTTTTACAACTGTCAGCTGACAAGCATCGATTTTCCCTCCACCCTGACAACCCTCAATAAAGGCTGCTTCCAAAACTGTAAGCGACTGAAGACATTGGAACTGCCAGAAAGTCTGACCTCCCTGGGCCAGGACGCGTTCAACCGCTGCGACAGCCTCTATTCAGTGGTATTCCCAGAGAACTCGCCCGAGTTTGTGAACGGCGGACAGTTCTACATGTGCTATCTGCTTTCGAAGGTAACCCTGCCCAAGCATGGCATGAAGAAGATTCCGAACAGCATGTTCTACCAATGTTACGAACTGAGAGCCATCGACCTGCCCGACGAGATAGAGACAATCGGTTCCGGAGCATTCCAGGAATGTAAAAAACTCCGTTCCATTTATATTCCAGATAATGTGACCACCATAGAAGATCGCGCATTCGAGACTTGCTCAAATTTAGAGTATGTCCGGCTGCCCGAGGGTCTCACAACGATTCCATACTGTTGTTTTGACGGCTGCAACAAGCTTGTTTTCCTGAATATCCCCTCTACTGTCACCGAACTCAAGAGTTATGCCGTGTGGATATGGTCGTCGAGCGGCATCTTCAAAAGCCTCGGCATGATGGGCGGCACACCGCCGACACTCAACTATCGCGGTCTTCCCGAGAACAGCGGCAACCAACAGTACAGTGTACTGGTGCCGGCATCCACAGCGGAGACCTATAACAACACCACCAACTGGGCCGGCGACCACTACATTGAATATCCCGCCACGAAGCAGACACTGACATCCGACAAAATCAAAATCAGCATGCTCGACGAGTTCAACAACGCCTCCGGCGGTCCTCAGCCGGTAGTGGTTGACTGGTTCGAGGGCATGGGCAACTACCGCGTATATTATACCGACTCAAAGGGGAACCGCACCACCACCGCGCCGGACAACCCCGGAAACTATAAAATCTCATTGGTGTTCGAGGAAGGGCCCTACTATAAAGCCGCCACATTTAATAATGTAGCCACCTTCAAAATCCAGGAGATTGCCGACGAAGACTTCGCCCTGCTTTGGGACTTCTACAGCAAGACCTACGACTGGGACAAACCGGGCAATTACTGGACCGGCTCCAAAAACGGAAAGACCTGCAATTGGAAACTCATCAAGGACCGCAAAGAGTCGGCAGCCGACATCTACGGTGTGGATTGGGAGAACGGCCACGTGACCGCCATCAAGTTCGGCACCGGCACCGGCATCGACTACATCAGCGCAGATGACCTGCCAGCAAGTGTGTTCGCCCTGCCTCAGGTGCGCTCCATTGACATGACCAACTGCCATCTGAAAGGCGACATCGGCAAGAAAGTGGAAGAATATCTCGCGGCGGGCAACACCCTGAGCCCGACACTTGAGGAGCTGATTATGCCTAACAACTCGCTTGAGGGCAATATATCCACCCTAGCCAACGCCCTGCCGGCACTGAAAACCCTGAACGTGCAGCAGAACAAGTTCAGCACGGTCTATCCCGCCCTGCCGGCAACCATCGAAACCCTTGACATCAGCAAACAGACCATCTCAAACGTGTCGAACATCGATTTGACCGACATGACCGAGGCTGGATTCTTCAGCACGCTGCCAAGCATCATCTTCTACAACCCCGAGACACGCACCTACGAAGACAATATCACCATCAACATAGACTACAGCGGCCTGTACCTCAACTACGAGGGCGAGAACACCTATAACGTGACAGGCAACGCCAAATGGACCAAAGCCAACGGGGCGGAAATCAACTGCTATTACAAGGACAAATCGAATAACACCACGTCGTTCAAAGCCAACTTCTCCTTCCCCATGGGTGATACCGACTTCAACGGGGAGGTGGATGTGCTCGACCTGCAGAAAAGCATCTACTATCTGCTTCGCGACTCCTATCAGACACGAATCAACTTCACTGCGGGCGACTTCAACAGCGACAATAAAATCACTGTGCTCGACATCGTGCCGCAGGTGGATGTGCTGCTCGCCAACAACAAGCCGGCAGCCATCGAGGCAAAGGCACGCGACGGTCAGGACGACAACATGGAACCGTGCGAGGCTAAGCTCTACGTGAAGGACGGCGCGCTCGTGCTGAACAGCTCCAAGAGCGTGGCTGCCATCGACATGATTCTCTCCGGCACAGATGTATCCATCGCAAACGCCACTCTCGGCAGAGGCATGACCAGCGTGAAGCGTCAGACCGACGACGACAGGCTCCACCTGATTATCTACAGCACGAACGGCACCGTGATTCCTGCCGGCGAGACCGTGCTCGGCAGATGCGCCGACACCATGCGCGTCGGCTATGCGAAGCTGGCAGACGAAGAGGCAGCGGAAATCAGCGTGAGCCTGAACATGCCAGATGCACAAATCACCACCAGCATCAAGGACATCGAGCTTACCGACATCGATACCGATGACCTCAACTGGGAAATTCACTCCATCGATGGCAAGCTGCTCTCCAGAGGCAAAGGCAAGTTGGCGGTGCCAAACGGTCAGAACCGTGGCATGGTCATACTCACCTTCAGGGATTCCAACGGAACAATCGTGAAGTCAAGCAAAATAGTTGTTAAATAATTTACGATTTAATTATTTATGATTTACGATTTATTTGGAAATTTGGATATTTAGCTATTTTGATATAATATACGAATTACAATATGAAGACAATAAGATATATACAGACATTGATGTTGCTGATGCTTTGCAGCGTCAGCATGCAAGGGCAGGTCTATAACGAGCTGAGTGTAAAGAATGTGAATGGTATGCGCGGCAAGATTATTTCCGTGCCGGTATATCTGGACAATTCCTCGGAGATTACCTCTCTGCAGTTCGACATCCAGCTCCCGAACGGGAATAACTACCAGATATTTCCCGACTCATCGGTCATCGCGTCGAACCGCAATGTGGATCACATCATCACGGGTGTGAACAGGGGCAGCGCCAGAACACGTTTCATGCTCTATTCACCCACGAACACCCCTCTGCGCGGCAGCAGTGGCAAGCTCTGCGACGTGGTATTCAAAATTCCCACAAACTTAGACGACACGCAGGCATACGACATCCAGCTCAGCAACGTGAGCATGTCGGACAAGAACGGACAGGAGGTGTTCACCGGCTCTACTGACGCCAAACTCACGCTCGTGAGCTATCCAGACTTTGAGGTGAGCAACCTGACGGTGACCAACGCCCAAATCACACCCGGCGGCACGCTGACGATGAGCTGGACTGTGAAAAACATCGGAGAGACAGCCTCCACCGGCGGATGGAAAGAGAATTTCTATTTGGTGAACGACGAGGGCACCACCGTATTTGTGGGTTCGAACAGCTTTGAGAACAGCGGCATCGCCCCGGGCGGCAGTGTGAGCCGCAGCATCACCGTCACCCTCCCCACCCTGCTCGGCATCGACGGGACGGTGAACGCCAAGGTGAGCATCAAAGGAAACAGCGACTCGGGCGAGCGCAGCGAGCAGGAGTGGAACAACAGCGCGACCGCCGAGACCGGCGTCATCCTGAACCGCACCCTCACGCTCACCCTCCCCACCTCAAACATCATCGAGAACCGCGGGCAGAACGTGCGCCTGCAGCTCACCCGCAGCGGTAACAAGACCGTGGAGGAGACTTTCAACATCACCCACGACAACGCCAGCCGCATCGAGATGCCCGCAACCGTGACGATTGGGCGTAACCAATCCTCCGTGACGTTCTACGCGAACGTGACTGACAACGATGTGTATGACGAGGACTCCGTCGTACATATCACCGCGAGCAAGACCGGTTATGAGTCGGCAAGCGGACAGCTCATCATCGAAGACAACGAATATCCAGACCTGACGCTGACTACGAGCAAGGAGGCAGTGAACGAAGGCGAGACATTAAAGCTGACCGTCAGCCGTCCAAAAGCCCGCAACTATCCTGTGGAGGTGAGCTTCACGTCGGAAACGCCGAAACTCTTTGAGTTCCCTTCCACCGTGACCATCCCCGCCAACAAGACCAGCGCCGACATCAACGTGCAGGTAATCGACAACGACCTGCCTGAAGTGGAGACCGCCACGGCGTTCTACGCCACCGCCACGAAATTCAATAAGGCGAAGTGCATCATCAACAAACTCGACGACGACATGCCTGAGATCGAGCTGCGTATTTCTCCATCAACTATCAGCGAGAACTACGGACCGTCATGCGTCTCCGCCGTGCTGACGAGAAAGACGCTGACCGACAAGGAAGTGGTCATCACGCTTAGCGACGACAGCGACGGCGACGTGTATTACAGCACGAAGCGCATCACGATGGCAGCTGGCGTGACCACCGCCGAGTTCACGCTCGGAGCAGTGGATAACGTGAATGTGGATGGCGACCGCACGGTGAACATCACCGCCGGCGTGTATGCCCGCTCCTGCTCTTGCAGCGCGACAGGCACCGTCACTGGCGCATCGACCGTGCAACTGACCATTCTGGATAACGACGGTCCCACGCTGACGCTGAAAACCAACAAGTCGTCGCTTGTGGAAGGCAAGACGAACGCCGCCATACTCACCGTCACCCGCAACACAGGCACGAGCGGCACGACCACGGTGACACTGAGCAGCGACCACGACAGCGACCTGACCTACAACAAGACCGCCACCATTCCCAACGGCAGCGCATCCGTGGATATCCCAATCAGCGTGAAAGCCAACAGCACGCCCGACGATGAGCGCACGGTGGTGTTCACGGTGAAGGCGAACGGCTATTCACAAGGCACATGCATCGCCCTGATTACCGACCAGAGCGTGCCCGACGCCACCATCACCAGTCTGACAGTAGCCAATGAAAACGTATCGACGCTGGGTAAGACCGACATCAGTGTGACCATAGAGAATGTGGGCAACCAGCCGCTACAGAGCCAGGCACCCGTAAACATCTATATGAGACGCGACGGTGAGACCACGCTGCTGACCACGATTTACACGCAGAGCGCCATCAACGCAGGCGAGAGCGGCACGACAACGAAGAACGTCACCATGCCTGACAAAGCCGGCGAGTTCAATCTCTATGCCGTCGTGAACGAGGACAGAAAGCTGCGTGAGCTGATTTATGTGAACAACACCTCATCACAAGTTCCGCTCCACCTGCATCCGTCGTTTACCGCCACCCTCACGACCGATAAGAGCGTCTATATCCAGGATGAGCGCATCGGAGTGACTGGAAAGGTCAGCGGCTCGAAAATCTCGAATGTGGATGTGGAGGTGTATTTCATCAACAACAACACGCGCAAAACGGAGACGGTGAGCACCGACGCTCAGGGCAACTTCACCCTGAGCTACAACACGCAGAGCATCGGCGGACACTACATCATCGGTGCCTGCTACCCCGACGAGCGGCTGAACGAGGCGATGGCAGAGGTGGATGTATATGGCCTGCGCCGCACCACCTACGAGCTGCGCAAGAACCAGCCAACCGTGGGATTCCCATGGAACGACGAAATCAGCATCACCAACAGCTGTCCGCTCCGGCAGACCAACATCACCGCCGAGGTGCTGTCCGACAACGACGACATCGAATTCTCATTCACACCCGTAGCCAGTCTTGACGGAAACGGACAGACCACATTCAAATACTCCATCCTTCCCACGAAGGCTAGCACAGGCGATCAGTGGAACCAGCTGAAGGTGCGCGTGAAGAGCGCTGAAGGCGCCTATTTCGAATTTATCGTCTATTACTTCAACCGCTCACCGAAAGGCAAAATCAAAGCTGAGGTGACACGCATCAACTCCACGATGGTGAAAGGACAGTCGCGCGACTATCCGCTCAAAATCACCAACACAGGAAACGGAGCGACGGGAAAAATCAGCCTCGTGCTGCCCAACACCAACTGGCTCACATCGGTGACACCGCTGGAGCTGCCGTCGATGGAGACCACCGACACCACCACCATCATCCTGCGCTTCACCCCGACCGACGATATGCCGCTCAACGTGCCGATTACCGGCACCATCGGCATCAACTGCGAGACCGGCGACGGCATTTCGCTACCGTTCAGCATCGAGCCGGTGTCGGAGAGCACAGGACGGCTGACTGTCGATGTGACTGATGAGTATTCCTACTACACTGACGAACAGCCGCACGTGGAAGGGGCAAAAGTGAAAATCACCCACCCGACCACAGGCGCCCTGATCGCCGAGGGAACGACTGACAGCAATGGCCACTTCACGGTGGATGCCATCCCCGAAGGCTATTATTCACTCTACGTGACCGCCGACCGTCACGACAGCTACCGCAACAATATCCTCGTCGATCCAGGCAAGGACAACACGGAGGAAGTGTTCCTCTCCTTCCAGGCTATCAGCGTCAGCTGGGACGTGGTTGAGACCGAGGTGGAGGATGTCTATGAGATTGTGACGACAGTGAAATACGAGACCTCCGTGCCCGCACCGGTAGTGACGGTGAAAGGCGAGACGAACCTGACCAGCATCCAGAAGCTGAACGTGGGCGAGTCGGAGATTTACTACTACACCTACACAAACGAAGGCCTGATAAGCGCGCTGAACTTCCGCTTCTCACCGATTGGCGACGCTGACGGCATCTCAGGCGACTTCAAGTATGAGATTCTGAATGCGCCTCCATTGGAGTTGGCTCCTCAGCAGGAATACATTGCAGCCCTGAAAATCACGAGGATAAGCAATGGCGCAAAGAAACGCAACGTCAGGATGAAAGCCAACGAGGGCGAAGGCGGCGGAGGCGGCAAGAAAGTGGGTTGCATCCAGTATTTAGTTGCCGCTTACGAGTACTTCTGCAAGCAGATGAACACACGCGGCGTGACCGAGCCCCTGCAGGTTGATACCGACTGCGCCAAGTTCCTCAACGGCTATGTGGGAGGCGGCGAGAGCCACGGTCCCGGCCCTGTGGGAAATCCAGGTGGCAGTAGCACTTACACCGGCGGCGGCGGCATGTACGGCACCTGGGGCACAAACAGCCAGTGTCCAGATAACAGCATGGAAAAATGGAACAAGTCGCAGAAATATCTTGAAGACCTGACCGTCTGGGTGATGAAAAAAATCCCATACACCAAGCCTGTCGTCGATGTTTATGAGCACATGAACAATGTTGAGAAGAAATATAAAGAATATAAGGACTGGTGGGATAAGAGCAAGGAGAAGACGAAGAAGGAAAAGATGAATTTCGGTAATTTCATGGGGACAATCGTAGCTCAGAACCCGCTTGTAAAGGATGCTGAAAACCAGCTGTTCGGGCACCCTATCAGCGACCCTAACGAAGCGAACGAGGCACTCTACGAAAGGCTGAAAAACACGCTGGACGAAATGTCGAAAGACGACAACCTGCGGCAGCAGCTCGGTAACCTTCTGGACAATGCCGGCGACAAGATGGACGACGTGAAGGACTTAGTGAACATCTACGGTGATTTCAAGGAAATGGATAACGTGATGAAGAAGAGCGACCCGACCATATCCAACCATACACCGAACAAAAAGCGCGGCATCATCCGCCAGCAAACATCACCACGAAAAGCCAATGAGGTTGAACCTCCTGCATACGTGCTACTCGGCGATGCCGTCGTGCTGATGGAATGTCATATTGATAACCTTGAGGCTATATTAACCGAGTTCTACGGCGACGAGAAATGGGTGGGCTGCACCTTCAAGTCCCTGCGCACCATGGGCTACGCCATCTACGACGCCATGCAGGACGACGTGGTGGAATTCGACGAGCTTATCGACAGCAAGCCGGAGAACATCAGCGAGGAAGACTTGCAGCGGCTGGTTGAACGTCTGAACAACAGCATGACCGACACAGACGACGCCAACCAGATGAACTACGACAACCTCGCCACATATATGGACAACATCCTCTATCTCCACAGCTATGCCGTAGGCAGAGGTTATGACGGCCTGCACGGCATGTTCGACGCCGCACTGAAAGCATGCGATGATTATGCCAACCGTCCTGGGGGCAACAGCGTATGCGCAAGCGTGACACTTCAGATCAACCAGACGATGACGATGACGCGTCAGGCGTTCCGCGGCACGCTGAGCGTGGACAACAACAGCCAAAGCGGCGAGATGAAGGACGTGAGACTGAAGCTGGAGGTTACCGACGTTGACGGCAATGTGGCGACTGCCCATGAGTTCCAAATCAATGCGGAGAGCCTCGACGGATTCGAGGGTGAGGTGAGCCTCGACAAGAACTGGACGCTGGCACAGGGTGCGAAAGGTGTGGCAACCATCCTCTTCATCCCGACGAAATACGCAGCTGAGACAGAGGACAAGGTATATTACTTCGGAGGTACGCTCTCGTATATCGACCCTGCCACCGAGCTGTCTGTCACCCGCGAGCTGACACCGGTGAGTCTGACCGTGAAGCCTTCACCTAACCTGAACCTCACCTATTTCATGCAGCGCGACATCTTCGGTGACGACCCGCTCACCCTCGATGTGGTTGAGCCCATCGTGCCGGCTGAGTTCGCCCTGCTCATCGACAACGAAGGCTACGGCGACGCCACGAACGTGAGGATGGTGACCAACCAGCCAGAGATTGTGGAGAACGAGAAAGGACTGCTCGTTGACTTCCAGTTCACCAGCTCACAACTGAACGGCAAGGAGAAGGTGCTGTCGCTCGGACAAAGCATCCCGACCGATTTCGGCACCATCCCGTCGCGCGGAACATCATACGCGCAGTGGTGGCTTGAATGTTCGCTGCTCGGCCATTTCGTTGAATACGAGGTGAGCGCCACCCATGTCACCAGTTACGGCAACGAGGACCTGACGCTGCTCAACAATGTGTCGATACACGAGCTCATCCGCAGCGTGAACACCAAGTCACTGACCGGTGAGCCGCTGAAAGGCTGGCTGGTGAACGACGAGATTGACGCCAACGACTATCCCGACATCATCTACCTGAGCGACGCCACCACCGAGCATGTGAACATGCTGCGGTCGGCTGACATCCAATACACATCCAACAACCAGTACAAGATGACCGTCGTGCCAAGCGACGCCGGTTGGAACTACGGCAACGTCATCGACCCGACACGCGGCAGACAGACCATCGAGCGTGTATTGCGTGCTGACGGCACAGAGGTGGATCTTCAGAATATATGGCAGACTGACCGCACCCTGATCGACGGTCAGGAACCGCTCTACGAGAACCGCATACATATCGCCGACAAGTTCGCCAACGGCGGAAGCCAGGACTACACCATCGTGTTCAGTCCGCGTCCGGAAATCGTCCTGATGGTTGACAGCATCGGCGGCATACCGACTGACGGGACCGTGCTAATGGACGCCATCCAGGATATCACCCTCCGGTTCAACAAGCCAGTTCTGGAGAGCACCCTCAAGGACAACATCAGGCTGACCTGCCAGGGACAGCATGTGGATGAGAAGCCGACAGTCACCAAGATAGACGACCGGACATTCAAGTTCAAGTGGGCTCAGGCGACGAACGAGAGCGGCTACTTCACCATCACCGCCTACACCTCGCGGATTACCGACAAGGAAGGCTACAAGGGCGACTACGACTACAAATCGAGCTGGAACCAGGTTGTGGGAGCCGTGACGATGATGAACCTGCACGTAACTCCTGCAGATGCCGGCACGACCACGCCTCAGTCGGGCGAGCAGATTTATAACGAGACAGTCACGCTGACGGCAACCCCCGCTTACGGATATGTGTTCAAGGACTGGCTGCTCGACGACGAGGTGTATAGCACCGACGCCACCACCACCTACAAGGTGGAGGGCAACGCAATGTTCATTGCCGAGTTCGAGCCGAAGAAATTCGAGGTGACGGTGGATGAGAGCAGCATGGCAGGGACGGTGAGTGGAGCCGGCACCGGCAGATACGACTACAAGTCGGAAATCACGCTGTCAGCCAAACCGCTGGAGGGATACCATTTCCTCTATTGGAGAGTGAACGGCGAGACCGTTTCCACCGAGACCGATTACACGTTCAAGGTGCAGGGACCGACAACCATACGCTCAGTATCCACCGAGACGATGTCGTCGGGCGTGAAGGGACGTGCGCCGTCGGAGTCACACGACATGGAGGTGGAGCTGGTGTATGAGCCTACCGTCCTGACGGTGAACAACACGTATGAGTTTGCCGAGGGATGGAACTGGTTCTCCATCAACCCGCTGAACACGGAGTTCCTGACCACATCCACACTTCTTGAGAAAATCGGCATGAAGTATGTGGAGGAGATACGCGGCAAGGACGGCGTGCTGAAAAACGTGAACGGCGTATGGGAAGGCGACCTGACCACCCTCTCTCCGGGCGAGTCGTATCAGCTGAAACTGAAACAGGCACGGACCCTCGGCATCCCTGTGAACAAATCGAACGGTGGTGTGAGCTTCACTCTCTCCAGAGGATGGAACAACGTGGGCTATCTGCCGCATGAGGCGCTCGACATCAACACAGCCCTGACCAACTGGGACGCCAAACCCAACGACGTGGTGAAGAGCGAGGATGCCTTCGCCGTGTTCGACGGCACACAGTGGGTCGGCACGCTGACCACAATGGAGCCGGGCAAGGGCTATCAGTTCTATTCCAGCGTGGTGACATCGTTCTATTATCCTTCCACCCCGCTGTCCGACAACAAGAACAACACGGCGGGATACGAGGAAGGAGGCCTGGAGCGTGACTATCCCGACAACATGGTTATGCTGGCAACCGTGACCGACGGCAAGAAGACCTACGTGAGCGACCAGTACGACCTGAATGTCATCGTGAGCAACAAAAATGGCGGTGTGGCAACCTGTGTGGGCGACCTGTACCATGTGATGGTCTATGGCGACAAAGCCAAGCGAGTGAGATTCGATTTCCAGGACCACATAAGCACAACCGGCTACTACTGCGAGACGGCATTCTACCTCAACCCGACTGCAAGGGTGAAGATGGAGAATCCTTCGGTAATCAAAATCAAGGAGTACAACATAGCCGACGTGAACCGCGACGGTGATGTCAACATCAGTGACGTGGTGGCTATCATCAACACGATGGCTGGCGACGACACCTACCGCTCCACTGCCAACGTGAATGGCGACGATGACATCAACATCTCCGATGTCGTCAGGGTCATCAACATCATCGCAGCTATGTAAAAAGAACTTATCCGCTGCAATTCAGAGGGAGTGCCGACACCAGGCACTCCCTCGTTTTTTCAACGAACCAAGATTTGAAAGTTTTTTCAATAATTCTCATGATTCGATTCAGAAACGTGGCTGCTGTCTGACGAATGAAATCGTCAGCTCCTAAACGACCAAAGAAAGAAATTCAGTAAAATCACTCCAGCCTCTCTACATAGTTGACGAACGCCTGGTTCACCATGCGGATGCCGCCAGGTGTGGGGTAACGGCCGGTGAAATACCAGTCGCCCGGATGACCGGGGCATGCCTCGTGGAGCCCCTCAATGCTCTGGAACACCAGCTCCACCTGTGCCTTCATTCCCTCCGGACGCAACAGCTCCACGATTTTGCGGTTGATATCCTCCACAAAGAACGGCTGATAGATACGGCGGACATGGTTTTCCGTCAGCGGCTCGGTCTTGCATTGCTGATACACCTCATCGATAAGCCACTCCATCCCCCGCTCTTTCAACAGCGCGATGGCAGCACGGAACGCACACAGCTCCTCAAGTCTCGACATGTCGATGCCGTAATAGTCGGGATAACGGATCTGCGGTGCGCTCGACACCATGACGATTTTCCTGGGATGGAGTCGGTCGAGAATCTTGAAGATACTCTCCTTGAGGGTGGTTCCCCTGACGATGCTGTCGTCGATGATGACCAGGTTGTCGACGAACGGCGTGACGGTTCCGTAGGTGACGTCATACACATGCGCCGCCAGGTCGTTACGTTCGTTGCCCTCGGTGATGAACGTCCGCAGCTTGATGTCCTTCCACACCACTTTCTCTATCCGCACGTTGTGGTCGAGCCGGCGGAAGCTGTCGGTCATGCCGTGGAACGCCACCTCGGCGGTGTTGGGAATATAGGAGAAGACGCTATGGGTGAGGTCACCTCCGATGGCGTTGAGAATAGGCTGCGTAAGCTGCTCACCCAGCCGCTTCCGCTCCTTGTAGATGTCACAGTCGGAGCCGCGGCTGAAATAGATGCGCTCAAAAGAGCAGCGGCTGTTGTTTTTTTCGGGGATAATCTGCTCTCTGACGACGGATCCGTTCTTCCTGACGATGATGGCCTGTCCGGGCATCAGCTCCGTAATCTCGTCTGCATCGAGGTCGAACGTAGTCTGGATGACCGGCCGCTCGCTCGCCACCACCACCACCTCGTCGTCCTGATAGCTGAAGGCAGGACGGATGCCCCACGGGTCTCTCACCGCGAACATCTCTCCGCTCCCGGTCAGTCCGCACATCACATAGCCTCCGTCGAAATGTTGCATAGTGGTGCGCAGCACGTTCCCCATCAGGATATTATCCTCGATATAAGCGGTGATGCCGGTACCTTGTCTGCCGTCGGCAAATGCCTCCTGATAGAGCCGCTCCACCTCTCGGTCGAGGCGGTGGCCCATCAGCTCGAGCGTGATGTAGGAGTCGCCATAGACGCGAGGCGACTGTCCGTTCTGAACCAGGAGCCGGAACACCTCGTCGATGTTCGTCATGTTGAAATTGCCACATAGGCAAAGATTCCTCGCCCGCCAGTTGTTGCGGCGCAGAAACGGATGCACGAACTGCAGGCCGCTCTTGCCCGTGGTGGAATAGCGCAGATGCCCCATATAGAGCTGCCCTTCAAACGTGTCATCCACCCGCTTGAAAATCTCCGTGATGGCATTGGTCCCCTCTGCCCGCTCCCGGAACATATACTCATTGCCGGCAGGCACGTCGAGGTTGACACATGCCATGCCAGCCCCCTCCTGCCCTCGGTTATGCTGCTTCTCCATCATCAGGTAGAGCTTGTTCAGCCCATAGCGCCTCGTGCCGTATTTCTCCTCATAATAGGACAGCGGCTTCAGAAGCCTTATCATCGCAATGCCGCACTCATGCTTCAGCTTTTCCATCGACACATGCTTTTATAAAATCCATAAACAGGGGATGCGGATGCAGCACAGTTGACGAATACTCCGGATGGAACTGGGTGCCGACATACCAGCGGTGTGACGGGACCTCCACAATCTCCACGAGTCCTGTATCGGGGTTAATGCCCGTGCAATCCATGCCTTCACGCTCAAACTCATCCTTATACCGGTTGTTGAACTCATAGCGGTGCCGGTGACGCTCTTTGATGACGAGTTTTGCGTTGAGGGTGGAGGGTTGGGGATTGGACAACCTCAAATAGGCTTTCCAAGTATGGCTTCCCTCTTTCAGCTCGCAGTCGTATGCCCCGAGCCGCATGGTACCTCCCAGCTGCGTGATGTTTTTCTGCTCCTCCATCATGTCGATGACATTATGCGGTGTGTCGGGGTTCATCTCGCTGCTGTTCGCGTCGGGATAGCCAAGCACATTGCGTGCGAACTCCACGACCATCATCTGCATGCCCAGACAAATGCCGAAGGCTGGCAGGTCGTGCGTACGGGCATATTCCGCCGCGATGATTTTCCCTTCTATTCCCCGCTGCCCGAATCCGGGGCAGACGACGATGCCCGCCATCCCGCTGAGTTTCTCCTCCACATTCTCCCGCGTGATGAACTCGCTGTTGATAAACACGGTCTTCACCTTGCGGTCGTGGTATGTGCCGGCATGGGCAAGACATTCGATGATGCTCTTATAGGCGTCCTGCAGGTCGTATTTGCCCACCAGCCCTATGTTGATGATTTCGGAAGCCTGTTTTCTTCTCTCCAGAAACTGCCGCCACGGCCCCAGCCCCGGCTTCTCGCCCGGCACAATCCCCATCTTCCGGAGAATCACCTCGTCGAGTCCCTGGTTCTGCATGTTCACGGGCACCTCATAAATCGACGGGAGGTCCTGACTCTGAATCACCGCCCTGACATCCACATTGCAGAAATGCGCCACTTTCGCGCGGATGTCATCCGAGAGGGCATGCTCGGTGCGTAGCACCAGCACCTCTGGCTGGATGCCCAGCCCCTGCAGCTGTTTCACGCTCGTCTGGGTGGGTTTGGTCTTCAGCTCACCTGCCGCCGCGAGATAGGGTACATAGGTGAGATGGACGTTCAGTGCCCGTTCTGGCCCCAGTTCCCACCGCAGCTGCCTAATCGCCTCAAGAAACGGCTGTCCTTCGATGTCGCCGATGGTGCCGCCGATTTCCGTGATGACGAAGTCAAGCTCCTTCTTTGTGGCGTTGAGCAGGATGCGCCGTTTGATCTCGTCGGTGATATGGGGCACCACCTGGATGGTCTTGCCGAGATAGTCGCCCCTCCGCTCACGCTCAATGACCGAGAGATAGATTTTCCCTGTGGTCACGCTGTTGTCGCTGGTCGTCTCGATACCCGTAAACCGCTCATAGTGTCCGAGGTCGAGGTCGGTCTCCTGTCCGTCCGCCGTCACATAGCACTCCCCATGCTCGTAGGGGTTGAGCGTCCCCGGGTCGATATTGATATAGGGGTCGAACTTCTGAATCGTTATCCTGTAGCCCCGGGCCTGCAGCAGTTTTCCGAGCGATGCGGAAATAATCCCCTTCCCCAGAGAGGATGCCACACCGCCGGTGATAAAGATATACCTTGTCTCCATAATTTTTCAGATTGTCACAAATTCTCTGCAAAGTTAACACAAATAGTTAGAATAATCAAATTTTTTATGACAATTTGTAAACAATATAAAGAGATAAGTAAAAACATGAAATAATTGGGAGTAAAAATGGGAGTAAAAATGGGAGTAAAAAAAGGGAGTAAAATTGGAAGTAAAATTGGGAGTAAAATTGGAAGTAAAAATGGAAGTAAAATTGGAAGTAAAAATGGAAGTATAAATTAAGCGTAGTTTTTGTGGAATAATTTCGGACATAACTGAAAACGGTGGTAGTACAAAATGGTTCGGCTGGGGGTATGGTCGTCCCGACCGTGCCAGCCGTCGAGGGTTCGACGCCCGAAGTCTGATGAAAAAAATGTATGTGTTCAGATTATGTGTTTATAGGGTCGCTTCTATATAAAAACATTTTTATAGCCCCCTTTTGTTTGCCATTGGCAATGAGGACTTCGCTCAAAATTAATCAATTATTCCGATTAAGTTCAAGATTACTTAATGCATAAAGAGGGACAATGTCCACATGCCGCTGCTCGAAATTATCCTCAGGGTCATAATGGTCAAGCTGACCGAAGTTCTCCAGAGAGGTTCTGACGGCATCGTGCAGCTTACGCTTCCTCATGAAGATCCAAAGGCTCTGCATACTGCCTTGTGTATTGGCTTTCACCTCAACAGGAAGCACCTTACCGTTTCGTACTCTCAGATAATCCACTTCGGCAGAGCTCCCCTTGGCTGCATTCTGCCAGTAGTGCATCTCAGGTTTCTGCAGGCAGTCACGATACTTTTTCATCTCCAGCCCGGCAAACATCTCGGATGTTCC